>ERZ772912.237-NODE-237-length-26076-cov-11.305984_pt1 | contig 26076 bp, 26 predicted proteins | sample MGYA00512119_ERZ772912 | MGnify/ENA primary metagenome ERZ772912 (study PRJEB29015, sample SAMEA2738048) | human oral metagenome | biome: human oral; feature: human-associated habitat; material: saliva | place: China | collected 2230 ...
TAACTTTTTCAGCATTGATAACGATTACGAAGTCACCTGTATCAGTGTGTGGTGTGAATGTTGGTTTGTTTTTTCCGCGAAGTACGCTAGCAACAACTGCTGAAAGGCGTCCAAGAGGTACATCAGTTGCGTCAACAACGTACCATTTGCGTTCTACTTGGCCTGGTTTAGCCATGAATGTAGTTTTGTTCATGATTTCTCCTATATGAATATCGTTTTTGTTTACAGGGCGGATGTTCCGGTCCGCGGGTTATTTGAAAGGTTCCGGGGCCTTACAAATGGGGTAAACAATACCGCCTACTATCATACCAAATTTTCTAACCAAAAGTCAATATATTTGATGCAATTATTTATAAAATAACGATTTCATTTCTATTTAGTCTGAAAGTTCACTGCTAATGCTAAAGAGTCCTAGAGTACCTGGGCCAGTATGCGTCGAAATAACCGGACCAAGAGGTAAGATAAGGACTTCTGTAACCTGCCCAGAAGCTAAAAGCTGCTCCTTGACATTTTCAGCGACTTCTTTTTCGCCTGCATAGGCAATCACTACAAGTGACTCAGAAATCGTCTCTAGAGTCATCCGAACTACCTCAGCCTGCGCCTTCTTCTTACCGCGAACCTTAGCGACCGAATCCAGACTTCCATCAGCTGTGACTGCGATGATGGGCTTGATATTGACCAAGCTTCCCATGAGAGCCGCTGCCTTGGAAATGCGGCCCCCCCGCATAAGATGGTTGAGGTCATCTACTAAGAAATAGGTCTTTACTCTAGGCACTAGACTTTGAAGCAAAGCTGCCGTCTGCTCTAGGCTCTGACCTGCCGCTCTAGCTTCTACGGCCTTCATGACCAAGAGCCCTTCACCCATCGAAGCTGCCTTGGTATCAAGGATTGTGATGATTGCCTCAGGGTAATCCTCTAAGACCATCTCCCGCGCCATAACTGCACTTTGGTAGGTACCAGACAGGGCGGAAGCAAAAGCTACATAAAGAACTGCTGTGCCCTCCTGAGCATACTGGCGAAAAACATCTTCAAATTGGCCGACATTGATCTGGCTGGTAGTTGGCTTGCTGCCAGACTCCATCTTGGCTAAAAGCTGCTCACTGGTCAGCTTATCCGGTCCGACAGTCTCGTAGGTTTGGCCATCCAGCTGAATGGTTAAGCCCAGAACCTGCACATCATGTTCTTGAGTCCAGCTTTCTGGCAGGTCTGCCGTCGAATCCGTTAAAATTTTAAAGGTCATCTTTTTTCTCCATCATCTTTTAGTTGCCACAGAGAAGGCCTCTCCATGGACATAAGCGGGTCATTCCTAGTGATTTGCCTACCACCCTATCGGGACAAGCCATTAGAAATTTCTTGCTTTTTAGGAAAGCTATTCCGCTCGGTCAGTCTAGAACAGGACTGACTCCTTGAAACCCTTTCAAATCAAAAATATATTGGAAATATTCATCTTGTAAATCTTTTAAAATCAAGTTTGCCTTACCATCAAGTAATTCAATACAGGTCCATTCCCCATCTAAACACTCAACATCATATTTTTTATCTTCTAAAAATAAATTTGTTAATTGTCCTTCTGGATATATATTTTGAAAAGAAACCATCCCAGAGTTATCACTTCGGTAAGCAAGCACAGGAACTTCCACTTTTTGATTTCCCATATAAAAGGAACTCATACTCCTCTTTTCAGCAAGGCACTCATATTTTCCTTTTACATAATTCACAATCTCTTTATTTAAAATTGTAGAAAAATTTAGAATACTGATGAAATCCGCCTTATCAGTGGATAAGGTTTCTACCTCAACCAGATATTTCCAAGCGCCATTTACCTGACTTCCTTGACCGTATAAATCTGTGCAATTCAAGGAATACTGGGTCAATAAGTCCTCTAAGGGATACTGATCTGCTTCCTCAGTGATTTCAAAGCAAAAGCAATAATTATCTTCTCTTTTATTATGGTAGATAGTATAAATGATCGGTTCAAACTTTTCTGTTTGGTATTTTTCTAACGCATAAGCTCCTAGTACTTGCATTAGCCCACCCGATTTCTAAAGACTTCATACATGAGAATAGCCGCTGCTACACTGGCATTGAGGCTTTGGACATGCCCATTCATAGGAATGGTCAGCATTTCGTCCACCTGCTTCTTGATATTGCTGGAAATCCCCTTGCCTTCGTTGCCGATGATAAGGGCCAGCTTGCCTGCCGTATTCCACTTATGAACAGGCGTCCCCTGCATATCCGTCCCAAAAATCCAGAAGCCAGCTTCCTTGAGCTTGTCCAGAGTCTGGCTGAGATTGGTCACACGGGCAATAGGAATGTGCTCGATAGCGCCCGTAGAGGTCTTGGCCACAACTGGTGTCACGCCGACTGCTCGGTGCTTGGGAATGATCACTCCCGTGACATTGGTCGCGTCAGCCGTGCGCAAGATAGAGCCCAGATTATGCGGGTCTGTCAAGCCATCCAAAATCAACAGCAGAGGATTCTCTTCCTGCTCCGCTTTTTTCAAAACATCTGCCAAATCTGCATAGGCAAACTCCGATACCCGCAAGACAAAGCCTTGGTGAACGGCTCCATCCGTCATCTCCTGCAAGGTTTTCTTGGGTGTCCAAGAGATGGAGACCTTCTTTTCTGCTGCCAGATCTTTCAGTTTGCTCACGTTTTTGCCACGCAAGTCGTCCTGAATGTAAAGTTTATTTCCTGTATTGGCCATCAAGGCCTCGGTCACAGCATGTACGCCGTAGACAATATCATTTTTTTCCATACTAACAGTATATCACAAGCTCCCCCAAAAAATCTGTCTAAAAGCTAAATATCTCTCTATGACAGCCTAGCATTTCTCAGCAATCAACTAAAAACTGCTTTTCGCTATCCTATTTGTTTTTGAAATAATTCCTTATTCGAGACTTAGAAACTAGCTAAACTAGCCAGTTCTGCTAGCTGGTTTCCAAACAGAAAGAAATCCCCCTCGTCAGATACTTACTTTTGTCCAACAGCTATCAAAAACATCATTTACCTTAAAAACTAAAGGAAAGTGAGCGGCTGAGACCTAGATTACCACGAATCTATAGGAAAAGTAGCCAGCCGAGGCCTAGGTTACCATGAATCTATAGGAAAAGTGAACAGCCGAGGTCTAGATTGCCATGAATCTATAGGAAAAGTAACCAGCCGAGGCCTAGGTTGCCTTGAATCTATAGGAAAAGTGACTAGCCGAGGCCTAGGCTAGACTCACTTTCTCTAAGCAGTCACACCAAGAGATTAAAGTTCTTATCCTAGAGGCAAATAACTAAACACGAGACAAGAAGAGTTTGGGACAAAAAGATTTCAATTTTTAAAAATCTTAATTATTAAGCCCTTCAAATCTATAATTAAATGCGAAAAGCGAACAAAGCAGAATTCTGATTACCAGAAAACTAGTCTTGTTCGCTTTTTATATTTGAGGTCGGACTTTTGTCCCACTCTCTTTCTCTCTAATTCAGCAACTAGCAATTAACATCAGCAAGTTGTATGATTTAGTTATTCTTAAGTGCTTCTTTGATTTCACCAACTGTTGCAGCAACACTCTTATCTTGGAAAGATTTTAATTCTTTATTGCCATTCTCATCGGTTGTCTCTACGGGATTACTGTAGTCATCTGTAGAGCTAGTTGTAAAACCACCTGATTTGTCTGCAATGATCAGTTTACTGTCTGATAAGCCTGAAAAGTAGTCGTTAATTTCTTTTTCAGATTTGCCTTTTAGTAAATTCTTATAAATTGAAATCGTCTGATTTTCGTTTGTTTTACCGATTGTAGTTTCTGCAATAACTGGTTTCAGCAAAGTATATGAAGCAATTCCTAATGCTACGACTGATAAAGTTAACAGTATCTTTTTCTTAGCCATTTTTTGACCTACTTTCTTATTCCAAATTCCATATCCTACACAGTCCTCTAGCCTAACATAGAGTTTGTTAAGAATATATAAGAAAATGATAGAACATAATTTACGACTTGAAATTTTTTATATTTCTTTGCATTCCTCCTTACTAAATTATATAATGTAGTCAGAATCATGTAGTATTGTTTTAACTTTTTTCAAGTTTTTTTGGAGATTATGATATGAGATATGATTTTGGAAAAGTTTATAAAGAAATTAGAAAGTCTAAAAACCTAACTCAGTCAGACGTCTGCGGTAATATACTGTCTCCTACAACACTCTCTAAAATAGAGAATGGACTTGTCGTTCCAAAGTATGAAAACATGGCTTTTTTACTTCAACAAATTAATATGAGCTTTGATGAATTTGATTATATTTGTAATCTTTACCATCCTAGCGAGCATATCGAACTCTTCAATGAAATCAGCAATATTCATTCAATTAGTGGAGTAAGAGAACTTGAAGCTATTCATAAAAAATGTGAATCTTATCTAAAAACTCATTGTGATATCTCTATCCAAAAATTGCACCAATCCTTGACCGTTGTACTCCAAATTAGAAAGAATGGAATTTTAAACATAGATAAAGTGACACAAGATATCGTTGATATTCTATGGAGCGATTTAAAACACCATGATACATGGTACGCATCAGATTTCAACATTTTAAACTCCATTCTTTTTGTCCTTCCTACTGAGACCATTCTAGATACAACTCAATTAATTCTTCACAGACTAGAAAAATACTCTGATTTTCAAAATTTCCTTCCTATAAAGCTAGCCATCCTATCAAATTTGTCCACCTTTTATTTTTATTATAAACACTATCCTATGTGTAGTCATATTTGTTCGATCGTTATTAAAACAGCAAAATTACTTAAACGGTATGATGCGATTGCATTTCATTCGGCTAGAATCGGAATTTGTGATGCTGATGAAGAACTAATACAAAAGAATCTTGAAATATTACGTTTACTAGAGGAAGATGAGTTATTAAAAATTATTGAAAACGAAATAGCTGCATTTCATGCTACTAAAGCATTAAACGAAATGGGTATGCCATGGATGTTGTGATATGAGCTCTATAATTTCTACAGAGATTAACTCCCTGTAGGAATTGTAGAGCTTATTTTAATCTAGAGATTAGCTTTCCCATTTTAAACCACCTCTCCAAGATCAAAAAAGAGAGAACAAATCGTTCTCTCTTGTGCTTGCATTTGTCGTCCACTAGGGTTGACTAGAAGCTATTATTTTACTTTAGCAGTGCTTGTGATGACTTCAACTGCTTTTTTAACAGCGATATCATGTTTCAGCATTTCTTCTGAAAGCAATTGGCGAACGCGGTCTGCTTCCATGTTGTAGTCTGTTGCCAATGAAGTGATTTCTGCTTCAACTTCTTCAGCGCTAGCTTCAAAGCCTTCTGCTTTCGCAACTGCTTCTACAACAAGGTTAGTCTTAGTGCGTGCTGCAGCATCTGCTTCATATTGTTTGTGAAGGTCTTCTTGAGTTGTACCAGTGATTTGGAAGTACATATCAGGAGAGATACCTTGACGTTGCATGTTGCCGAGGAATTCGTTCACAGCGCGATGAACTTCTTCGTGAATCATTTCTTCTGGAAGGTCAACGATTTCTGCATTTTCTACTGCAAGATCAATCGCTGCTGCTTCAACTGCATCGTTGTAAGCTGCTTCTTTCGCTTCTGCTAATTCTTTACGGTATTTTTCTTTCAATTCAGCAAGAGTTTCAACTTCTTCGTCGATGTCTTTTGCAAGTTCATCATCAAGAGCTGGAACTTCTTTTTCTTTTACTTCATGAATTGTTGTAACGAATTTTGCTTCTTTACCAGCAAGATCAGCTGCTTGGTAGTCTTCTGGGAAGGTTACAACAACGTCTACTGTTTCACCAGCTGAGTGACCAACCAATTGGTCTTCGAAACCTGGGATGAATTGACCTGAACCAAGTCCAAGTGAGAAGTTATCGCCTTTTCCGCCGTCAAATTCAACACCGTCAACAGAACCAACAAAGTCGATGACAACTGTATCCCCTTCAGCTGCTGCTCCATCTTTCAGAACCAATTCAGCCAAGTTGTTGCGTTCACGCTCAATGCGCTCATCAACTTCAGCATCAGTCACTTCCTTAGAAACTTCTACAGATACTTCAAGATCTTTGTAAGCACCTAATTTCACTTCAGGTTTTGTCACAACATCAGCAGTGATTACCCAGTCTTGGCCTTTTTCCATTGAAGTCACATCAATTTTTGGTTGTGCAACCACTTCAAGACCAGCTTCTTTCACAGCTGCTTCATAAGCTGCTGGAAGCAAGGCATTCAAGACATCTTGATAAAGTGATTCTTCACCAAAACGTTGGTTGAAGACTGGACGAGGAATATGACCTTTACGGAAACCTGGTACAGCAATATTTTTCTTAACTGCATTAAAAGCGCGATCCAAAGCAGGTTTGATTTGGTCTTGACCGATAGTAAAAGTCAATACTCCACGATTTGTTTCTTTGTTTTCAAATGATACAGACATTCTGTCAGTTCTCCTTCAAATTTTTTACATACAATCCATTATAACATAAGTAGCATTTTTTTCAAGCGACACCTTTTATTTTTCCCCTTTTTCCCCTTTAATACGCTGAAATCCAAGCTACTTTTTACTATTTTTTGACCATTGCCCAGCTCTTAGCAGACAATATTCTCCTATCATTGTGGATTTACTTTCCTCGCCAGTACGAGAATCGACAGGCAAAGTCTGCCATTTGGGAAAAGAGAGTGGGACAGAAATCGGTCATTCGTTAGAATTCGATTTCGTCGTCCCACCTCCGCACAGTTGAGTAGGGCTGTAAAAGCTGATGAAATCAGCCTAGTAGAGCCCACTCAACCACTGCGTCTTGCTCGACAATCCAAAGACAATTGAGAGGCTAGGACTTTTGTCCCAGCCTCTTTCTACTATCCTACTAGGATTTTCGAATCCTATCTTCGATATAAGACGCTCTAGCTCCGCCAATCAACTTGGGACGACTGGCAAGGGCGGTAACGTGAGCCTGTCCCAAACTGCGCAGTTGAGGGCGAATAGGAACCTGAACATGCTTGACATGCATTCCGATGGATGTATCTCCCACATCCAAGCCAGCATGGGCTGTGATGAACTCAACCTCCACAGGATCTTGCATATAATCAAAAGCTGCTAGCTGGCCACTCCCGCCTGCATGTAGACTGGGCAGGACATTGACAATATCAAGATCTTTCTTGTCTGCCAGCTCTCGTTCTACGACCAAGGCACGATTGAGGTGCTCACAGCCTTGAACGGCCAAGTAAATCCCCCGAGCTTGCAGAATATCTAACAAGGTCTTGACAATGACCTGACCGACTTCCCTACTGGAGTGCTGGCCAATGTGTCCCCCCATAACTTCACTAGAAGATAGACCTAGGACAAAAATATTTCCCTTGACCAAACCCGCCTTGTCCAAGACATCTGTGGCAATCTGTCTGGTTTCCTTTTCAAGTTTCTCTAAATCCATGTTTGACCTCACTTACTCTGGCTGAAGGGCTCTTTTCAAGACAAGGGGAAAGGCTCTATAAAGACCATAGCCGACCACCAAGCCAAAAATATTTTGCATGACATTGCCCCAAATCGCTGCGATAGCTGCACCAGGTCCACTCAAAATGCTACCAAAGAGAGCATAACCGCCGACCATGGCAAGTCCAGCCAAGAGTAGACCGATATAACGCTGCTTGCCAGTGAAGCCAGCAAAGTAGCCTTGAAGACCATGACAGATGAGGCTAAAGACCATCCACTGAGGATAGCCCGCCACCAAGTCAATCAAGAGACCGGACAAGCCACCAACCAAGGCTCCTTCCTTACGACCAAAATAAAATGCGGTAAAGTAAATCCCAGCATCTAGCAAGGTCAGAAAGCCAGTTGGCGTAGGGATTTTGAAAAAGTTTCCTAAAACAATGGATAGGGCTGTAATGACAGCTAGCAAAGCGATTTTTCGTGTCTGATTATTTTTCATATTGAATAACTCCATACTGATCTGAGCGCTGGATAGCGCGGTAAACAAAATCTTTTGAATAGTTGACGGCTTCAAGAGGGGATTGACCTGCCAAAAGCTGACTAGCTATGCTCGAAGCAAAGGTACAGCCTGCTCCTGTATTATTATTTGACAAAACAGGGCTTTCTAGCAACTGAAAGTCTTTGCCATCGTAAAATAAATCTATAGCCTGATCTTGGCTAAAACGATTTCCTCCCTTGATCACGACATTTTGAGCTCCCAGTTCATGGAGAGCCACAGCCGCAGCCTTGAGGTCATCCAACGTCTTAATCTCCGACTGGGTCAGGATCTCTGCTTCTGGTAGATTGGGCGTGATAATGGTCGTATAAGGGAAAAATTTGATCAATTCATCTCGGAGGGCCGAAACTTCCACATCGTGGGTTTCCTTGCAGACTAAGACAGGGTCTAGCACGACTGGTATGCCCGTTTGCTTTTTGATGAAGTCCAGAGCCTGATCTGCAATGGCAACCGTTGGTAACAAGCCCAACTTGATAGCCGAAAACGACACATCTTTGAGCGAGGAGAGTTGCTGTGCAAAGACCTGCTCGTCGGTCGGAAGAACTTCAAAACCCTTGTCTGTCATAGCGGTCAAGCAAGTCACCGCTACAAAACCATGCAGGCCATGGACCGTATAAGTAGTCAGGTCCGCATGAAGACCACCACCACTAAAAATGTCATTGCCAGAGAGGGCTAAAATCAGCTTATTCTTCATAGATAATCTCCTTTAGGTAAAGACCGTTAGGTGCTGCAGTCGGCCCAGCTAGCTGTCGATCCTTTTCTTCTAAAATCCGTTCGATTTGGTTGACTGGCATCCGCTTATTTCCAATCTTGAGCAGGGTTCCCACCATGTTGCGGATTTGCTTATAGAGAAAGCCATTGCCAGAAAACGTAAAGACTAGAAAATTGCGTTGCGCATCAAAGGTCAGACTAGCCTTTGTAATCGTACGAACCTTATTTTCCACACTGGTACCCGAGGCTGTAAAGCCCGTAAAATCGTGCGTTCCCTCCAAGGCTTTGATGGCCTGCTCCATCAGAGAAATCTCCAAAGGATAGGGATAGTGGGTCGCATAGTGACGCATCATCGGATTTTTTGGTCGACCAATATCCACCAGAAACTCATAGGTCTTGCTGTGTGGCTTGTACCGGGCATGAAAATCTTCCGTCACTTCCTCCACAGAAATGACATCAATATCTTCTGGCGTCTGGGTATCCAAGGCAAAACGTAGCTTTTCTTCATCTCTAGACGATGGCAAATCAAAGTGAATAACCTGTCCAAGCGCATGGACGCCGCTATCGGTCCGACCAGCTCCGTGGATGACAATGGGCTGACCTTTGTTGATACGAGTTAAGGTTTTTTCAATTTCTTCCTGAACGCTCCGAGCATGAGGCTGGCGCTGAAAGCCAGCAAAGTCATGTCCGTCATAGGAAATAAGGGCTTTATAACGAGTCATGTCATTATTTTAACAGGAAAAAAAGCCTGTCGCAAGAGAGAAAGAATACAACTGTCCGGGTACAGAAAGTGTTGACAGAAAGCTCTAAATCAAGTAAACTAAAAAACGCAAGGAGGACACTATGGCAAAGGATATTTCTTATACCCAAGGGCAGGAGCGCTTTCGCTATCGGGCTGCTGCACTCATCATTGAAGAGGAAACCCTCTGTGTCATGTCTTCTTCTAGCGAGGACTATTTCTATTCAGTGGGAGGGGCGGTCAGATTTGGAGAGACCTCCAAAGAAGCTGTCCAGCGAGAAGTTTTCGAAGAAACAGGACAAAAGTATGAGATTGAAAAGCTGGCTTTTGTTCATGAAAATTTATTTTCCAACTCAACCGGCATCCTAAAAGGACTAGACTGTCATGAGATTTGCTTCTATTATCTGATGAAGCCGCATGGCAAGCAATTTGACTACCAGCATAACCAAGAACAAGTCTACTGGATCCCCCTAACAGACTTGGAAAACTACAAAGTTTTTCCAAAGGAAATCACACACATTCTCAAGCACCTCCAGACAGGCATCCAGCATATCATTAGTAAAAAAGAGAGTGGGACAGAAATCGGTCATTCGTTAGAATTCGATTTCGTCGTCCCACCTCCGCACAGTTGAGTAGGGCTGTAAAAGCTGATGAAATCAGCGTAGTAGAGCCCACTCAACCACTGCGTCTTGCTCGACAATCCAAAGACAATTTAGAGGCTAGGACTTTTGTCCCAGCCTCTTTTATTCTCCCAGCATCACCTGCTTGATGGTCAGTTGATCTATCTTCCTGCTGGATACATAGATGAAACTTTCATAGACTAAGGTAAAGATCAACAAAGTTATCAGGCAGACTCCAAAATCAAAATTATACTCAACTTTCTGAGCTATTGATTTTTCCATCAATCTAAGTAAAAGCTGCATAATCCCATACTGATAGCCCGTTCCTAAGACAAAGCCCAAAAAGGCAAGAAAGCGGTAGGGAGCAAATAAACTCTTATGACAATCATTTTTGCTATAACCAAAAACCTTCATAATAGCCAGTGTTTCCTGATTTTCCTGCAGGAGCACTCCCAGCGACAGATAGAGGATTGCTACTGACAGGACAGTACCGATTGACATCATCATTATCTGAATAGTTTCATCTGTCAATTCCTTCATGCCAAATGATAGTTGAATCATAGCTGAAAAGCACATAGATCCAAAAATGACAAAGAAAATTAATAATTTTCGAGACCAGAGCAGGCTGGCAGAAAGATCTTTTAAAAAGGGACGGTCTTTCCTTATTTTCTTTGTTGCTTTCCTTTTTGGTGGCTTTTGACTAGAGCTGACCCGCTTGAGCAAGTCTAGAGCAGGCAAACGTAGATAATAAGTAGCATAGAGAATTGCCAAACCAGAAAAGGCTAGAGTCGGTAAGACAACGAGAAACAGGAAAAGGGGCCAATGTTGTCGAATGGTAATTTCAGGCAAAACTCCGCTTTGATTACGCAACTGATAAAAATGCGGCATCATAGCAAAAGAAGATAAATAGCCAACGGCTGTTCCCAAACCAACTGGAAGACTAAAAATCCAAAACTTTCGGGTAATTTCCCGGTTTTTATAGCCCATAGCCTTTAAAATTCCTAATTCTGGTTTATGCTGGTCAATAAATTGCCGAATGTAAAAGAAGAGGAGGAGCATCGATGTCAGGGATAAAACAGCTCCGCTAATTGATGCAATTAACCAAGAGATAGCAACTTGAGCATCATAAGCAGCTTGAATCTCAGGCAACCAATTGGTTTGATCTAGTAAACTGATATCCAGATAAAAATTTAAAAAGAGATTGGTCACAAAGACCGCACAAAAGCTAATAACTGATACAACGACTAATCTATACAAATCTTTTATTGAAAACATAGCTTACCATCCAATCTCATAGGCCGTTTTGAGCTGGTTATTTGTCTCTATGCTTTGGATCTGGCCGCTATTGATATGGACAACAGTCTTAGCCATCTGAGCAATATTTGTATTGTGGGTCACCATGACCAGTGTAAAGCCTAGCTCTTCTTGAAGACTTGAAATATAGGCCAGAATCTGACGACCTGTTGCTTCGTCCAAAGCTCCAGTCGGCTCATCCAAAAAGAGGACACGAGGTCTTTTGGCTAGGGCTCGTGCAATAGCCACTCGCTGTTGCTCACCTCCTGAAAGCTGACTTGGATAATGTTGGAGTTTATCACCTAAACCTAAAGCCTCCAAAATTTGGACATAATCTTGATTACCTGCTAAGTTGGCACCCATTTTGACATTTTGCTCCACTGTGAGATTTGGAAGTAAGAAATACTGCTGGAAAATAAAGGCAGTCTGCGCTCGGCGAAAAGCCGTCAATTGAGCTTCTGTCAGCTGAGATAAATCTTCCTCACCGAAGTAGACATGACCATTGTCTGGTTTTTCTAGGCCTGATAAAACATTGAGCAAGGTTGACTTCCCAGAGCCAGAAGCTCCCAAAATGACCAAGTAATCTCGATCCGCAATCTCCAAGTTGATGCCTTTCAAGACTTCTCTTCCGTTGTAGGACTTGCAAATTTCCTTTAATCTAATCATTCTTGTTTCCTTTCATTTCCTTTAGGAGGGCAGCAAATACTTGCGTCAAACGTTCTGTCACTTCCTCCTGACTAAAAGAATAAATACCCGATGCTATCATGCTAGCCAAACCATGAGAATAGATAAACAAATGCTGATACACGAACTCTGCACTTTCTATGTGCATGGGATAATCCTCCACAATCGACTCTAATATCTGCTGATAACTATGGTCTTTCTGAGGTAAAAAGTCCTTGAAAGACTCAATGGGGTGCTTGTGAGGATTTAGATATAGAATTTTAAAAAGCTGAGGCTCCTGACTAGCAAAAAGGATATAAGCCATACCAACTGCTCTGAAAGGCTTGGCCCGCTCCAAAGCCGAACGAATATATTGGACTAGGACAAACTCAGCTGCCCGAACAACCGAATGACTTAAATCCTCCATATTTTCAAACTGACCGAAAATAACCTTAGGGCTAGACTGTAAACGTTCAGCCAGAGAACGAGCGGTCAAACCAGCTAAGCCGGCTTCTCTGACAATCCCTAGAGCTGCTTGAATAATCTCATCACGAGTAAATTTATTTTTAGGTGGCATAGAAACTCCTTTTGAGAACAACTGTTGCGCAACAGTTGTTTCTTTAACTATAATATCACACAAAACATTAAAAAACAAGTAAAAAAGAAGCCTTTCGGCTTCGATTTTTTATTTGATAAATCGCCAAATAAAACGGGATCCTCATTTAGTCAACAAAGGAGTAACAATTCCTCTATCTTTTAGGAGTCCGTACAAACCATGGTTTTTTCATACTTACGAGATAAAAACTTCAATCAAAACTTATCGACTATTCTTCCTTTAGTCCTTTCTCAAGAATTGATCCAAGTAATAGTCAAAGTAAGTTTTGCTTCCTGTGATGACTACTGCACGACCTTCAATACCATAACGCATCTTCTTGGCTTGAGCGTCCGTTAAGGTTATTTCAGCTTCCACCTTAAAGAAGTTGCCTTTTTCCGTTTTCGTCGCATTGTTGTCAATGTTTGAAATTTTAGATTTGAGAACAAATTCTTTATTATTTCCATCCATTGCAGTGAAACGCAGAGTCTCACCTTTTTTCAAACTAGATACATCTTTCGAGGTCACATAGGTTGTGATAACGACCTTTTTTTCCTTGGTCAAAACAGGATACAACTGAGCGAGCAACTTCCCTTCGGGAACCAGATTTGCTCCTGCTGTTTCAGGATTTAGATGGAGAATACCATCTTCAGTAGCTGTGATCATGCCTTTTTGAGTGATGCCACCTTGCACCTTGAGATTATTTTCAACTTCTAAAATCTTTTGATTCAGAGCCGTCAATTCTTGACCAACTTTAGTCAACTGCTGAGCTTTCAAGGACTCAAGCTGGCTATCCAAACTTCCAGAATAGGCTTGCTGAGCACCGGAACCTGCATACTGCACCCGATAACCCGAAAGAGCTGATTCAAACTGCGAAATCTGGTTGTCAATCTGCGACAGAACTTGGCTCTTTAGCTGACCTTGACTATCAGCAGCGGCTTGTGTCTCATAAGCCTGATAGATACTATAGCCGGCATTAGTCGAAGGGACACTTGTCCCATTTTGGATAGCATTTCTAAGAGTCTGATAATCTGCTAATTTAGCATTGGTTTCATTGATCAAATTCCCCAGCTCCGCCTGTGAATTGCTGGCCGCTGAATTTTGAGAAGCAATGGTCGAATTCTGTTGTTCGGTATTACTACGGATGCTAGCAGCTTGACTTTTATAATCATTAAAGGCCTGCTCATAACCGAAGCGATCTTCTCCTGAAAACTGGCTAGTCCCCGTCTTCAGACTTTCTTGCAGCAGCTCCAACTGACGTTTTTGCTCCTTCAAGCTTTCTACTTGAGAAGAGAAGGTTTCTTTTTGAGTATTTTCGCTATCAGACTTATACTGAACTAAAAGATCCCCTTTTTTAACAACCTTGTTTTCCTTTAAGTTATTAGTAACAATAGCATTGTTACTGGTTGATTGGATGTTAGCCAGAATCTTGCTAGGTTCAATAGAAGCACCTGAAGTAATAGTGATTTCTTTTTTAGCAAAGAGGGAGAATAAGACCACAAAAATCAACAAGAAGAAAGTCGGTAAAATCACGCGCACAGAAAAGCTAGAATATCTACGGTTATAAAATTCGGCACTCTCTAAGTAATGTTCTTCCATCTTCTTTCTCCTTTCTAACTATTCACCAGATGAGCATAGAAGCCATCCTGAGCAACCAACTCTTCATGCGTCCCTTGCTCCACGATTTCACCCTTGTCCAGAACAACCACTTTTTCAGATCGCTCCGCAATGGTCAATCGATGGGCAATGAAAATGATGGTCTTGTCCAACTCCAAAAGGTTGTCGATAATCTTTTTCTCTGTTAAGATATCCAGATTGCTGGTCGCCTCATCGAGGATCAAAACAGGAGCATCGGTCAAAAGAGCCCGAGCCAAGGCCAAGCGCTGACGCTGACCACCTGAAATTCCTGAACCATCTGATGTCAATTCTGTTTGGTAATTCAAAGGCATCCGTTCAATATCTTCACGAATTTCCGCAATTTCCAACGCCCGAATGATTTCTTTCTGAGTCGTTCCGGGCTTGGCACCCAGGAGAACATTCTCCAAGATGGTACCATTAAAGACATAAGGCTGTTGCGGCAAGTAATTGATATGACGGCGCAAGACATGCTTATCAATCTGATTGAGGTTGATATTATTAACCAGAATCTCTCCCTCGTTCGGATCATAGAAATTCACAATCATCTTGGCAAGGGTTGTCTTTCCAGAACCAGAAATTCCCACAAAAGCCACCTTGCTGCCTCTTTCAATGGTCAAATTAATATCTGATAGAACGTTTCGTCCATAGCCATACTTGTAGCTGACATTTCTCAACTCAATGTCGCCCTTGGTCATGCTCAAATCACGGATCGCTTTTTTGTCCATAAATTCAGAGTCAACCAGATAAACCTCGTTCAAGCGATTATTGGCAACTTGTGCAGTCTGAAGCTTGGTTTGTAAATTGATAATGTTTTCCAGCGGATTTGTGAAATAAACCAACAAAGTATTATAAGTAATCAGCTGCCCCAAGGTCATTTTGTTGTCCATAACCAAAAGGGCCCCCATCCAAAGGATTGCAACATTCAGCAAGAGCTGAGCCGTCTTCTTCAAGCCGATTTGGATGTTTTCCATCCGACTATAGGCAAATGATTTCTTCAGATAGTCAACAAATTCTCTATCAATCTTTTGATAGCGGAAATCCTCACTGGTCAAGGATTTGATCGTCTCAATACCATTGATATCTTCGATAATAGAAGAAGACAGAATGGCATTGGATTCCATCGTATCGCGATTCATTTTTTCAAATGGCTTCATGAAAGCGAAAATCACGACGATATAGATCGGCAGCGAGAGCAAACTGATAAAGAACAAGTAAAAGTTTTGCGAGAACAAAACAACCGCCATAACGACAACGATAGACACATCCAAGAAGATGGACAGAATAGTACTAGCCAAGGCATCAATGATACTATTGGCATCGTTGAAGCGCGATACGATTTCCCCTGTCCTTCTCGTAGCGAAAAAAGACATGGGTAGATGAAAGACATGCTTGATATAGGACAAAATCACATCAATCGAAAGGCGTTGGCCCAAAATGAGAAGCAGATAGCTCTGAGCATAAGTTAGGACCTGTTGCAAAATGTAGACGACTATTAGACCGAGAGAAATAATTCCTAAGGTATTCCTCATCTGATTCGGTACGTAAGTATCAATAATCCCCTGCATGTAGTAAGAGCCCACGATATTGATAATCGTCACCAGCATCGTTGCAATAACGATATTGGCAATCAGTCCCTTTTGTTTCATTAAAATCGGAACAAAAGACCAAAGACCGTTTTTCTTTTCCTTGTGTGGTCTATACTCTGGCGCTGGGGCAATGAAAATAGAAACACCTGTCCACTCTTGCGCAAACTGTTCCTTAGAAAGCTTGGTCATCTTAACGGCTGGGTCAGGGTCAGCAATATAAACCGAATGTTTATCGTGCCCAGTCACAACATAATAGTGAAGCAATTTCTTGTCTTTGATAACATGGGCGATAAAAGGATAAACGATCCCCTTCATGTCAAATAAAGACATATCCGCTTTAAAGGCTCGTGTTTCAAAACCTAACTCTTCCGAAACTTTCACTAGCCCAAAAGCAGTTGTTCCTCTTAAAGTCGTCTTGGCCATTTCACGCAAACTGGCCAAAGAATAATAGGAACCATAATAACCATATATCATGGCTAGCGCTGCTACACCACAATCTCTCGCGTCAACTTGAGCCCTATAATGACGCTTTGTAAATCTCATACAAACTCCTTTATTCACAAAAGTATAAATTTACTTTTTATGGAGAGCGACCCTCACATAAAAACTCCTAATTAGTAAACATACTATTCAACAAAAACTGCTTGTCAACTTTATCCATAGCGGCTCTCTTCAGCAAAAAAACAAGTATAAATTAGGAAGAAGAACTTTCATAACAAGCAAAAAATAGATATCTCTATCATACACTAATGTGGCATATTTTTCCAATGGTATCAGTCGTTTTACTCCATGTAAACATAAAATTACTTAAAAAACAGACATAAAGTAACTTTATCAGACCATTCTACACTAAAAAGCCTCTTGTCCCAATCAAGACGAACAAGAGGCTCTATGTCGAAACAAAAAATATTAGTTAAAAATTCCTTGGTCTGCGCCGCCACCGTTGCTAGCGCCACCACCGTTGCTAGAGCCAGAACGTGATCCAATTCTAGAACGAATACGACCATATGCACGAATAGCAAGTCCACGTACAGTGCGACCAACTTCACGACCGATATCAAATACAGCACGTACAAGGTCACCACCGACCCATCCACCTTCTACTTCAACCAATTCAGCTTCAGTAAGAGGCATAAATTTTTGATCTAATGATTTAAAATCTTTGTTCATAAAATTCACCTTCTTCTATTTTGAATACTAAATTAGTTGAAAAGTCCTACTAAGAAGCCAGAAACCAATGAGCCACCCAAAATAGCCAATGATACTGTGAAAATATCAACAGGGACTCCGTAGAATGACCATCCACCGTCGATCATCATCATTTCTTCTTCAGTCAACGCAACAAATTGGTTGTCCATCATAGCAAAGTTTTCCATATGTGTTCTCCTTTTTTACAAGGCTTCCTTAACCTTGTTAATATATTGTTTGTGGTCAGTTTTACTCAAACATCGCTTCAACACCTATATTATACAACAACCATATGTGGTTCAACATGACATTTATGTCATGTTTGGAAGAAAAATATGTAATTTTTTTATAATATTTGAAATATCCTCTTTTTCCCATTCTCCCTAGTTTCATTTTGTGGTACAATAGGGGCTATGGAAAGTATAACTTTAAGTCCTAAACGAGAAGAAATTCAGGCTTTTGTCCAGAAATATCGAGACAAGCTTGTGCCCAGTAAAAATCAGTATATCCAATATCTACTGAAATTGAACCAGGCAACTGTCAGTATCTATACTTCTGGCAAGGTTCTTTTCCAAGGAGAAAAAGCTGGTCACTATGCTGCTTTTTTCGGCCATCAAGCGGAGGAAACCAGCAAGACCTCTCAGAACATTTCCCTTATCGGTACTGATGAGGTCGGAAATGGCTCTTACTTTGGTGGTTTAGCAGTTGTTGCTTCCTTTGTCAGTCCAGAACAGCACGCTTTCTTGCGTAATCTGGGCGTGGGCGACTCAAAGACCTTGACCGACCTTAAGATTCGGCAGCTGGCGCCGATTTTGAAAAAGGAAATCCAGCATCAGGCTCTGCTCCTGTCACCAGAAAAATATAACGAAGTGATTGCCTCTGGTTACAACGCTGTGTCTGTCAAGGTGGCTCTTCACAATCAAGCCATTTATCTGCTGTTACAAAAAGGTCTGACACCAGAAAAAATCGTCATTGACGCCTTTACCAGTAAGCAGAATTATGACAAATACCTGCAAAATGAAAAGAATCATTTTCCAAATCCCGTTAGCCTCATTGAGAAAGCGGAAGGAAAGTTTCTAGCTGTCGCTGTTAGCTCCATTATCGCTCGCGACCTCTTTCTGGAAAATCTGGAAAATCTGAGTCAAGAGCTTGGTTATACTCTTCCGAGCGGGGCTGGGAGCAAGAGTGATCAAGTTGCTTGCCAGATCCTCCAAGCCTATGGAATGGCTGGCCTCCAGCATACCGCTAAACTTCATTTTAAAAATACAGAAAAAGCTAAAAAGCTCTTAGAAAGGTAGACTATGAAAAACAAACGCTTTGACTTCCGTGCCTTCCTCAAGGAGTGGGGAGTCTTTACCCTGATTGTCTCCGTCATCTTACTCACTCGCTGGCTGCTCTGGGTACCTGTCAAGGTAGACGGCCACTCTATGGATCCAACCTTAGCCAATGGTGAGTATTTGATGGTTTTGAAATACCAGTCCATTGATCGTTTTGATATTGTTGTAGCCACTGAGACAGATGCTAGCAAAGATAAAGAAGTTATCAAGAGAGTGATTGGCCTTCCAGGTGATACCATCCAGTACGAAAACGATACTCTATATATCAATGGCAAAAAAACTGATGAACCTTACTTAACAGAATACATCAAGAAATTCAAAAAGGACAAGCTCCAATCCACTTATGTAGGCAAGGATTATAAGGACAACGGAACTTTCTTCCGCAAGCTAGCCTCTCAAGCCCAGGCCTTTACCGTGGACAAGGAAGGTAGCCCCGTCTTTACCATTAAACTTCTAGACGATGAGTACCTCCTTCTAGGTGACGACCGAATTGTTTCCAAAGATAGTCGCAAAGTCGGTACCTTCCAAAAGGAACAGATTCAAGGCGAAGCTAAATTCCGCATCTGGCCAATCCTACCTTTCAAGACTTACTAATACTTAAGAGTATACCCCATCCAAACTCAGTTGACTACTCAGCTGGGTTTGCTTTTTAAAAACAGATATATAAACAATGACAGAATTTTATTTTTCAGGCACTATTGAACGCATCATTTTTGAAAATCCCAGCAATTTCTTTCGAATCCTCCTCTTGGATATCCAAGACACGGATTGTGTAGATTTTGATGATTTTGAGATTATCGTGACCGGAACCATGGCCGATATTATCGAAGGCGAGGATTATACATTTTGGGGAAACCTAGTCCAACACCCAAAGTACGGACAGCAACTAAAAATTTCCCGCTATGAGAGGGCAAAACCGACTAGCAAGGGGCTGGTTAAGTATTTTTCCAGTGACCACTTTAAAGGTATCGGGGTCAAGACAGCTCAAAAAATCGTGGAACTCTATGGGGACGAAACCATCGACAAGATTTTAGCTGAGCCAGAAAAACTTAAAGAAATCACTGGCCTTTCTGCCAAGAACCGAGAAGCCTTTGTGGCCAAACTGCAACTCAACTATGGAACAGAGCTGGTCTTAGCTAAACTGGCCGCCTACGGCATTCCCAATAAATTAGCCTTTCAGATTCAGGAAAACTACAAGGAAGAAACGCTGGAAATCGTCGAGCACTATCCCTACCGATTGGTTGAAGACATCCAAGGCATCGGCTTTAAAATTGCCGATCAACTAGCCCAGCAGTTGGGCATTGAGAGTGATGCCCCTGAGCGTTTTCGGGCTGGCTTGATTCATACCCTCCTGACTCAGTCCATGGAAACTGGCGATACCTATCTGGAGGCTAGAGACCTATTGGCTCATACTATTGAGCTTTTGGAAAGTTCGCGTCAGGTAGAACTAGATCCCAGTCTAGTAGCTAATGAATTGGCTCACCTGATTGAAGAAGACAAGGTCCAGAATGTCGAAACTAAGATTTTTGAAAATAGTCTCTTCTTTGCCGAGGAAGGAATCCGCAGTAATCTGGTCCGCCTCTTGGAAAAAGGCCATCAGGATCGCTTCGAAGAAGAGAAAATCCTCGGTGCCATCAGCCAAGCTGAAGATGAACTAGGCATCCACTATGATGGTATTCAGAAACAGGCTATTTTCGACGCTATCACACAAAAAGTCTTTATCCTGACGGGTGGACCAGGAACAGGCAAAACAACCGTCATCAATGGTATCATTGCCGTCTACAGCCAGCTTCGAGGCTTGGATTTGAAAAAGAAGGCCGATTTGCCCATTCTTCTAGCTGCTCCTACTGGTCGGGCTGCTCGCCGTATGAATGAGCTGACTGGACTGCCCAGTGCTACAATCCACCGCCACCTCGGTATGACTGGAGATGATGATAGCAGTCATTTAGATGATTATCTGGATGCTGACTTTATCATCGTGGACGAGTTCTCCATGGTAGATACTTGGCTAGCCAACCAGCTCCTCAGCAACATCTCCTCCAACACCAAATTGCTCTTGGTTGGTGATGCGGAGCAGTTGCCCTCTGTCAGTCCTGGTCAGGTATTAGCAGACCTACTGCAAATATCGAGCATTCCCCAAACCAAGCTGGAAAAAATTTACCGTCAGAGCCAAGATTCGACCATTGTTACCTTGGCTAGTCAGATCCAAAAAGGACTGCTGCCAGCAGATTTTACTGAGAAAAAAGCAGATCGCTCTTATTTTGAAGCTCGAAATGAACACATCCCACCTATGATAGAGAGAATCGCTAGCGCCGCTATTCGTAGCGGCATCCCAGCTCAGGATGTGCAAGTACTGGCTCCCATGTACCGCGGACAGGCCGGCATTGACCAGATTAACAGCCTCATGCAAAATCTCATCAATCCTGTGGAAAAAGACCAGCTGACCTTTGAGGCACCTGACTGCCAATATCGACAGGGAGATCGGGTCATCCACCTCGTCAATGATGCTGAATGCAATGTCTTCAACGGTGACTTAGGCTATATCACCGACCTGCTGCCTGCTAAGTACACCGAATCCAAGCAGGACGAACTAACCATCAACTTTGACGGCAACGAGATTAGCTATCAGCGCAGCGAATGGTACAAAATCCGCCTAGCCTATGCCATGAGCATCCACAAGTCTCAAGGCAGCGAGTTTCCCGTGGTCATCCTTCCCATTACCCGAAGCAGCCACCGTATGCTCCAGCGCAATCTGGTCTACACCGCCATCACCCGAGCCAAGAGCAAACTGATCCTACTTGGGGAAAAGTCAGCCTTTGACTACGCCATAAAAAATACCGGTACAGCCCGCAAAACCTATCTAATTCAACGTTTTGAAGGTATTGAAAATCCCCAAGAAATTATCCACACTCCTGTTGATAACGCCGAACAACCTGTGGAAAACTATGTCCTGACGGAGGAAAACTTCCAGAAAATCGACCCCCTAATCGGCCTGACCGAGGAAGATATCCACAGCATATTCAGTACATAAATAAAAAGGCTGGGGCAGAATTAAATTTTTTAGTTCTGTCCTATCGCCTTTTTTATGCCTTATTTTTCTGGCTAAAGAGCTGCAGGAGCTCGTCAGTAAAGATATCCAGACCGACCGAGGTCATCATAAACTGCAGAAAATGGAAGCGTTCTGGCAGTTTTTCAGGATCGCTTTCAAAAACGGTCCCATGCATCCAAAAATTCACCAGCAGCAGAAAAACTTCTGCAGCCTCTTCCGGATACTGGGTCTGAAGGGAGCCATCTGCCATCCCTTTTTTGATAATGTCACTGACCAGAGGGGCGCCTATCCGCAGATTGTCCCGCATCATGGTCAAAATAAAGCCCGCGTCCTTCTCATACTCACCCACAATGCCGTCCGTAGCCCGGGCTGTCTGACTTTCCAGATTAGACTTGAGGATGGTTTGCAGCTGCTCTCTGCCAGTCAGATTTTCCGTAGCCTTGAGCCACTGCTTCATCTCTTCTTCCATCAGCTCCTGCCGGCTCCTAATCACCGCAAAGACAATCTCATCTTTTGACTTGAAATGATGATAGATAGCCCCCTTGGAGATGCCCGCCGTCTGAGCAATATCCTGCATACTGGTCTTTTCGGACCCCTTTTGGATAAAGAGCTGGGTTGCTGTATTTAAAATTTTTTCTCTCATGGCCTGGGATTTGTCTTTTCGTTGCGCCATTCTGCTCCCCTTTGTTTCTAATATAGCTTTATTCTACCAAAAAAGCCGGAGAAATACAAAATCATAAAAATATCTTTAAGCCTTGTCTTGCTGATCCCTTTGATACCAAAGATAGATACTGTAAGCCGCCATCAAGATATAGCCTAGGAAAAAGAGGGGATTTTCCGTTCCCTTGCCTACAAAGATGCCTTCGCCAATAGTATTAATGAGCCCATGAAAGAGGACACAATAGAGGACAGACTGACTGGTCTTGTAAAGGGCTGCCAGCCAGAAACGGCTGAGCAGGCAAGCGGCTGTAAAGACCAGAAGAGAGGTCCCCGCCTGACTGCTGCCGGGCATAAAGAAGAGGGGTAGATGCCAGACAGCCCAGATTAACCCAGTTGCTACAGTTGCCAAAGGGAAGGGCAGGATCTTCTCCAGACTTGGCTGCAGGGAGCCCTGCCAGCCAATCTCTTCATTGCCGCCTGTCAGAAGAGTCGTTACCAGAGCCAGAACCAAGACATTCAAAAGATTCAAACCTGGCAGCGGCCTGCTCACAAAGGCAATGGAAATCGTGTATAGCCCCACAAAAATCAATAGATAAGGCCTGCTTCTTTTCCTAGTGAACTTGATAAAAGCCAGCATTTCTTTCAAAGACTTACCTAAGACAAGCTTGGCACTTATAGCAGGACCAAATGTTCCCACTATCATGAGAAGCGGATAAAGCAGCGGCACTCGTTCTTTCAGCACAGCTGAGAGAATCCACGCAGACCAAGTGATACCAAAAGTCCAAAGCAGAAACATTAGAATTTGCTTGACAGATGAGGAATCTTTATAGCTTCTAGCTTGCATCTTTCTCAGCCCCTTTCCGATTGCCCTTCCAATACCACCAGCCGACCAGCAGGGCGGTCATGACCAGATTAGCAACCTGGAAGCTGAGATACCTTCCGCCATTTGTAGCACTGCCGACAATCGTCGCCTGAGCAAAGTTAATGCAGCCGTGAAAGACCATGCAGGCAAAGACAGAGGCCGTCTGCTTGTAGAGAACCGCCTGACAGAAACAGAGCAAAATACCAAAGGAGAGATAGAAGGGCAAAGAAACCTGACTTTGACTCGTTCCCGGAATCAGCCAGAGGGGCAGATGCCAGGCCACCCAGACCAGAGCCGTGATGACAGTTGCCAGAGGGAAGGAGAATTTTTTCTCCAGAGCCGGTTGCAGGAGGCCCCGCCAGCCCAGCTCTTCGTTCCCGCCTCCAGCAAAGGTGACAAAGGTCCAGCCCAGAGGAAACATCAGAACGGCATTCAGAGGCGGCAGGGCTGGATTGGCGATAAAAAGGGTCAAAACCCGAACCAGACAGAAGGCCAGCATATAAATCCACCAGCCCTTAGCATGAGAAAAGATAAAGTCCAGCATCTTCTTGGGATGAGAAATTTTGAGGCTGATAAAAGTTCCCAAGGTCGGTCCGAAGCCCCCGATGAAATTGAGAGCAAAGCCCAAAGGCTCAACTCCGCTGGTCAGCTTCAGGGCGGTTAAAATATACTGAAGCAGCCAGGCTCCCCAGGTAATGCCAAAAGTCCAAGCTAAGAAAGGCCAAATATGCTTGGGTTCTGGCCCTACATGTGTTTGTGTGTTCATACGATAACTCCTTATCAAATGTAGAATAGTGAAGAGTCATCCGAAAACTGGACAAAGGCATCCTTTACTCTCAGTCTTTCAGATGATTGCCTGTTTTGAAATGCATATTTTTTAAATCCGACCATTCGGTTTCTTTTATTATAAAAAATAAAGACCTGCGCCAAATAAAAAACATAGTCTTTTAGTCCTTGCTCAAAATAAAAAGCAAAGATAGACTAAATAATGCTAAAAGCTATGTCAGCACCGTTTAGCTACTGCCAGCTGCTTTTAGTTTCTAAGTTGTCATGACTCTGATGCTTAAGACAGGTCATCTCTCTGCTACTTGCTCCTTTCCTGATTTTGCAATCGCCGGATATGCCAGAGATTGGAGGCAAGGCTCAGACCCCCTACTGCCATAATACCCAGTCCTCGCCAAGGGCTAAAGACAGAAGTCAGCAAGCCACCAGCAAGGACAGCATATCCAGCTTTGACTCCCCACTTAGAATAGCGTATGACATTCTCACCCTGTGTTATCTTTTCTAGCCACACCTTACGTTTTTCCGCCTGCTGCTGCAAAAACTCTTTCTGACCTTCCCGCTGTCGATCCAGCTCCTGATTGAACCTGAGGATGTGCTGGCTTGTTTTTTCTACTACAGATTTCTTCATTTCTGCTCCTTTCTTTTTAAAAACCGACCAGGCGGTTTTTATTTTACAGACCCAGTATAACAGACACAGAAAACTTTGTCCAGTATTTTTTCAAAAAAGATTATTTTTAGTCAATGAAAATCATCAGACAACTTAGAAGCTAGTCACAAGCAACTCTCTCATACTAAAACCTATATCTAAAAAATCCCGGTAACGAACCAAGCTTTTATCTTTATTCAAACCCCGTCACTGTAAGTCCTAGCAGCCGAATACCTCGTTGTTGCTCTTCCAAGCTATCGTAAATTTCATGCGCAGTTCGCTCGATTTGCTCCTTTTCTCGAGTGGCTAGATTCAAACTTTTCCTTTTAGTCAAGGTGGAGAAATCAGCATAGCGGATTTTCAGAACGATGGTTCGCCCTTTCTTGTCATGTTTAGTCAGGCTATTTTCTACCTTCTGTGCCAGCAAGGTCAGCTCTTTCTTGATGTCCTCCTCACCATAGAGCAGTTTGGCATAGGTCCGCTCCTTACCGATAGACTTACGGATGCGATTGGATTTGACCGGACTATTGCTGATGCCACGCGCTTTCCGGTAGAGATCAAAACCAAAGCGACCAAACTTATCAATCAAGGTCATTTCTGGTATCTTGAGCAGATCTGCACCGGTATAAATACCCATGCCATGTAGTTTTTCAACGCTCTTCTTACCAACTCCATGAAACTTGGCAATATCCATAGGCGCCAGAAAGGCCTCAGCCTCTTCAGGTAGAATAACAGTCAGACCATGAGGCTTCTCATAATCACTAGCAATCTTGGCCAGAAACTTATTATAAGAAACGCCTGCCGAAGCTGTCAGATGGAGTTCATTCCAGATATCATGCTGGATCAGCTTGGCTATCTTGACCGCAGATTTAAGCCCTAGCTTATTTTCCGTCACATCCAGATAGGCCTCGTCGATACTCATAGGCTCAATTTTATCCGTATAGCGCTTAAATATCTCTCGGATCTGCAAGCCAACCGCCTGATATTTTTCGTAATTCCCCGAGATAAAAATCCCCTGGGGGCAGCGCTCATAGGCTTCCTTGGAGCTCATAGCTGAATGAACTCCAAACTTTCTAGCTTCATAATTACAGGTCGAAACCACGCCACGTCCACCCGTCTGACGCGGATCACTACCGATAATAACTGGCTTCCCCTTAAGCTTTGGATTGTCCCGCTCTTCGACCGAAGCAAAAAAAGCATCCATATCAATATGAATGATCTTTCGCGATGTGTCATTGATTAGCGGAAAAATTAGCATGGCGTCTCCTATAAGTAGAATAGCTCTTTAAGAAATTTTATCATTTTTAAAGCAAGTTTCAAAGGATTTTTATCCAAAAGTATGACCAGAGAAAGTAAGAAACTTTGAGTCCTGGGTAAGTATGATCAAAATAAAATGGAAAACAACTATCCTGCAACTAGGTTTGTCAAAATCTTCCTACTATTTTCATTTACATTTTCAAAATTATAAGACAGTTTATACCAAAATAACGATCTGTATTATAAAAGAAAGCCTCTTTTAGCGATAAAATTCGTTTGTGAAACCGATTACCTTGTGATATACTTTAATTATAAATGTAACAGTTTATGTTGCTAGAATAAAGAGGAAAATCTAATGGTTGTTAAAACAGTTGTTGAAGCTCAAGATATTTTCGACAAGGCCTGGGAAGGTTTCCAAGGTGAAGACTGGAAAGAAAAAGCAAGCGTTTCTCGCTTCGTTCAAGCTAACTA
>ERZ772912.238-NODE-238-length-26056-cov-5.024307_pt1 | contig 26056 bp, 17 predicted proteins | sample MGYA00512119_ERZ772912 | MGnify/ENA primary metagenome ERZ772912 (study PRJEB29015, sample SAMEA2738048) | human oral metagenome | biome: human oral; feature: human-associated habitat; material: saliva | place: China | collected 2230 ...
CCGATCGCAGGGGGATGTGGCCGAAACGGCGGCCGGTCCGGGAAGGCGCCGTCCGTCCTCCCGGGACGGGCCTGCAGAGGCGGTCCCTGGCGTTGTCTCCTTGCTGGCCCCGGGATCCGGTCCTGAAATTCTGCCCGCGGAGAAGGCAGACACGCCTGATCGTCGTCGGGAAAAGTCAGAACAGGGATCAGGACCAGAGCGCCTGCAGGGTGTCGATGTCCCGCTGCAGCCGAGCCAGATCCGTACCTTGCGCCAATCCGAGCCACAATCGGTTGTCCAGACGCCAGACGGTTTCCCGTGACCGAAGAGCGGCACTCAAGTTTGACCTGGAATGTGCGATTTCCGCCGGATCCGTCGATCCTTGAGACACACTTCCCGCCGTTGCTTCCCCTGCTGCAAACCGCCAGTCATAGCCGCTGCGCCCCGTCTGCAACACGGCCTGCATCCACTGCACGCCCGGCGTTTCCAGCAGCGCCTGCAGTGCCTCCTGGGCCTCCTGCCGGGTGGGAACCCCCACCTCGGGCAGCCAGCGGCAAGCCAGCCGGAGAACCTGACCGCTCGTGGCGGAAGCGCCCCGCTGCCAGCTCGGTTCATCCAGGGCCATAGGGTCATGGTGGTACCACTGGCCATTGGCCCAGGTCGAGCTGGCCCAGCCCGTGGCGGGGTCATGGCTGCCGCTGAGCACGGCCACCGGCCACGTCAGGGCATGTCCCTCATCGACGCTGAGGCCTGTACCTGTGGCTCGCACCAGCGACACCAGCCGCAGGTGCTGATCAAATGGCGGCTGGCGCAGCTGATCCACGACGCGCAGCAGGTGTTCGCCTTCGCGGGAAACCTCCAGATAGAGGTGCTTCCAGGCGGGCTGGCGCAGCAGTCGCACCAGGGTGGTGCGAAACACCGGGCCGCCCAGGCAGCAGATGCAGCCTGCCGTCAGCGTCTGATCAGGCGCACCGGTCGCACAAGCAGCCGGCGACAGCGACTGCACGGCCAGCGGTGCGGATGGCACCTCGCCCGCCTGCAACCACAGGCTGTCATCTTCACTGGCAGGATTCAAGCCCCGACGCTGGACGCGCAGCTGCGCGATGCAGGCGCGACGGGCAGCGGCATCGGGTCCGCTGATCAGGGTGACGGTGCGACGAAGGGGAATGCCGGGTTCTGCCATGCCTGGAAACGACACTGGCAGCGAATGCGTCGCTGCCAGTGGTGCGTGCGGGTCTGTCGAAAAACCACCCGGGGAACGGGAGGACTGTCCAGGGACCGTGCCGGAGCACAAGGCCCTGGACGAAAGACCGATGATAGGCGAGCGCCCGGCAAAGATGCGGGGCGCCCGCGGGCGGATCAGTAGCCCGGATCGTTGCGGCGCTTGATCAGGCCTTTCTTCAGCAGGATGTCGAAGGCGTCGGTCAGCCCCCGATAGCGCGGCAGCAGGTCGCGATATTCACTGACCTGACGGCGGCCATTGACCAGGAACAGCAACATGCGCAGCCGGTCCGGCAGCTCGACATTGCTTCGCGACAACGCCAGGGCGCCCTTCATGGTCTGGATGAAGATTTCCTGGTCCTCGATCTCGGTGACCGGGCTCTTGACGAGTGCGTCGAGCTTGGTGGTCCAGTCCGTCGATCCGCCTTGAATCATGATGTGCCGTTCCTCGACTGGGATTCAGAAGTGCTGAATCCGGGGTTGCATCAGTGCCATGGACGGAAGTGTAGAAGGGGTGTGTCCGGGTTGCCGTGTCACTGTTCACACCGCGAAGGACGGCCTGGATCCATGCAACGGGGATGCCAACAAACCGACATTGCGCTGCGGAACTAACGCACGAAACAGGAGGGGACACACCAGTCGGACGACCGGCAATGGGGGCGTCGCGGGGCCCGCCCAGGCGGCAGGCAGGCCTCAGGACTCTTTCCGGAAGCAGGCGCTTCCGCTGTGCTGGCGGACTACCCCGGGGCAGATGTCCACGGGGCAGCACGCTTTTTCAGGCAGGCATCAGACCGACTGGGAAACACCCCGGCGGTAGTTGCCCTTGGACAGGTCGATGCCCAGCTGCTTGAGCTTGCGGTACAGGTGGGTGCGCTCCAGTCCGGTGCGCTCCGCCACGCGGGTCATGCTGCCATGCTCGCGGTGCAGATGGTGCTCGAAGTAGGCGCGCTCGAAGGCCTCGCGGGCTTCGCGCAGCGGCACGTTCAGCGGCAGGTCGCGCACCATGATGGAGGGGTGCAGGTTCATGCTGGGCAGCCCGGAGACGGGTGCCGCGATGAACTGCGCGGTGGGCGAGCTGAGCGGCATGACCTGCTGCACGTTCTGGGAGCCCGGCACCTGCAGCATGGCCAGCGGCGTGTTGCTGGAGGGCGTGATGGTGCCCGGATAGCTGGGATGCACAGGCGCGGCGGGCGTGGCGCGCCCCTGCACCATGCCCTGGCGGCCCTTGGCCAGGCCCTGTTCGACGGCCTTGAGCAGCTTCTGCAGTGCGATGGGCTTCTCCAGGAAGTCCATGGCACCGATGCGGGTGGCTTCGACGGCGGTCTCGATGGTGGCATGACCGGACATCATGATGACCGGCATGGTGAGCTGGCCCGATGCGACCCATTCCTTCAGCAGGCTGACGCCGTCGGTGTCCGGCATCCAGATGTCCAGCAGCACCAGGTCCATCCGGGTTGCTGCCATGGCCTCGCGTGCACGCTGCGCGTTTTCAGCCAGCGTGACGACATGCCCTTCGTCACCAAGGATCTCGGAGAGCAACTCGCGGATGCCCATCTCATCGTCGACTACCAGAATCTCAGCCATTTCTTTTCCAGCAAATCCAACATCTGTCAGCAGAGAGCTTACAGGAGCCTGCCCGCCGTCGCGGCGTACAGACCGGCCGACCGATGTCCTGTTGATCATGCACCTCTAAAATTGTCTGCCTTTTTTACTAATTTCGCAAAAGCAATATACGTGTAAGCACCTGAAACAACTTGTTCCGTGCTGGCGACAGCAGATTCTTCCGTGTATGTATTATGCAACAACCCGGCGTCGTGGTGGTTGCCGACTTCGATCGTTCCACCGTGTTCCTGAACGATCTTTTTCACGATGGCCAGTCCGAGTCCCGTTCCCTTGGCCTTCTGGCTGACGTAGGGCTCGAACACGCGGGCCAGCAATTCCGGCGGAAAACCAGGCCCGTTGTCCCTGACGCCCAGCTGGACACCGCTGTACTGGCCTGCTGCATTGTGGATCAAGTCGGTGCTGACCTCAATCATCCGGACGTCCTGCTTTTCAGTGGCCTCACCGGCGTTCTTCAGCAGATTGTGGATAACCTGCCGCAATTGCCCTGCATCTCCCATGATCTGCGGAATATCAGGGTTCAATCGGGCAATGACCTGCAGGGTGGGATCCAGATCGGTGTAGAAGCCCAGCACTTCGGAAAGCAGCTCGTTCAGGTCCAGCGGCTCCAGCTTGGCAGCCGGCAGGCGGGCGTAGTCCCGGAACTCGTCGACCATGACCTTCAGCGCATTGACCTGGGTGACGATGTTGCGGGTGTTGCGAATGAGCAGGTCCTGCTCGGCCCCCGAGAGCACCCCTTCCAGCTTCAGCTGCAGGCGCTCGGCTGCCAGCCGGATGGGCGTGAGCGGGTTCTTGATCTCGTGAGCCAGCCGTCGGGCCACTTCGCTCCAGGCGATGGCGCGTTGTGCCGACACCACATCCGTGATGTCGTCAATGACCAACACATGGTCTCCGTCGACCTCCGGCAGCAGGGCGCCCCGCACCAGCAGCGTCTTGCCCTGCTTCACGCGTGCCACCTGGCCGGATTCCGGCTCGGCGCCGATCACGATCTGTCGCTGCCAGGTGCCACTTTCCGTATCGAGCGCATCACCGAACGCACGGGCGATCTCGGCCTCGAATTCACCCAGGCTTCCCATGGCCCCCAGCTGCTGACCCAGTGCCTTGCCCACTTCCATGCCCAGGATCTTCTCGGCACCGTGGTTGACCATGGTGACGCGAAAGCCCCGGTCAAAGACGATGACGCCGGCACTGAGGTTGGCCAGCACGCTGGCCAGTCGGGCATTGGCCTGTTCCAGACCCAGCCGGGTTCGCACCACCTGGCTGCGCGCCTCTTCCAGCTGACGCATCATGGCATTGAAGGACTGGGTGAGAGCGCCGAGTTCGTCACGTCCCACGTAATCCTTCAACGGTCGGAAATCGCCTTCGGCCACGGCACGGGTGCCGGCCTCCAGCATCGACAAGGGTCCCGTCATCCAGCCCGCCAGCAGGAAGGCGGCGGCAATGGCCGAGAAGATGGTGAGCAGGACGGTGACGGTGAGCGTGACGCGGAAGATGCGCTTGAGTCCCCGGCGTGACAGCGACAGTTCCTGATAGTCACGGAAGCCCCCCTGCACGGCCTCGGCATTCTGGGCCAGCGCCATGGGCACGGGCTGCACGAACTGCAGGAAGCGCAGCTCCTCGCGCACATCGGAGGAGATGATGGGCACCATCACCCGCATGCGCAGCGCCTGGTAGTTCTGGTCGGGGTTGTCCTCACGCAGCTCGTTGCCTTCGATGGCCGCATAGTGATGGGCCAGGCGTGCCTGGCGCAGTGCGGTGGGCGAGGGCAGATCGGGCACCAGCGCGGCATAGCGGCCGCCACTGCTCTGGATGATGCGTCCGCCGCTGGTGAGGATCACGGCCTCGGAAATGCCGAAACGCTCACGCACGCGGTCAAGGTTCTCGGACTGATGGCGCAGCGACAGGCCGTTGAGATCGGAGGCGGCCAGCCGCCCCTTGGCCACCACGTCCAGCAGCATGGAATCCAGGGTGGCGCGCCCCAGGCTCAGGCCCGATTCCAGTGCCCGCTCCATGGGCACGTCGAACCACGATTCGATGGAGCGCTCCAGGAACTGGACGGCAATGAGATAGATGAGCAGGACCGGAATGACGGTCATCAGCACGAAGGCCAGCGCCAGCCGGGCCATCAGCCGGGTTCCGAACAGCCGCTGCCGGAAGCGCTGCATCAGCCGCCTGGCCAGTTCGATGGCCAGCACGGCCAGTGCAACGGCCACGCCGATGTTGAGCCACAGCAGAAGGCCGTAGTGCTGCTGGAAAAGACTGTTGTTGATGCTGGCCAGGGCCAGCAGCGAGAGCAGGACGGCGGCAAAGGCCACCGACAGCACCAGCGCCAGCCGCAGGACCCGGCTTACGGAGCGGGTGTCGGTGGGGTCGGTACGACGAAGCTGAGGCCTTTCCATTCCGATTGGGGATTCCAGTCCGAGTCGGTCAGCGCGGTGATCTGGAACGGCTTGGGCAGCTGGGCGGTGTCCAGCCGCATCCGGACGCGCACGATGTATTCTTCACCGGCATCAAGCCGGTCGATGGTGGTGACCGGCCAGTCGCGCAGGGCGGTCATCTGGGTGATGGCTTCATCCAGCGTGGCGTAGGATTCGCTGCCGCTGGCGGAATTGAGCCGGTATTGCCGCGTGAGTGCGTAATAGGAAAGACGCCACTCCATGTGGCCGCTGGCCGCCTTCTTGTTGAACCAGAACAGGCGCGGCCTGTAGATCTCGAACTCGGTGATGAAATGCAGGGGCAGACCGCGCGAGACGGCGTCCTTCAGGGCCGCGCTGAGGTCGACGGCGAACTGTGCCGAGAGCAGCACAGCACCATCGTCAGGTGAAAGATCGAGTTGAAGGGTCTTCACCTGCATCGATTCGCCGGCCAGGGCGGGCATGCCTTGCAACAGCAACGCCGCACCTGCCAGCGTCACCAGAGCACGACGCCTATTCACTGATGCTTGCTCAACAGCGCGTAGAAAAATCCATCATGTTCATGCAGCTCATCGCTACGGGGCAACAGCTGTCCGCCTTGGGGCCAGTCGGCCCAGCCAGGCACACGGACCTCGCGCTGCCACCGGCAATCCGCCTGTCTTGATGCAAATGCCGAAACGACCTTCTCTCCCTCCTCGGGAAAGATGGAGCATGTTGCATAAAGCAATGTACCACCGGGACGCAGCAGCGGCCAAAGCTTCTCCAGGAGCCGCGCCTGCGTGGCGGAAAATGTCGCAATATCACGACGCTGGCGATGCCAGAGCACGTCGGGATGGCGCCGCACGATACCCGAGGCGCTGCAGGGGGCATCCAGCAGGATCCGGTCGAAGGGCCGGCCATCCCACCAACTTTCGGGGTCTCCGGCATCGGCAGCCAGTACATGGGCGCCCCAGACGCCCCCGGCAGCCTGTCCGGAAGCGGATGTCGCAGCATCAGGAGCCTCGGTGGCATCCTGCGACAGCAGGGGCACCCGGGCACGCTGAAGATTATTCGTAATTATGGATGCACGATCAGGGTCGATGTCGAGCGCCCAGACCTCGCAGTCGGCCATCTCGAGCAGATGCGCCGTCTTGCCGCCCGGGGCTGCACAGGCATCCAGGATCCGCTCACCAGGCTGAGGATCGAGCAGCTGGGCCGCACACTGGGCCCCGATGTCCTGCACGCTCATCAATCCATCAGCAAAGCCCGGAATGCGATCCACCGGCAGGGCCTGGTCCAGCACCAGCCCGTCCTGGCCCATCAGACGAAAGCCGATGCCGGCTTCCTGGAGCTGCGCGGCTGCGGCAAGCTGCCCGCCCTGACGACGGTTGGCCCGCAGGCTGAGCGGCGCACGCGACAGCGATGCCGTGAGGATCTCCTGCCAGCGATCGGGCCAGAGCTTGCGCACCTTGGCCACCCACCAGCCGGGATGGTTGAAGCGGGCCTCGTCAGGCAAGGGCTCGGCCATCAGGCTGGCACGCTCACGCGCGAAGCGACGCAGCGTGGCGTTGATGAAACCGGCCGCGCCCGGATGCGCCGCCCCTTCGGGCAGCTTGCCGACGGCCCGGACGGTCTGATCGATGATGACCGGCACCGGCCGGCGGGCATCGATGAGCTGGGCCATGCCCAGCGCCTGCAGGGCTGCCAGCAGCGGGGGGGGCTGGCGACGGTTGAAGCGCTCGCCCAGCCAGGCCAGCAGGCCCTGCTGGCGGGTGGCGTCATAAGCCATGTTGCGCACCGCCTTGGCAGATGCGCTGGGCAGTTCACGCGTATGGTGGTCGATGCTCTCGTCCAGGTGGGCACCGGCCAGCATGTCACGCAGGGACACCGCAGCCGCCACCAGCTCATCGGCCAGGGCGGCGCGCAGTACCGAGCCGCAGGGCCGGCTTTCGGCCTCGTGCGGTTTCTCGTCGGAGCCGGGCTGCGGTCTGAGCGACCCGGCATGTCTCCTCATCGATTCGGTGGCCACGGCCTCAGGCCGCCTGCCCGTTCGGGTTCATCGCCAGCAGGCGGCGCACCCTTTCCTCGGTACTGGGGTGCGTGGAGAACAGGTTGGCCAGGCTGCCGCCGGTCAGCGGATTCATGATCATCATCTGTGCAGTCTCGGGATGTGCCTCCGTAGTATGCAACGGAATGCCCGACGCATAGTGCTGGATCTTCTCCAGCGCCGAGGCCAGCGAACGCGGGTCGCCTGCGATCTCGGCGCCCAGCCGGTCGGCCTCGAATTCACGCGCCCGCGAGATGGCCATCTGGATGAGCGAGGCGGCCAGCGGCGCCAGGATGGCCATGGCGATCGAGGCGATGGGGTTGGTGGGGCGCCCCTCCTCGTCACGGCCGCCGAAGAACATGGCGAAGTTGGCCAGTGCCGAGATGGCACCTGCCATGGTGGCCGAGATGGTGGAAATGAGGATGTCGCGGTGCTTCACGTGAGCCAGCTCGTGCGCCATCACGCCACGCACCTCGCGGGCATTGAGCATGCGCAGCAGGCCCGTGGTGGCTGCCACAGCGGCATTCTGCGGGTTGCGGCCCGTGGCGAAGGCGTTGGGCGCATCCTCGTCGATGAGGTAGACGCGCGGCATGGGCAGGCCAGCCCGCTGGGACAGCTCCTGCACGGTCTGATAGAACTGCGGCGCGGACGACGCATCGACCTCACGGGCGCGATACATCTTCAGCACCATCTTGTCCGAGAACCAGTAGGCGAAGAAATTGGAGACCACCGCGAAGCCCAGCGCCATGATCATGCCGTTCTTGCCACCGATGGACGCGCCGATGACACCGAACAGGGCGGTGATGGCAGCCATCAGGGCAGCTGTCTTGATCCAGTTGAACATGGTGTTTCCAGTCGGAATGTGTTGGAGGAAAAAAGGGAAAGGGGAAGGTCAGGAACGGGTCGGGGCAGCCGATGAGGCCGCCGCAAGGCCCTGGCAGCCCGGACGAATCCGGCCTGGACGCGCCTGTAGCCTGGACGTACCTGCATGAACGTGGCGCTTGCCGAGCAGATCGGGTCAGGTTGCAGGCAGCCCGCGCTCCCAAGGGGCCCGACGTTTCCTCAGATGGGGGGCAATGCGTTGTTTTTCAAGGGGAAATGAAACCGGCCATGCCGGCCTGTCCACCGTGCATGCCCCGAACCTGAAGACCGGAGCGCGCCGGCCTCGTCCGGCCGGAGGCCCCCAATGGGAGGCTCAGGCGCCGGCAGAAATGAAACGCACGCCGGGCGACAGCGGATGACCGCGCAGGAAGGCGTCTGCCGGCTGGCGCCGGCCACCGGCTCGCTGCAGGGCGGCAAGACGCACGATGCCACCCTGGCCGCAGGACACGTCCACACCATCCGGACCGGCCGCAACGATGGTGCCGGGCGCATCGGTGGCGTTCCCGTCGTGCCGCAGCACCTGCGGCTGAAAGACCCGCAGCGGCGGCTCATCCCGATGCCCTTCCAGCCAGGTGATGGCCCCAGGCGGATCGAAGGCACGTATGTGACGACTCACTTCCACGGCAGTACGCGTCCAGTCGATGCCCAGCTCTTTCTTGTCGACCTTGGCGGCATACGTGACGCCGGCCTGCGCCTGCGGCTCGAAGACCAGCCGCCCGGCAGACAGTTCATCCAGCGCCGCCACGATGGCCTGGGCACCGACGTCGGCCAGACGGTCATGCAGGGTGCTGGCGGTATCGGTCTCGAGGATGGGCACCACGTGACGTGCGCCCACCGGGCCCGTGTCCAGGCCCGCCTCCATCTGCATGATGCAGATGCCGGTCTCGGGGTCGCCAGCCTCGATGGCCCGCTGGATGGGGGCAGCGCCACGCCAGCGCGGCAGCAGCGAGGCATGGATGTTCAGGCAGCCCAGCCGGGGCAGATCCAGCACCGGCTGCGGCAGCAACAGGCCATAGGCGGCCACCACCATCACGTCCGGCTGCAGGGCCCGCAAGGCCGCCAGGGCTTCTTCGGCCCCCTGATTGGCCGCCTCACGCCGGACGCGGCGCTCTTCGGTTTCATCGGCTGCCGCGGGGCGGATGCGCAGCGACTCGGGCTGAAGGACCGGGAGATTGGCTGCCAATGCACGTTGCTTGACGGCAGAAGGCAGCAGTTTCTGGCCTCGACCGGCCGGCCGGTCCGGCTGGCTGAGCACGGCCACCACTTCGTGGCGCGACCCGATGAGGGCATCGAGCGCCTGGGCGGCAAAGACGGGCGTGCCCGCATAGACGACGCGCAGCGGACGGCCTGCCTGTGCGGCAGGCTGATCTGAAACCGTGTGCGAAGGACTGGACGCGGAAGCCGGCGTCGGGCTGCAGGACTGCGCCGCCGGCGATGAAGGGGTCAAGCCGTGATCGGATGGAGCGCTCATCAGGCGGCGCTGCGCTCCCGCTCCATCTTCAGCACCTTCTGGCGGATGCGGTTCTGCTTGAGCCGCGACAGGTGCTGGATGAAGAGCTTGCCGTTCAGGTGGTCGATCTCGTGCTGGATGCACACGGCCAGCAGGCCATCGGCCTCCAGCGTGAAGGGCTTGCCATCCAGACCCAGCGCCGTGACGGTGACGGCGTCGGGGCGCTCGACCTTGTCGTAGATGCCGGGGATGGACAGGCACCCTTCCTCGTAGCTCTGCAGCGTGTCGCTGGACCAGGTGATCTCGGGGTTGATGAAGACCTGCAGCTGGTCATGGGTCTCGGTGAGATCAATGACCACCACGCGCTCGTGCACGTTGACCTGCGTGGCCGCCAGCCCGATGCCGGGCGCCGCGTACATGGTCTCGGCCATGTCGGCCACCAGCTTGCGGATTCGATCGTCCACAACCGGGACCCGCTCGGCAACCGTATGCAACCGGGCGTCAGGATACTTGAGTATGTCTAGCACAGCCATCGGACACTATCCACCACTGAACCTGCCGCGTATTGCCGGGCAGGATGCTGTCAGAAAGAATTTCTCTTGCACGTCAAGTCGGCACGCAGTTGCCATCAGCCTGGTGGGGCGTGCGTAGACGACTCCAAGGACCGACCATGTCGATGAAAAAGTTTAGCACCCGGGCCCTGAGCACCCTGAGCCTGAGCATTGCCCTTGCCACGGGCGCCGTGATGCCGCTGCAGGGCATCGCCCAGACCCGCCAAGATGAGATCCAGCTGGCCGCCGACGCCCCGGACCGCCATGTGGTGGTCAAGGGTGACACGCTGTGGGGCATTGCCGGACTTTTTCTGAAGGAACCCTGGCGCTGGCCGGAGATCTGGCAACTTAACAAGGCCGAGATCAAGAACCCGCACCTGATCTATCCGGGCGACATTGTATATCTGGATCGTTCGGGCGACACGCCGCGCCTGCGTCTGGGCCGCAATGTGTATGGCGGCTCCGACGACGCCGGTGGTCAGGGCCGCAGCGGCAACGGCATCAGCAAGCTGGAGCCCACCGTGCGCGCCACCATGACCGACAAGGCTGCCATCCCCAGCATCTCGCTCTCGAGCATCCAGGCCTTCATCAACCGTCCGCTGATCGTCGACGAGAAGGGCCTGAGTGATTCGCCCTACATCGTCGCCCCCGAACAGGAAGGCCGTGTGAACGTCGGCAATGCCGATCGCATCTATGCCCGTGGCATCAAGGCCGACAGCGGTGTCCGCACCTGGCACATCTATCGCCCGGCCAAGCCGCTCGTCGATCCGGTGACCCGCAAGACGCTGGCCTATGAGGCCACCTTCCTGGGCACGGCCGAACTGCAGCGTCATGGCGATCCCGCCAGGCTGGCCATCACCAAGGTGGTGGAAGAGATCACCGACGGTGACCGTCTGGTGCCGGCCGGCGTCGACCAGGACGTGAACTTCGTGCCCCGCTCGCCCGAAGTCGAGAACCTGGACGGCCGCATCGTCTCGATCTACCGGGGCGTGACCATGGTGGGCCGCAACAGCGTGGTCGCCATCAACATGGGTAGCCGCAACGGCCTGGCCAACGGCCACGTGCTGAAGATCGAGCATGCCGGTCGCATGGTGAAGGACCGCGTGAGCAAGGAAATGGTTCGCCTGCCCAACGAGGATGTGGGCCAGCTGCTGGTGTTCCGCACCTTCGACAACATCGCCTATGGCCTGGTGGTCAACGCCAGCGCCCCGATCTCGGTCAACGACATCGTGACGAATCCGTAAGGCACGACCGGCGGAGCCGGTGGCCAGCCTGCCATGACAGCCAATGGCTGCCGGCAGGCAACCATCACTGATCCGTAAAAGTCGAACTTCATCGCAACGGCCGCCCCGGGCAACCCGGGCGGCCGTTTCCATTTCAGATACCCACACCTACGGAAAACGGTGCGGCCGCATCATCCATCCGGCTGATGCGGATGCCTGGGGACTTTGGCAATATCGACGGCTCCGACCGCCCTTGCCCGTACCCCGATGAGCCCCCTGCCGGACGTTCCCGAGACCCCCTCCCCCGACGACGAATCCCTGGCCGCCTGGCTGCGGCTGGTCCACACGCCGGGCATCGGCGCTGTCACCGGCCAGCTGCTGCTGCGCCGGCTGGGCCCGCCGGAAGCCATCCTGCAGGCCTCCTACGCCACGGTGCGCGCCCTGGTGCGCAGTGACGAAACGGCCCGCGCCCTGCTGGCCGACGACCCGGTGCGCGAGCAGGACATCCAGGCGGCCCTGGCCTGGCTGCACGCGGGCGATGACCGCCATATCCTGGCCCTGGACGATCCCCGCTACCCGGCTGCGCTGCTGGATCTGCCGGATGCCCCCCTTCTGGTCTACGCCCGGGGCTCGCTGGCCGCCCTGCAACCCGCTGCCGTGGCCATCGTGGGCAGCCGACGCGCCAGCCACGAAGGACTGCGCAACGCCCAGGCCCTGGCCGAAGCCCTGGCGCGGCGCGGCATCATCGTCACCAGCGGCCTGGCCGAAGGCATCGACGCCGCGGCCCACCAAGGGGCCCTGGAAGGCGCCCCGGCAGGCCAGGCCAGCACCATCGCCGTGACCGGAGCCGGCATCGACCGCATCTACCCGGCCCATCACCTGCCCCTGGCCCGGCGCATGCTGGAACAGGGTGGACTCGTGCTGAGCGAACAACCCCTGGGCAGCGCTCCAGTACGGGCCAACTTCCCGCGCCGCAACCGGATGATCGCTGCACTCTCACGCGGCACCCTGGTGGTGGAAGCCGCCCTGCGCAGCGGCTCGCTGATCACCGCACGGCAGGCGGCCGAGCTGGGCCGCGAGGTGATGGCCGTGCCCGGTTCCATCCACAATCCGCTCTCCCACGGCTGCCACCACCTGATCCGGGACGGCGCCACCCTCATCGAAACCGTCGACGACATCCTGCAGGCCCTGGGCATGGTCAGTCCCGGGCAGGATGTCTCGGACCAGGATCCGACCATCCGGGGCGGTCGGGTCCGTGCCCGCCAGCACACCGCCCGGCGCGCCAGCGGACGACGTGAATGGCAGTCGATCATCGCCGGCCAGGAAACCGACGCGGGCGAACAGGTACCCTCCCGGCCGCAACCGCCCGACGCCGACAGCCGCGACCTGCTCACCATCCTGTCCGCCAGCCCCATGTCGGCCGAGGCGCTTGCCAGCCGGCTGGGCTGGCCGATCGATCGCATCCTGATTACCATCCAGCTGCTGGAGCTTGGCGGCTACATTGGACGCCACGTCGACGGCCGCTGGCAACGACTGGACTGACACCGGGAACACCCTTTCCGGAAATCCGCGACTTGCCTGATCCGCAATCGTCCTCTTACTATGGCGCCGCCATGAGTAAAGCTTTGATCATTGCCGAGAAACCTTCCGTCGCCGCCGACATCGCGCGGGCGCTGGGGGGTTTCGTCCGTCACGGCGACTACTTCGAAAATGACGACTACGTGCTCAGCTCCGCCGTGGGCCACCTGGTGGAGATTGCTGCGCCCGAGCAATACGATGTCAAGAGAGGGAAGTGGTCGTTCACTCACCTTCCGGTCATCCCGCCGCATTTCGATCTGAAACCGATCGAGAAGACGCACGACCGTCTCAAGCAGCTCACCAAGCTGATAAAGCGCAAGGATGTCACCTCGCTGATCAACGCCTGTGACGCGGGCCGCGAGGGCGAGCTGATCTTCCGGCTGATCGTGCAGTACGCCAAGGCCAAGCAGCCCATGCAACGGCTGTGGCTGCAGTCGATGACGCCCAACGCCATCCGCGAAGGCTTCGCCAACCTGCGCCAGGGCGACGAGCTCAACGGTCTGGCCGACGCGGCGCGCAGCCGCGCCGAGGCCGACTGGCTGGTGGGCATCAACGGCACCCGCGCCATGACGGCCTTCAACTCGCGCGATGGCGGCTTCTACCTCACCACCGTCGGCCGGGTGCAGACCCCCACGCTGGCCGTGGTGGTCGAGCGCGAAGAGAAGATCCGCCGCTTCGTGCCGCGCGACTACTTCGAGGTCAAGGCCACCTTCGGCGCCAAGGCCGGCCAGTACGAAGGCAAGTGGTTCGATCGCAACTTCAAGAAAAGCGACGATCCCGAGCACAAGGCCGACCGCTTCTGGACCCGAGAGGATGCCGAGGCCATCGTGGCTGCCTGCGAGGGCAAGCCCGGCACCGTCACGGAAGAATCCAAGCCTTCCACCCAGATCGCTCCCGCGCTCTTTGACCTGACCACGCTGCAGCGCGAGGCCAACGGCCGCTTCGGCTTCTCGGCCAAGACCACCCTGGCACTGGCCCAGGCGCTGTACGAAAAGCACAAGGTGCTCACCTACCCGCGTACCGATTCGCGGGCGCTGCCCGAGGACTACCTGGGCACCGTGCGCCAGACGCTGGGCCAGCTCTCCGAATCCGGCGTGCACGGCGAATTTGCCCGCACCATCCTGGAAAAGGACTGGGTCAAGCCCAACAAGCGGGTCTTCGACAACAGCAAGATCTCCGACCACTTCGCCATCATCCCCACGCTGCAGGCGCCCAAGAACCTGTCGGATGCCGAGCAGAAGGTCTACGACCTGGTGGTGCGGCGCTTCATGGCCGTGTTTTACCCGGCCGCCGAATACCTGGTCACCACCCGCATCACCACCGTGGCCGGCCATCCCTTCAAGACCGAAGGGCGGGTGCTGGTCAACCCCGGCTGGCTGGCCATCTACGGTCGTGACGCCAGCGGTGGCGACGGCCCCGGCAACCTGGTGCCCGTCGAACCCAACGAAACGGTGCAGACCGACGAGATCGCCCTGCAGGCCAACCAGACCCGGCCGCCGGCCCGCTACACCGAGGCCACGCTGCTCTCGGCCATGGAAGGCGCCGGCAAGCTGGTCGACGACGACGAGCTGCGCGAGGCCATGGCCGGCAAGGGCCTGGGCACGCCGGCCACCCGCGCCGCCATCATCGAGGGGCTGATCACCGAACGCTACCTGCTGCGCGAAGGACGCGAACTCATCCCCACCGCCAAGGCCTTCCAGCTGCTCACGCTGCTGCGCGGCCTAGGCGTGGCCGCGCTCAGCATGCCGGAACTCACCGGCGACTGGGAATACAAGCTCAGCCAGCTCGAGAAGGGCCGCATGGACCGCCAGGTCTTCATGTCGGACATTGCCGCCATGACCCGCGACATCGTGGAGAAGGCCCGCAACTTCGAGGCCGACACGGTGCCCGGCGACTATGCCGTGCTGCAGACCCCCTGTCCGGCCTGCGGTGGCGTCATCAAGGAGAACTACAAGCGCTTTGCCTGCAGCCAGTGCGACTTCTCCATCACCAAGATCCCCGGTGGCCGCCAGTTCGAGCTGCCCGAGGTCGAGACGCTGCTGAAGGACAAGGTCATCGGCCCGCTGACGGGTTTCCGCAGCAAGATGGGCCGGCCCTTCTCGGCCATCCTCAAGATCACCCCAGAAAACAAGCTGGAATTCGACTTCGGCCAGAACGACGCGCAGGACGAGCAGTCCGAACCCGTCGACTTCAGCGGCCAGGAATCGCTGGGCCCCTGCCCCAAGTGCCAGAGCCCGGTGTACATCCACGGCATGCACTACGTCTGCAGCCACGCCGTGGGTCCCAACAAGACCTGTGACTTCCGCTCGGGCCGCGAGATCCTGCAGCAACCCATCGAGCCTGCCCAGATGCAGAAACTGCTGGCCGACGGCCGCACCGATCTGCTGACCGGCTTCGTCTCGTCCCGCACCCGTCGCAAGTTCAAGGCCTTCCTGGTGCGCGAGCCCAGCGGCAAGATCGGCTTCGAGTTCGACAACGCCAAGGGCAAGGCCACCAAAGCCGATGGCAAGGACGGCGAAGAAGGCGCCGAAGACAGGAAGCGCACCTCCCGCACGACCGCTGCCAGGTCCGGCACGGCCACCAAGGCGAGCACCACCGCCCGCAAGACCAGTGCGGCCAAGGCAACCACAACGCGGCACACCACCAAGGCGGCCGCCGACGATCCGGCCGCTGCCGAGGGCGAAAGCGCCACACCCAAGGCCGGTGCCAAGGCTGCCTCGACCGCTGGTCGGACCCGCCGGACCGCTGCCAGCGCCAAGGCCGACAATACGGGAGACCACCCAGCCGACCCCAGCGAATGATGTCTGTTGCCACCCCCGTTTCCCGTTCCAGTCACGCCACCCCGCAGGCCACACCGTCACCCGTCGTGACCTCGGCCCTACAGGGTGCTGCCCAGGCCGCCACGACAGCCGCCACCCGCCAGCGCGCCTACACCGCGCCGCCCACGCCCGCCGTGTACCAGCGGATGGAATGGGTCTTTGCCTACGGCTCGCTGATCTGGAACCCGGAGTTCGACTTCGACGAACGGCACAAGGTGCGCATCGAGGGCTATCACCGCGCCTTCTGCATCAATTCGCACACCTACCGGGGCACGCCCGATGCCCCGGGCGTGGTTCTGGGCCTGGATTGCGGCGGCTCGTGCGAAGGCATCGTCTACCGCGTGCGCCGCGGCCAGGAAGCCGACATCATGGACCGCATCTACCAGCGCGAAATGGTCAGCGAGGTCTACCGGCCGCTGGTGGTGGACATCTCGCTGCCTGACGGCCGCCAGGTGCAGGCGCTCACCTTCATCGCCTGCCAGGAAGACCTGCACGGCTACCTGCCCGGTCCGCGCAGCGAAGTGCTGCGCCGGCTGCGCGAATGCACCGGCTGCCGGGGCAGCAACCGCGAATACGCCCTCAACACCCAGGCCGCCCTGCGTGAATGGGGCATCCAGGATCCGGCCCTGGACGCGCTGATCGCCGAACTGGACGCCTGAACCACCGGGCACCTGAACCGACTGGGCGCCTGAAGCGCCCAGGCTTCTTTCGTCCCCCCGCGACGAAAGGCACGCAGCCCCCGCGCAAGGCGTCCATTGCCGCGTGCCGGGAAGACGGGAAGACGGGAACGCGCCGTTCCATGTCCTGCCGCCATTACCCGTTCCGGTCATTGGCCTGTATGATCCCCGTCAGTGACGGGATCCATAGAATGGGCAGGCCATGACCAGACACCGTTCTCGACAGACCCCTTGGGCGACCCTGGCCCTGCTGGGCGCCCTGCTGTGCCTGACCGGTTGCGACAGTCAGTCCGGCCGCACGGCTCCCGCTCCCAGCGGCACAGCCCGCCCGCCCCATGACACGGCTGCCCCGGGCAAACCGGGTGAGCCCTCCCATGGCGCAGCGGCTTCCCGCAGATCCGACACACCGTCTCGTAACACGTCGTCGGGCGCACATCCTGACGCCACCACCCCTGGCACCCCTGCCGGCTGGGATCTGAACACCGGCGCATACGCCCCCGACCGGATGGACACTGCCGGATGGCTGCCGCTGACCATCGACTTGGACACGCTGTCCGTGCGCACCACCTCGCCTCGGCTGACCATCCAGACGGGGGCTGATGACATCACCACCGTTCTGCTGGACGGCAAGCCGGTCGTCACCCTCACACGCACTTCCCCTGGTCTGACGATCCGGGCCACCCCGGGCGACACCCATCTGGCCTATGCCCTGACCGGTACCGGCACCACCCCGCTCACCCTGAACAGCGACAATGCCTACCGGCTGGTGCTGGCCGATGCCCATCTGACCAGTACCGACGGCCCCGCACTGCACCTGCAGTCGCCGGCCACCGCCTTCATCGAGCTGCAGGGCCACAGCTCCCTGGCCGATGCCCCGGTCCGCACGCGCCGCACCGATGCCCAGGGAGAACCCGTCAAGCCCCGCGGGGCCCTGTCGGCCACCGGCCCGCTGGTGATCCGGGGTGACGGTACGCTGAGCATCAATGCCACGGCACACCATGCACTGACCACCGCCGGCCATCTGCGTCTGAGCAGTGGCAACCTGACGCTCAAGGTGGACACGCGTGACGGGTTGCGCCCCACCCAGGCCTTCATCATGGATGGCGGCCGGCTGACCATCGATGCGCCGGCGGGCAAGGGCATCAAGGTCAGTGGCAAGGAAAGTGCCGTGCAGCCGCTGGGCTTCGTGGCCGTCAACGACGGACACATCACCATCCGCAGCCACGACAAGGGCATCACCACCGGCTGGAAGCCCTGGAGGGACGCGCGCACCCCCAGTACCGATGATGATCCCGATCCGCGCATCACCATCAACGGCGGCACGATCGACATCACCACCACCGGCACCCCGGCCAGGGACACGGACGACGAAGGCGACAACAGCCTCTCGCCCGAAGGCATCGAAGCCAAGTCCGTCCTCAGCGTGCGCGGCGGGAACCTGAAGGTAATCACCACCGACGACAGCATCAGCGCCGGCATGCACCTGGAGCTGAGCGGCGGCCGCACGTATGCCTACAGCAGTCATGACGATGCCGTGGACTCCAACGGCACCCTGACCATCGCCGGTGGCGTCCTGGTGGCCATCAGCCACGCCCCCCGTCCCGAAGGCGCGCTGGACAGCGACTCCAACCGGTTCGCCATCACGGGCGGCACCTTCGTCGGCATCGGCGCGTACAGCAGCACCCCCACCGACAGCGCCTGCACGCAGAACGTCATCACCATTCCCACCTACGTGGAAGCCGGGCCATGGACACTGCGCGACGCGGCCGGCAACGTCGTCTTTTCCTATGACCTGCCCTTCCGTTCCGGCTACATGATTGCCAGCACCCCCGCGCTGGCCCGGGGCGCCACCTACACCGTGGTGCGCGGCGGCACGCTCGGCCCCGTCGGCGAGGACTTCCATGGCCTGGCCCTGCACCCCACCACGCTGACGGGGGGCACACCGGCCGAGACCTTCACCATCACCCGGATCCTCACCCCGCTGGGCGCGGCCGAATTCGACTGGTTCAGCCCGGAAAAGGGACCGGACGACTGAAGAAGTACCTCCCGGGCATGGCCTCCGCTGACAGGCCCCTTCCGTTTCGAAGCCGGACTGCCGACAACGGTGAACCGCCGGCCTGCTCACGCATCACCGGGGCCATCCGACAGGACCGGAAGCCCATGCGGGTGCGGGGAAGGGTTTGTGCCGGCGTGCGTTCTCCCGTCCAAGCTCCTAGAATGTCGGCTTCCGTCACAACAGTTTTCTCGGAGCGCGCATTCGCATGGGCAACACCATTCTGCAAAGCCTGCCGATCGGCCAGAAGGTCGGCATCGCCTTCTCGGGCGGCCTGGACACCAGCGCCGCACTGCACTGGATGCGCAAGAAAGGGGCCGTTCCCTACGCCTACACCGCCAACCTGGGCCAGCCCGACGAGAACGACTACGACGAGATCCCCCGCAAGGCACTGCGCTACGGCGCCGAAGCCGCCCGCCTGGTGGACTGCCGCAGCCAGCTGGTGGCCGAAGGCATTGCTGCCCTGCAGTGCGGCGCCTTCCACATCTCCACCGCCGGCGTCACCTACTTCAACACCACGCCCATCGGCCGTGCCGTGACCGGCACCATGCTGGTGGCTGCCATGAAGGAAGACGACGTCAACATCTGGGGCGACGGCAGCACCTACAAAGGCAACGACATCGAGCGCTTCTACCGCTACGGCCTGCTCACCAACCCGTCGCTCAAGATCTACAAGCCCTGGCTGGACCAGCAGTTCATCGACGAACTGGGCGGCCGCGCCGAGATGTCGGCCTTCATGGCCGCCTCGGGCTTCGACTACAAGATGTCGGCCGAGAAGGCCTATTCCACCGACTCCAACCTGCTGGGCGCCACCCACGAGGCCAAGGATCTGGAATACCTGAACAGTGGCATCCGCATCGTCCAGCCCATCATGGGCGTGCCCTTCTGGCGCGAGGACGTGGTGATCCGCCCCGAGGAAGTCACCATCCGCTTCGAGGAAGGCCAGCCGGTCGCCCTCAACGGCCAGACCTTCGACAGCCCGGTCGAGCTGATGCTGGAAGCCAACCGCATCGGTGGCCGTCACGGACTGGGCATGAGCGACCAGATCGAGAACCGCATCATCGAGGCCAAGAGCCGCGGCATCTACGAAGCCCCGGGCATGGCGCTGCTCTACATCGCCTACGAGCGTCTGGTCACCGGCATCCACAACGAAGACACCATCGAGCAGTACCGCATCAACGGCCTGCGCCTGGGTCGTCTGCTGTACCAGGGCCGCTGGTTCGACCCGCAGGCCATCATGCTGCGCGAGACCGCCCAGCGCTGGGTGGCACGCGCCATCACCGGTGAAGTCACGCTGGAGCTGCGCCGCGGCAACGACTACTCGCTGCTGAACACCGAATCGCCCAACCTCACCTATCACCCCGAGCGGCTGACCATGGAGAAAGGCGAGTCGGTCTTCTCGCCGGCTGACCGCATCGGCCAGCTCACCATGCGCAACCTCGACATCACCGACACGCGCGACAAGCTGGCCAACTACAGCCGCGTCGGTCTGCTGAGCGCAGGTGCCGGCCATGAACTGCCGCAGCTGAAGAAGGACTGAGTGAAGTTCATTCACGCCGCCGACCTGCACCTGGACAGCCCGCTTCGCGGGCTGTCCGCGTATTCCGACGCACCGGCCGAGCAGTTGCGCACCGCCACGCGCGATGCCTTCGTGAAGCTGGTGGACATCGCCCTGGATGAAGCCGTCGACTTCATGGTCATTGCCGGCGACATCTACGACGGCGACTGGAAGGACTTCAACACCGGACTCTTCTTCATCCGGCAGATGGGAAGGCTGCGACAGGCCGGCATTCCCGTCTATCTGCTGTACGGCAACCACGATGCCGAAAGCGACATGACACGCAGCCTCACGCTGCCCGACAACGTGCATGTCTTTTCTTCGCGCAAGGCCGAAACATTCGCCATCGAATCACTGAAAGTGGCGATTCATGGTCGAAGCTTCAAGCAGAAAGCCACCACGGAAAATCTGGTTCCAAACTATCCGGAACCTGTACCCGGCTGGCTGAACATCGGCGTGCTGCACACCGCCCTGGAAGGCAATGCGGAGCATGCCACCTATGCACCCTGCACCGTTTCCGAACTGGAAGCCAAGGGCTACCAGTACTGGGCGCTGGGCCATGTGCATGAGCGCAGCATCCTTCCCGAACATCGACAAGCGGGCCAGACCGTCATTGCCTTTCCCGGCAACCTTCAGGGGCGGCACATCCGCGAGCAGGGCGCACGGGGTGCCCTGCTGGTCACGGCACAAGCCGACGAGATCACCGACATCCAGCTGCTGGAAGTCGACGTGCTGCGCTGGCAGCAGCTGGATGTAGAACTCGGTCAGGACGACGACATGGCGTCCGCCCTCCAGGCAGCCGGCCGTGCCCTGGAGAACCTTCTGGCGGAGACCCCTGCCCATCTGCCACTGGCCGTGCGTGTCGTCTTCACCGGAACCACGCCTGCCCATGAAACCCTGCTGGCGCAGGACGAACAGCTTCGGCAGGAAATCATCGCCCAGGCCGTGGCCCAGGATGCCGAGCGCATCTGGATCGAGAAGGTGAAGGTGGCCACGCGCCCACCACAGGCCGCAGCCTCGCCATCCCAGGGACTTCCGGATGCACTGGCAGACCTGGAGTCCCTGGTGCTTTCTGCCCAGGATGATCCGGAATTCATCAACGACCTCATCAGCGACTGGCAGGCCATCCTGGAAAAGCTGCCGGACGATGTACGTCGGCTGTCGCCCGAACTGAAGGAACTGCGTCAGGATCCCCTGTCACAGCTGGCTGCACGCGTGCAGCAGGCCCTGCCACTGCTGGTGGATCGCATCGAACGGGTGCAGTCCGCATCCCCCCGCTGACCTGCCGGAGAATCCCATGCGCATCCGTGAACTGCGGCTGCTCCGCTACGGCAAATTCACTGACCGGCTCCTGGCGCTGCCCCATGCCCCTCAGGACATCCATCTCGTCGTGGGTGCCAACGAAGCGGGCAAGTCGACGATGCGCCGCGCCCTGTCCGACTGGCTGTTCGGCTTTCCGATGCGCAGCACCGGCATGGACTTCCTGCACCCGATGCAGGACCTGCGCCTGGGCGGCATCATCGAGGACAACACGGCCCCCCGCGAAGAACCGTCATCCGCCCAGAACACCGCCACCGGCAGCACGGAAACAGGAGCCTTCTCCGACGGACAGATCCGGTCCCTGAACTTCGAGCGCCGCAAGGGCCAGAAGAACACGCGGCGCACACCGGCCGATGAACCGCTGCCCGACAGCACCCTGCACAAATGGCTAGGCAGCCTGCAGGCCGATGAGTTCAGGCGCATGTATGCGCTGGACCACGCCACGCTGGTGGAAGGCAGCGAGAGCATCCTGCAGGCTTCCGACGACATTGGCCGCATGCTGTTTCAGGCTGCCGCCGGCATCGAGCATCTGGGCGATGCGCTCAAGACCCTGCAGCAGGAAGCCGACTCGCTCTGGGCTCCCCGCAAGTCCGGCAACCGCGTCTTCTATCAGCAGCAGGACGCCTATGAGGACGCCCGGCGCACCCTGGGCCAGGCCCAGCTGCGCACACGGGACTGGAAGGAAAGCCATGATGCACTGACGGACGTCCAGCACCAGCTGGAGGAAGCCCGCAGCAAGCATGCCGAGATCCAGCAGCACATCCATCGACTGGAACGGATCCGACGTGTGCAGCCTCTGCTGCGTGACGCGGAAGCAGTCCGTCAGCGACAGGAGGCACTACAGGCGTCGGGCATGCCCCCCCTGCTGCCGGAAGACGCCCGACAGATCTTCGAGCAGGCCAGCCGGCAGGGTGCGCTGGTGCAGGCCGAGATGATGCGCCTGCAAACCGCATTGAACGAGCTCGACCAGGCACTGGCTGCCCTCACCGTCGACACCCCGGTTCTGGCCCGTGCCGACGAGATCACCCGCCTGGACGAAGCGCGCGTGCAGTGCCACGACCATCCCGCCCGGCTGCAGCGTCATCAGGAGAAGCTGCAGATGCTCCAGGCCAAGGTCAAGGCACTGGCCGTCGAGCTGGACTGGCCGGCCGAGGACGAAGCGGCCATGGCCCGCCGGCTGCCGGACCCTGCCTGGCGGGAACGGACGGCCGAGCTGATTCGTCAGCATCAGGCGCTGCAGCACGCCGTGGAGAAGGCCCGGCACGAGCGGGATGCTCAGGCGCAGAACCTCAGCCAGTGGCAGGCGCAGCTGCAGTCACTGGCATCAGACGGCATTGATCCGGCGCTCTCCGACCTGCTGGAACAGGCCCGGCGGCTGGGAGACCCCGATGCCCAGTCGGATGCCCTGGCCAGTGAACGGCAACGGCTGGACGCCGCGCTGGAAGCCACCCTGGCTGGCATGGGTCCGTGGCGCCAGCCCATCGATCGGCTGCAGGCGATGCTGGTGCCCGAGACCAGCCAGGTCGATGCCCTGCGGGTGCAGCAGCATGATGACGCCCGTGCACTGCAGGCGCGGCAGGAAGCACTGCAGAAGAAGATCCAGGACATCCAGCAGCAGGAACAGGCGCTGCTGCAGCTGGTGCGCCATCATCAGCCCGTCTCGCGCGAGGACGTGGCTCAGGCCCGCCAACAGCGCGATGACGACTGGCAGGCCATCAAGGCCGATCCGGCCAACCTGCCCGCCCGGGCCGGTGCATTCGAGGCACGGATTCATGAAGCCGATGCCCTGGCCGATGCCCGCCTGGAACGGGCGCAGCACGAAGCGGACCGGCAGTCCTATGCCAACCAGCTGGAAAAGCTGAAACTGGAACGCACCGGCATCGAATCCGACATTCAGGCCATCGAGACACGGATGGCACGGCGGCTGACCGACTGGCAGACCCAGGCGGCGGCCTGCAGTCTGCCCGACCTGCCCCTGGATGCCGCGCCGACCTGGCTGAAACGCCATCAGGACGCCCTGGAGTTGCTGGCCAGGCGCCAGACTGCCGAACACCAGCTTCAGACCCTCCACCAGCGGGTGGAAGCCCTGCGCCAGGCCCTGACGGACCGGCTGGCGCTGCCTGCCACGACCAGCCTGGACGATGCCCTGCGCCAGGCCCGCGAACGGCTGGAGACGGCGCAGCGAATTGCCGGCCAGCGCAGCACGCTGGAAACGCAGATCCAGGACGCACAGCGACGACTGGTCCCGCTGCAGACAGCACTGACCCAGGCAGAAAGCCAATGGCAGGAGTGGCAGCAGGCCTGGCAGGCGGCGTTGGCTGAAGCTGGCCATGAAGACACGCTGCCCGTCGAACAACTGGAAACCCGTCTGGCCCGGATGCAGGACATCCAGACGCTGCTGGCGCAGATGGACAGCCTGCGTGCCGATGAGATCGAACCCCTGCAGAACGCCCTGGACAGCTGGATGCGCCATGCCCGCACCCTGGCCGATCAGCTGATGCCCGATGCGCCGGCAGACATGTCTGTCCAGGACATGGCGCTGACACTGGCCGGCCGACTGAAGGCCGCCCGCCAGGACGAGGCCGAGCACCACCGGTTGCAGCAACAGCAGGCCCGCAACCGTCAGGCCCTGGAAGCCGCCCGGCAGCAGCAGATCCAGGTCGATGCCCTGCTGCAGCCGCTGAGGGTTGCCGCCGGCATCGACGACATGGCCCTGCTGGGGCCCGCCATCGCCCGCTCGGAAGAGCGGCGACAGATCGAGCACGAGATCCGGCGCATCGAAACGGCCCTGCGGGAAGCCGGCGACGGTCAGCCCATCGAGAGCCTGCGCACCGAGGCGGCCAGCATCGAACCGGACCAGCTGCAGGTCGAGCTGAACCGCCTGGGTACGGAAGCCGGACAGATCGTGGAGGACATCAGTCGCCTGGGCGCGCAGCACGGCCAGCTCAAGGCCGCATTCGACGCCCTGAACGGCAGCGATGCCGCCGCCCGGGCCGCGACCCGGCAGCAGGAGGCCGCGGCCGGCATGGCCGAAGCCGCCGAGCGCTATCTGCGCCTGAAGACCGCCGCACGACTGCTGCAATGGTCCATGGAGCGCTTTCGCCAGACCCGCCAGGGCCCCATGCTGGCCCGCGCGTCGGAGATCTTCCAGGCGCTCACTCTGGGCTCGTTCAGCCGCCTGCTGGTGGATGCCGACAGCCATGACAGTCCCCGGCTGGTGAGCATCCGCACTGATGGCAACAAGCCGGTGGAGGTGCCCGGCCTCAGCGAAGGCACGCGCGACCAGCTCTACCTGGCGCTGCGGCTGGCGGCCCTGGACCAGCAGGCCAGCCAGGGCAGCCGCATGCCGCTGATTGCGGACGACCTCTTCATCAACTTCGACGACCGCCGGACAGAAGCCGGCCTGCAGGTGCTGGGTGAGGTCTCACGCCGCATGCAGGTGATCCTGCTCACGCACCACGACCACCTGGTGCCGCTGGCCCGCCAGGTGCTGGGTAATGGGCTGAACGTGATCGAACTGTAGGCGGCGTCAGTTTCCGTCGGGATTCCCGGCCGCGCCCATCCCGCCGCCCAGCAGCCCATCCAGCCGCTGCGTGCGGATGCCATAGAAGCGTTTCAGCGCCTCGATCTCGGCCCGCACCGCATCGGCATCCCGCGCCCGGCCGGTGCGGTTGCCCAGGATCATCTTGTTCTTGCCCGTGTGTTCGGGGCTGATGAACTCGAACACCTGTGCTTCATAGCCCTGGGTCTCCAGCAGCAGCGCATCCAGCAGGGCAGGCGCCTTCAGTTGCGGCCGCAGCTCGCGGTGGCAGCAGGGCGAGCACACCAGCATGGCGGCCCGCTGACGAATGCCCTGAAAGAGCGCATCGTCCGTGGCCGTATCGCATGCATGCAGTGCAATGACGATGTCGACCGCAGCCCCGTCGGACGCCATGGCGCCCGAATCCCTGCTCCGTTCGGCATCTGCCCTGACCCCTGCAACACCCGCCGCGGCACGCCCATCAACGATGCCCGTGACGGCGGCACCGCCCGCAGCTGCACCCGGTGCGACCTCAGCAACTTCACAAGCCTGCAGGATGTCGCCCTTCTCGAAGCGCAGTCCCGACAGGCCATGACGCTGGGCCAAGCGGTTGCAGAGCGCCACCAGGTCAGCGCGGCGCTCGATGCCCACCATTTCCACCTGCAGGCCCAGCGCATGCGTCAGATGGTCGTACAGCGCAAAGGTGAGATAGCCCTTGCCCGCGCCATAGTCACGGATGCGCAGCGGCGGCTGCCCTGCCCGTCCCACGCGGTTGGCCAGCGTGTTGTGCTGCCAGGCCTGGGCCACGATCTCGACGAACTTGTTGATCTGCCGCCACTTGCGGGCCATGGCCGGCACCAGCGCGCCGGTCCTGCCCACGATGCCCAGGTCCACCAGATAGGGCCGGCCGATGTCCACCGGATAGCGTCGCTGCCGGTTGTGATCAGCCAGGTCGCCCCAGCCATCCTCATCCGGCAGGGTGTCATGGGCGCGCGAGAAGGCACCGCCCGCGGCACGGGTTGCCATCTGCCCGCTTCCAGCCCTGCGCAGTTGCGTGAGCGCCCCCACGCCCGGCTGCCAGGAAGCCGCACCGCCGGCCGATGCCTGCACGCCCTCTTTCGGGTTCGGGTTCGGCAGATCATCCGCTGCCGGCCGACGATCCTGC
>ERZ772912.245-NODE-245-length-25653-cov-3.333542_pt1 | contig 25653 bp, 20 predicted proteins | sample MGYA00512119_ERZ772912 | MGnify/ENA primary metagenome ERZ772912 (study PRJEB29015, sample SAMEA2738048) | human oral metagenome | biome: human oral; feature: human-associated habitat; material: saliva | place: China | collected 2230 ...
GTGCCAGCTCAGCGGGCAGTCAGGTCGGCAGATCCTGACCCAGCGCATGGTGCGGCCGGCTAGCCCAGCAGACCTGCCAGTCAGGCGCGCTGTGGGGCACGCTACGCGGCGCGGCATTTAGCCCTTGGTGGCTAGTACTTCCGGCGATTGGGCCTGGAAGAAACTGCTTTTATCTGCATCGACTGTCTTAAGCGCCAAGATCTGGTACTTCTCGTTAGGCCGCTCCACCGCGCCGCGTAGCACCTTCCAGGACAGGTTCACGGTTATGGCTTTGCCCGCTGGCAGGTCGGCGGTGAGCGCCAAAATGGAATCATGCCCTTCTTGGCGCACAAATTTCACTCCGGCATCTTCCAAGTCAGCAGCTTTCGCACCGCCATCATTTCGATCGGCGTCTGCCTGGCCAGCATTATCGCGCCCAGGTCCCACTGTAGCCGGAGTGACGGACTGGGGTTGGGGGGCGGACTGAGCCGGACTAGCGCCAGCCCCGCGTGCAGGTACCACCTCAGCCTTAAAATAGTATTCTTTAGCAATATTTTTATTGCTTAACGACTGCCCTAAATTATTTAGGCGCCTGCTGCGTACAGTAAACTCAGTTCCCGCTTTCCAAGCGGTATTGCCATCGTTAATAATGCTTAGGGCCTTGGGCATATTGGTGAATTTAGCTGAGCGCCCGCGTTCCTTGGGCACAACCACGTTCTCATCCACACTGATCAGCCGCAAGCTCACTGAGGCTTCACCGAATGTGCCTATAAGGGTGGCTGAAGGCGGGCATTTGGCGCATTGGGACACGATCCCCTCAGCTAGCAGCGCTTCCACACTCGCCGCATTAGCCCCACCCGCATTAACCGCATTAGCCCCGCTGGCACTTAGGGCCTCGCTGTTGCCGGGCAGTGCGCCTTGATTTGCAGCAATTTGATTTGCGGCGCCATGATTTGCAGCGCTTTGAGCTGCAGCAGTTGGGTTGGCGACGCCGTCGACAATTTTCGCGGCCGTCTCAAGCCCACCAGCCCCAAGTTCTCCACCCCCAAGACCGCCATGGCCCAGTTGCCCATGTCCAAGTTCCCCATGCCCGCGCCCCTGCACCAGGCCCACCAGCACCCGACTCGCCGACAAAAACTGGTCACCGTCTAGCTTCGCAGCTCCGGCCACTTTTCCAGCTATTTTTCCAGAGCCGCCGCTAACCGCGCCGCCGCCAACTGCACCGACGCCACCAAGCGCGCCCGCAGCCCCAGTCTCACCAACCGCGCCAGTTACGCCACCGCCCGCAGCCCCTACGCCGTCGCCCACAGTCCCTAACGCATCGCTAACCGACCCAAAAGCCGCCCCCAGCGGAAGCGAGCTGGCCCCCTGCACCCCACTTACGCCGTCGCCGTGGCGAGAAATCCGGTAAATACCCCCAATGGTGCCCTGCCACCACACTCCATGCTTATCAATAACCCCCACCATCTGGGAGGGGTCGCCGCCAGCCAGAAGGTTAGCCAGGCGCGGCAAACGCTGCCGATGCACCACGCGACCACTATCCATATCGATCGCGCAGGCATAAACCACCGGGCCGGTGAGCACCCCAGCCGGTCCACGCGGGCGTTCACAGGTGTAAATGAGGTTATCAGCGGTAGACAGGCGCGGCACTGCCGCGGAGTAAATCCCGTTATTACGCCATTTCAGGGTGATACCCGAGGCCTCGTCGTTAACATCCCAGCGTTCCATACCCGGCGCCACCTGGGCGCGGTAGGCGGGCTTAGTGTCGGGGTACTGCGCATAGGGGTAGCCAAAAGTGCAGGCCCCCACTATCGAGTTTTGCACCCCAATCATGGAGTTTTCCGTGCCCGAAGCACCCGGGGTAAACAGCGGCCCCTCCCCCACTGCGCTGCCGTCGGCGCTACGGTACACAATAAGTTTTTCTTGCCGATCCGCGTTATCCGAAAGCATCACATAGTCCGAGCCATTAGGCCCAAAGAAAGTGGCGGTGGCCCCGGAGCCGTGCGAAAGCTGCCCCGGTTTTTGCTTAGTGCCCCGGTCATAGCTGTGGCTCCAGATGATGCGCGGCTTGGAGGTGGAGGCGTCGGCGCCCAGCATGTAGATGCCGTAGCTGGTAATAATGCTTACCCCCTGCGGACATGCGGAAATGGAGTTGTCGATGCGCTCTGTGGGTGAGTATTGCTGCAGTTTGGTCAGGCGCACCACGTTGCGTTTAGGGTCAATTAGGCCGACGACGCCGCGCTCTGAAGCCACCCAGATGCGTCCGTGCCAGTCGGGTACGATCCCCACCACGTGATCTTTGGGTTCAAGTTTCATGGCGTCGGTTAGGTCAATGCGCCGCGACACCCACACTTTCATGCCGTCTTGGCTGTGGGAAATCCAGGTGAGGGCGTTGGTGCCGTCAACCATCACCAGGTTAGAGTCGGCGTCCAGGTAGGCATATACCCCACCCAGTAGCGCCCCGGTGGGGATTTCCATGGCTCCTAGCTGGGCGCCGCTGGCTGGTTCAATAATGGCTAGCTTGGGTTTGCGCACTTTGGCGTCAGAACCCAAAAACTGCGTCATTAGGGCCTGAATGTAGCCGTCTTGGCCAGCCAAAATAGTGGGGCAGGCAGCCCAGTGATTAGTGAAGGTAACTTTCCAGGTTCCACCCACGCCCGGATCACCTGGGCCAGCAAATGGGGTGGCGTCCGAAGATTGGGCGTCACCATGCATGGTGGCCAGACTGTTAATCCCTAGATAGGGATTTTGTTGGGCGTTGTAGCTAACCGGCATGAGTCAAATCCTAAAACTGGCCCTGCCTGCCCCTAAAATTTGGGATCTAAAGCGCGCTTTAGAGTAGCTTGCTTAGAGCATGCCGCCTAGAGCATGCCGCCTAGAGCACGCTGCTTAGAACACGCCGTCGCGGTTTTGCAGGTTAACCTGCGGCGAGCCCACCCTGCCACGCCAGAACTGGATGTCGTCGCCGACGACGGTGCCCAGGTGCGGGGTGTTACCTTCCGAACCAGCGGTGAGGTAGTTACCGGTTTCGTGCGACCAGATCCACTCACCCGGCTCCAGGTCTTTAAACACACCGTTGAGGCCCTTAGCCCAACCGGTGTATTTCAGGACAGCGCCAGCCAGGGCTTCGGTGGAGCCATTAGCCAGCTTGGCGGTGTTCCAACGCTTTACGCGAGCCTGGTAAGCGGCCCAGTAGCAGGCGCGGATGTCGTCTTCATTGGTCCAGCGCGGATCCTGGGCCTTAGCGAAAGCCACCACGTCATCCCACTGCGGGGGCACAAACCCCAACACGCGGGCGCCCAGAGCCACGTAAATACGCTTACCAATGGTAGTTAGACCACTACGCAGCTGGTAGTTGGCAGCCTCCGCAATAGCGTTGGGAGCCAGGTCGCGGTTGTAGTGCAGGATGATGTCATAGTGAGTGCCGTGCGAGTCAGTGGCGCAGGTGAAGTCATTTTCACCGCTAATACCCGGGATACGCTTACCGGTGCCAACGTTATAGAAGGTTCCGTACGAGGTAGAGATGTTTAGGTCCCTACGACGCGCGCAACTGTTGACATAGTCTGCGGTGGCGGCAGCCGGCTGCCAGGGGTCCTTAACATGGACTTTAATAATGTTACCTACCGTGCTACCCGCCAGAGTGTTGTTCATAGCCGGTGAGGTAGCTACGTTCATAACCCCAAACTCAAAGTTCAGCGGGTACTTGCTGAACTGGAAAGTCTTGGAGCCCTTGTTACGCAGCTTGAAGAAGGAGGGGTTAGCTAGCTCACCAGCAATGCTACCGGGGGCTGCCATCCAGCCTTCCAACACAGCGCCAGCCATAGCGTTCTGACCCGGGTACTTGGCAGGGTTAGCTTTGTGGGCAGCAAAAATCTTTTCAATGTCATCGGCAACCTCACTGCTGATGCAGCTAGACATGCTGGCCGCCAATGCGGGTGCAGTTACGGTCACTGCAGGAACAGCCCAAGCTGCACCTTTCATTAAGGTGCGGCGGGAAGTGCTAGCGCCGCTAAGCGAGGAGGGGACAGACATATTGAGTTCTCCTGGGACCACTGGGAACGAGGGATAGGAAGCAACCCCTCTGGGCAAAACGACAGCATGGGGATGCTGCCCTAACTTCATTCTAGAGGTATAAGAGCTTTACCCAACATCTATAGACACTGAGTTTCTCCTCATATGTGCTGTGCGGCTGCGCGTTTGGGCTAAGTTGCTGCGAATTGGACAGGTGCCACTGCAAGCTGCGCAATCCAAAGCAACGCGGGCCGGCCCGAAAAGGGCCGGCCCACATCTAGGCTGCAACTGGCTAGTTTTTAAGCCAGGAAATGCTTGTATGCGGGCGAATCAGTAACTTCATGCCACTCATAGCCCAGGTCTTGCACATGCTGGGCAAACAACTCGTCGCCAGCCACGTTCTCAAATGCCACCAGTACACGCCCATAGTCAGTGCCGTAAGAGCGGTAATGGAACAAGGTGATATTCCAGCGCGTCCCCAGCTGCACTAGGAAATCGCGTAGCGCCCCCGGGGCCTCAGGGAATTCAAAAGCAAACACCGATTCACGCAGTTCACGCTGCGGACGGCCACCCACCATGTAGCGCACATGCTGCTTAGCTACTTCATCCTCAGTTAGGTCAACCACCTCATAGCCACCCCCACGCAGCAGCTTAAGGATCTGCCCACGTTCGGCGTCGCCCCCGCTAAGCGCCAAACCCACAAAAATATGGGCCTTTTCCCCGGCCACGCGGTAGTTAAACTCAGTAACCGCCCGATCCCCAATCAGCTTGCAAAAACGCAGGTACTCGCCCTGACGTTCAGGGATAGTTACCCCCAGCAGGGCTTCGCGGCGTTCACCCAGCTCAGCCCGTTCAGAAATGTAACGCAGCGAGTGGAAGTTCAAGTTAGCGCCCGACAAAATACAGGCCAGGCGGGCATCTTCGGGCAACTCATGACTGTCGGCATAAGCCTTAAGACCAGCCAAAGCCACCGCCCCAGCCGGTTCAGCTACCGCGCGCACATCCTCAAACAGATCCTTAACCGCAGCGCTAATCTCATCGGAGCTAACAATCACCAAATCATCCAGGTAGCGGCTACACAGGCGGAAAGTTTCATCCCCCACACGCTTAACGGCCACGCCCTCGGCATAGGCACTAATACGCTCCAAAGTGACCGGCTGACCAGCCTTAATAGCGGCGCCCAGGCAGCTAGAATCCTCAGGCTCTACCGCAATCACCTTCACCTGGGGCATAAGCTGCTTAATCACCACCGCAATGCCAGCAGCCAAACCGCCACCGCCCACAGGCACAAACACGTGAGTCAGAGCCGCATCCTGCTGAATCAGCTCCAAGCCAATAGTGCCCTGGCCAGCAATCACCCAGCGGTCATCGAAAGGCGCAATATACTCAAGCCCCTCAGTTTCAGCCAGGTGACGGGCGTGCGCGGCGGCGTCGTCGAAAGTACGGCCATGCAAAATTACCTGGCCACCCAAGGCGCGCACCGCATTTACCTTAATCACCGGGGTAATCACCGGCATCACAATAGAAGCCGTAATCCCCATAGTGCGTGCAGACAGTGCCACCCCCTGGGCGTGGTTACCAGCCGAGGCCGTGACCACTCCACGGGCGCGGGCAGCGGCGTCGAGCTGACGCATACGTGCATACGCGCCACGAATCTTAAAAGAGTGCACCTGCTGGCGGTCTTCACGTTTAACCAGCACTGGACGCCCTACCCGCGCACTGATGGCAGGCATCGGCTCCAGCGGCGTGTGCTCGGCTACCTCATACACTGGCGCACGCAGTACCGCCCGCAGGTAGTCGCCACCGTTCCACAAGCTCTGCTCGTCTTGGCCCATTTCCCCATCTCTCGACGTCGCCGCCTCCGCAAGTAGCGGGGCGCTTGTTTGCGCCAAACAGCTAACCGTGGCGCATGAATAGCTACTGTTATAGCCCTAATTTGGCTCGGTCACGCACAGCGCCCAGGTCTGCGCTGGTGGCCAACATGGCGTAGGCACGCAGGGCCGCCGACACGTGGCGAGCACGCTGGTGGTGCGGGGTCCAGGCGGCAGTGCCGCGAGCTTCCTCCTGGGCGCGACGCTGGGCGATTTCTGCCTCGCTTAGATCCACGCGGATAGAGCGGGCCGGAATATCAATCTCAATCACGTCGCCGCTGCGCACCAAACCAATCAGGCCGCCGGCAGCTGCCTCAGGCGAGACGTGCCCAATGCTCAGGCCGCTGGTACCGCCGGAGAAACGCCCGTCAGTTAGTAGCGCGCATTCCTTACCCAGGTGCATGGATTTGATGTAGGTGGTGGGGTACAGCATCTCCTGCATACCCGGGCCGCCGCGTGGTCCCTCATGGGAAATAATGACGACGTCGCCGCTTTTAACTTTGCCGCCCAGGATGCCTTCGACGGCGTCCTCCTGGCTTTCAAACACCACTGCCGGGCCGGTGAAGGTCAAGATCGAGGCGTCCACACCAGCGGTTTTAACAATGCAGCCCTTTTCGGCGATATTGCCGAACAGTACCGCCAGGCCGCCGTCACGAGAATAGGCGTGCTCGAGGTCGCGGATGCAGCCGCCAGCGCGGTCAGTGTCTAGCTCGCTAAAGCGGTTAGCTTGGGAGAACATTTGGGTGGTGCGCTCGCCGCCGGGGGCGGCTAGGTATCGTTCACGTACCTGTTCGCTGGGGTAGCGCATAATGTCGTAGGTTTCCAGCTGCTGACCCAAGGTGGTGTCCAGCACGGTAGTGGTGTCAGTGTGTAGCAGCCCGGCTCGGTCTAGCTCACCTAGGATGCCCATAATGCCACCGGCGCGGTGTACATCTTCCATGTGGTACAGGTTGGTGGAGGGGGCCACCTTACACAGGTGCGGCACCTGGCGTGAGAGGCGGTCAATATCTGCCATGTGGAAGTCCACCTCGCCCTCCTGGGCGGCAGCTAGCAGGTGCAGCACGGTGTTGGTGGAGCCACCCATGGCAATGTCTAGGCTCATGGCGTTTTCAAAAGCAGCCTTGGTGGCAATGGCGCGCGGGGCCAGGTTGGCCTGGTCCTGCTCATAGTAGGCCTTGGTGATCTTCACGATCTGGCGACCGGCCTGCTCAAATAGGGCTTTACGGTCGGCGTGGGTGGCCAGCAGGGAGCCGTTAGTAGGTAGTGACAAGCCCAGCGCCTCAGTCAGGCAGTTCATGGAGTTAGCGGTGAACATGCCCGAGCAGGAACCGCAAGTGGGGCAGGCAGCGCGTTCAATGGCGCTAATGGTTTCGTCCGAAACGGTAGGGTCGGCGGCGTCCATCATGGCGTCAATGAGATCCAGCTTGCGGATCTGACCGTCAATGTAGCTTTTACCTGACTCCATAGGCCCACCAGAGACAAAAATGGTGGGAATGTTTAGGCGCAGTGAAGCCATCAACATGCCAGGGGTGATCTTGTCACAGTTAGAGATACACACCAGGGCGTCAGCGCAGTGGGCGCGCACCATGTATTCCACACTGTCAGCGATCAATTCACGGCTGGGCAGCGAGTAGAGCATACCCTCATGGCCCATGGCGATACCGTCATCAATGGCAATGGTGTTGAATTCCTTGGCGATACCGCCAGCTGTTTCAATCTGCTCAGCCACGATTTTGCCAACATCACGCAGGCCCACATGTCCAGGCACGAACTGGGTGAAGGAGTTGGCGATGGCGATAATGGGCTTGCCGAAGTCAGAGTCTTTGACCCCGGTGGCGCGCCAAAGCGCGCGAGCACCGGCCATATTGCGGCCCATAGTGGATGTGGCACTGCGGTAGATCATCTAATTCCTCGCTCAGGCGTGTGGCGCACGCCTTTGCACGGTGCAGAGCAGCCCACACACTATCTAGGTCCTAGTTTCCCACGGCCAGGACGTGAGTCAAAAACTATTAGTTGCGCTGGAGGCGATTTAACGCACTACTTCTTGCAGCATGTCCAAGTTCTGACCGTTTTGGGAGACATACTCAGAAACCGTGTCAGAGTTGAAAGCCCGGCATACCTCTGTGAGCTTGTTGCGGTCCAGGTTAACGATCGACTGGCCGTCAGCGCTTGTGCCCGTACCGGTTACAGGCGCCTGGAAGAAGTGCACGTCGGCTGGGCGAATTGAGCTAGCTGAGCGTCCCAGCGAAATCATCTCGCTGGTAGTTAGGCCTTCATCCACTGCCAGGTTCTTGGTAACCACATTCACGAAAGACACCAGCTTGCCCGGGTCAGTGAGCGTGTCGCGGTTTACTAGCGCCTTCAAAATTGCCCGCATCCAGGCCTGCTGACGCTGAATACGGTCAAAGTCGCCGCGCGCCACAGTGTAGCGTTCCTGCACGAAAATACGTGCCTGCTTACCGTTTAGGTGTTGCGGCCCGGCCGGCAATACATTTGCTGAGTTTGCCGCATTTTGCTTACCGGTTAAGTCCAAAGGTTGAGACAGTGTCAAGTCAACCCCGCCTAACTCATCGGTAAGCGCCTCGAAGCTAGAAAAGTCAGCTAATACAAAGTGGTCAATACGAATTTGCGTCAGCTTTTCTACGGTTTGAATTAACAGCTTAGGTCCGCCCCATGAGAAAGCTGCGTTAATTTTTGCGTAAGAAGCATGTCCGACGACGTCGTTAGCGGGAATCTCCACCCACGAGTCACGCGGGATAGACATAACATTGGCACTCTTACGGTCACCCGATAGCTGCACCAGCATGATGGCGTCAGTACGCTGCGCACCTACCTTCCAGTCTGAGGGGTTACCGGCACTAATACGCGAGTCTGAACCCAGCAGCAGGAAGGTAACCGGCTTGCCTTTAGTGGTTTGAGCAGCCGCCGGACGAGTAGATTCGTCAGGGAAAACGTTACTAATCGTTTCAGGCCTACCCAAAGAGAAGAAAAGCCAAGCCAGGGCACCAGACAAAATCAGTGCGAAAATAGCGAAAACACCGATAAAGGCGGTGACCACCTTGTGGCGGCCAAACCAGCCTAGCAGGCCCTTGCGGCGACGTCGGGAAGAAGAGTGGTGCCGACTTGAAGAGTGATGGCGCGAAGAGCTAGAACGAGACGAGCCTGAACGTGAAGAAGCACGAGCCCCACTGCCGGCAGCGCCACTACGGCTGGAACTAGAGCGGCGACGTCGACTAGAAGAGCTAGAAGAATGGTGAGAGTGGTGATTGCCGTGGTGCGAAGAATGGTGACCAGAGCCGTGCACAGCCTCGCTGACAGCCGTGTAATCTACCGGGTCAGAGTTATCAAACAGCGGCTTATCCGATTCTAACTTTGATTCAAAGGCATCCAACCCTGGATCCCTAGAATCGGAGTTAGCAACGTTTTTATCAGTCATTAATTCTCCGATTTGGGCACACGCTAAACGATATGGGGACACGATTTAGCGCAGATCGATACTAGCTTCGTTTCACGGTATCATTAGTGAAGTAGAAGTAACAATGAAATGTGGGAGCATCGGTTGCGAATTCACACTTTCGGCCTCGACTTTGAACTGGATCTAACCAGCCTAGACGCGGGCCTAGCTGCGCACCTAGCCGAGCTTTGGCGCCATAGCGAGGTAAAACCTGACACTGACCAGGAGCTAGCTGACAACCCGATCCGTTTGCAGGTAGTACCAGAGGATGACACCACATCCCCGGTACCTGAAGGCTGGGACCGTTTCGGGATTCCTACTGAGCCGCGTCAGGCCAGCTACGCCTTCTCCCAAGCCATCACCCATATCGCTATCCAGGCCCAGGCCGGCAACCTACTTATGCTGCACGCAGCGGGGCTGCAGGTGCCTGGAAGTAGGGATGTAATCGGCATCGCTGCGCCGTCAGGAACCGGTAAATCCACTTTTACTAGCCGCCTAGCTGGCCAGTTCAACTACGTAACCGACGAGTGTTTGGGTTTTGACCCCGAAACCCTAAAGGTTTACCCCTACCCCAAGCCTATTTCCCTGGTAGATGCCCAGGAGCCAACCGTTAAAGGTGACCACGCCCCGGCTGAGCTGGGTATTACCCCTGCCACTGAGTTAACTTTTGCCGGCGAGCCGCTGCGTATGGCTGCGCTACTAATCGCTGAGCGAGTCAGCCAGGGCAACAAGCTAGAGCCGCTAACCTTAGCTGAGGCACTATCTAAGTTCATTGCCCAGACTTCTTCCTTCTATCTGCTGCCTAACCCGCTGCTGGCCCTGGCGCGCGCTTTAACCCTGGCCGGTGGTCCCTGGCAGCTAAGCTTTAGTGACCAGGCCGAATGCGGCGAGCTATTCAAGCAGCTCCTGGAGCACCCAGCAGATCCGCCCAGCTATCAGCATATTCCTGGCAGCGGTGACGTGAACCTGAAGCTGACTAGCTCTTCCATGGGCACCTCCCTGGGGGACTCTGACCGTTTGGTGCGCGCCCCCTTCACTGACGCTATCTACTCTGAATGGCAAACGGTGGTACTGGTGGGCACGGTTCCGGTACTTCTCGACGGCGCCGGTGCGGCCGCTTGGATGGCCTGCCCTATTCCGCACACTTTGGCAGAAATCCACGCGGACGTCGTCGCCGCCCTGGGCGAGCACCGCAAATCTTGGAACCTAGTGGATGAAACCGTGGACACCCTGCTGGCTGCCGGTTTGCTACAGGTAGTGGAGTAACGCGCTTGAGCGAGAGCTGGCTGATTGTAGGTTTAGGTAACCCCGAGGCCCGCTATCTGCGTAACCGGCACAATGTTGGGCAAATGGTGCTTGACGTGTTGGCGGGGCGCGCGGGTGGCTCATTTGTGAACCACCGGCAGGTGGCGCGTATTGCCCAGATGCGTATTGGGATGCTACCGGGCGGAGCGCCGGGTCCGAAGGCAATTTTGGCTAAATCCAATTCCTTTATGAACACTTCCGGCGGGCCGGTTAAGAACCTAATGCAGTATTTCAGCATCAGCCCTGATCACCTGCTGGTTATTCATGACGAGCTGGATATCCCTGAGCATGAGCTGCGGCTAAAGCTTGGTGGCGGGGAGAACGGCCATAATGGCTTGAAATCCATCTCGACGGCGCTGGGTACGCGCGACTATGCGCGGCTGCGCGTTGGTATTGGGCGCCCGGTCGGGCGTCAAAGCGTAACCGACTTTGTGCTGGCTGACTTCCCTAAGGCGACGCTAACCCAATGGGCCACTACCTTGGAGCAGGCCGCTGATGCGGTTGAAGAAGTGGTGACTTTAGGGCTAGCCAAAGCTCAAATGCACTTGCACACCGGCAGCCAAAAACAGTAGGGCCGCAACGCTTTCGCGTCGCGGCCCGCAGTGCTAGCAAGCAGCTAATTTCACTCAGCAGCTTCCTCAGTGGCGGCCTCGGCGGGAGCCTCTTCTTCCTCAGGGGCTTCTTCCTCGTTGGCGGCAACATTGACCACGGGCAGCTCGGCCTCGTTGTGGATCTCGACGTCGTCGGCAACCTTCAGGTCAGCCACGGTGATGATGGTGCCAGCCTCCAGGCCGGTAACGTCAACCTCGATGGACTCGGGGATGTCAACCACGGGCACGGACACGCTCAGGTGAGCTAGCTCGATGGTGTGCATGGTGGCCGGGGCAGCCTCGCCGACTACTACCACGGGAACCTCAACGCTAACCTTCTCAGAGCGGTTAACGATCATGAAGTCGATGTGCTGGAAGCCGGGGCGTAGCGGGTGACGCTGGATGTCCTTAACGATGGTCAGGATCTTCTCGCCCTCAACGTTTAGCTCTACTAGCGCGTTAGAGGTGCCACGCAGAACCATGTAGGACTCGTGACCGTCAACCAGGACGTGCTTGGGGTCGGTGCCGTGGCCGTAAACAACGGCGGGAACCTGGCCGGCCACGCGGGCGCGACGGGCGAAGCCCTTACCGAAGTCGGTACGTAGGGTTGCGGAAATCTTGGAAGCCTTAGCCATGATTTTCTCCAAATGCTTGGGGCTTGGGACGCCTCAACGCGTGCAGCACCAAAGCACTACCACGTCGATCACGGATGCATACGCACGGTTTGCGCATGTCCCTCGCCGGGTTTAACTCCCTTACCCTATCGGTTTGGCCGCTAAATCCCAAGCTTTTAGCGCGGTGAAGCCGCTTACTCAAAGCCAGTAAAAAAAATTAACTAGTGAATTAACTAACCAGGCCAGTTTCGTAGGCCACCACCACGGCCTGTACACGGTCACGCACCCCTAGCTTGGCTAGCACTGAACCCACATGGGTTTTCACGGTGGTTGCGGAAACCACCAGTTCAGCAGCAATTTCAGCATTGGACATGCCGCGCGCCACCAGGCGCAAAATCTCTGTTTCGCGCGGAGTTAGGGAGGCGATACGCGGATCTACCTGCCCGCTAGCGGTAGCCCCACTAGGTAGCTGGCCCGCAAACATTTCCAGCATACGCCGGGTAATACGCGGCGAAACCACCGCCTCACCGCTGGCCACGGTGCGGATAGCTTCAATTAGCTCAGCTGGGCGCGTGTCTTTAAGCAAAAACCCGCTAGCCCCCGCCCGCAACCCACCAAAGGCGTATTCGTCCAGGTCAAAGGTGGTTAGGATGAGCACTTTGGTATCTAGGGTGCGGGTAATTTCGGCGGTAGCCTCAATCCCGTTAACCCCCGGCATACGGATATCCATTAGTACGACGTCGGGGTTAAGCGCCTTAGCCTGGGTGATAGCTGCAGCGCCGTCGGCCGCCTCACCCACCACTTCAATATCCGCCTCAGCATCTAGCACCATCCGAAAACCCATACGGATAAGTGCCTGGTCATCGGCTAAAAGCACGCGGATCATACCGGCAGCTGCCATTTGAGTTCCTCCAAGGTGTCTTCCTGCCAACGCAAAATAGCGTACACCTGCCAGTTTCCGTCAACCGGCCCGGCCTGCACTGATCCAGAGTAGACGGCGGCGCGTTCACGCATCCCAATCAGGCCCTTGCCGGAGCCGTGCATGGAGGGCGAGCCGGGGGCGGCGGCGTTAATCACCCACAGCTCGGCGCAGCCTACTCGCCGCGCCAGGCGCACGGTGATGCGTTTGGTGGTGGGCGCATAGCGCAGCACATTGGTGAGGGCCTCTTGGGCGATACGGTAAATGGTTAGCTGTAAATTGGCGTCGTTTGGCAGCGGCTCCCCCAGGTGCTCATAGCTGATAGGCATCCCGGCTTCTTTAAAACGCTCCACCAGGGCGGCTAGGTCTTTACTTTCCGGCGCGGGGGCCAGGGGCGCGCCCGCATCCTGGTTGGTTTCTTCCACTTCACGCTCACGCAGGTTGGTGATGGCGCTGCTGGGGTGGGCGGGGGCTATTGTGCCCGGGGCGGCAAATTCTGGCACCGGCAGTTCTTTTACTTGCAGTTTGGGGGCGACGACGCCGCTGCCTGCCGTATTTGCGGCCAGATCCGCGCTGCCTGCCGCGCCAGCGTTAATGACGGCGGCGGGGGTGATCTCCCCACTCAGGCCGGAAACTGCCGGGTCTTCACGCAGTACCCCCACTAGGCGGCGCGTGTCCGCGGGCGCGCTGCGGCTGGTCTCAGCCAGTAGGTTGAGTGCTTCTTTGGCCATTTTGGGGTCGCGGTCAATGGTGGAGGCGATACCGTCTGACATGGTGATCATGACGGCTAGGGAGTGGGCGACGACGTCGTGCATTTCGCGGGCAATGCGGCTGCGTTCATTGGCGGCGGCCAGCAGTGTGGCTTGCTGGCCGGCGAGGGCTTGGCGGGAGGCTTCACTGCGTAGCAGCGCCACCTGGTAGCGGTAGGCCCAGGCGCAGATGCACACCACTACCCCCAGTGTGGCGTGCACGATATAGGCCACCAACAGCACGATCCGGGTGTGGGCGGAGGTTTCTAGCAGCAGTTCTAGCGCGAGCAGGCCGCTTATAAACACCAGCCAGATGCTAATTGAGGCCGCTGGGCGGGCGCCAAGCTTTTCGAGGATGTTTAGCCAGGTTTTACGCATTGTCCACTTTTCCACGCTTACTCCTTTAAAGCTTAACCGCAATTGAAATTACTAGCCCTGGCTTGGCTAAGGCGCCGCCCTTACCGGGCGGCGCCTTAGCCAGTTTTTAGGTACTTGCGTTAAGCAGCGCAAGTGCCGCATTAGATACCTAGTACTGAATTATCAGTGCTGTTTAGGCATCGCGCTTGCTGAACACAAAGAAGGCGATAATCATCGGGATGATGGCCCAGGCGTAACCGGAAGCGATCACTGCGCCGTGGTCCAGCTTGGTGATGGTCCCAAGCAGGTGGTAGGGGTCAGCCACAGCTGCGGCAGAGCTACTGGGCAGCACGTCCGTAATGTATCGGACCCACTCCCATTTGCTGGCGGCCAGGCCTAGCGGAATCAGCAGTACGAACAGCAGCACTACTACCAGCGAGATAGAACCGGCGGTGGAGCGCAGGATATAGCCAAAGCTCATAGCCATCAGGCCGATAATGGCGAAGGCCATTGCGGTACCCCAGAAGAAGCCAAGGTATTCAGGGTTTGATAGAGAGCCAGCCTTATCGCCCAGGATAGGCAGGGAGAGCAGGTAGGTTAGCGCCACTGTCACCAGGCCCAGCAGCGCGGAAAAGATTGCTACTACTAAAGCTTTAGCTGCAAACAGGCGGCCGCGACGCGGCACTGCTGCTAGGGATGAGCGGATCTGGCCTGAAGAGTATTCGCCGGTGATCAGCAGAGCACCTAGCACAGCTACAGCGATCTGCCCGAAGGAAGAGCCTACAGTCAGGTAGTTGGCAGCCTTGTCGGCGTAACCTTTCATACCTGAGTACTGGGCCATGATCAGCACAGAAATACCGATAGTAATTAGTGATGCAATTGCAGCGGTGATCCAGGTGGAGCGCAGCGAAGCTAATTTGCTCCACTCTGACCTAAAGACGCTAAAGAAAGTTTGCTTGGCTTGCACTCGACGGCGCGGAGCGCGCTGCTGGGCGGGTACTTGCCCATGCGGGGCTTGCAGCACCTGGCCCTGCTGGGCGGGAACCGGCGCACCCTGTACGGGGGCTGCGGGCGCCGTCGTCGGCATTTGCTGGGCAGGAACACCCTGGGCGGGCACGCGGCCCTGGTTAGCGCTGTGGTTAGTTGCAGTCATGATTGTCTCTCCTTGCTTTCAGCGCTGCGGTGCGGGGTAAACGTTTTGGCCAGCAGGCCCCTGCGGAGGCTGCTGCGGCAAGTGGGCACCGGCACCAGCACGGTATTCGACGGCGTCGCCGGTAAGTTCCAGATAGGCATCCTCAAGGGAGGCCTTAATGGTGGTCAGCTCGTGCAGCACAATGCCGTTAGCGGCGGCCAGCTCACCCACGTGGATAGCGTCAGTGGCGGTGGTTTCTAGCACTGAGGGCTCCACCGGGCTGGCCTGCCAACCCTGCTGCTGCAGTAGCTGGGCCAAGGTTGAAGCCTGGGGCGAGGCTACGCGTACCCGGTCAGAAATAGTGTTTTCAATGACGCTATCTACCGGGCCGGTGGCAATAACACGGCCGCGACCGATAACGATCAGCTCATCTGCGGTCTGGCTCATCTCGCTCATCAAGTGGGAGGAGATGAACACGGTGCGCCCCTCGCTAGCCAGCTGACGGCAGGTTTCACGAACCCAAATAACGCCTTCAGGGTCCAGGCCGTTGACGGGCTCATCGAAGATCAAAACCTCAGGGTCACCCAGCAGCGCAGCAGCAATACCTAGGCGCTGACCCATACCCAGCGAGAAACCCTTAACTCGCTTTTTGGCTACGGCGCTAAGACCGGTAAATTCCAGCACCTCATCTACGCGACGGGTAGGAATACCGTTTGAAAGTGCCAGCTGCTTGAGGTGGGCGCGGGCAGTGCGTGAACCGTGCAGGCCCTTGGCGTCCAGTAGGGCACCCACTTCAGTTAGCGGGGCGGCCAGATCACGGTAGGGACGGCCGTTTACGCGCACCGCGCCGGAGGTAGGCCGGTCAAGGCCCATAATCATGCGCATGGTGGTGGACTTACCTGCACCGTTAGGGCCCAGGAAGCCGGTCACCTTACCGGGGTGAACGTCGAAAGAAATATCGTTTACAGCCACTTTGTTGCCATAGCGCTTGGTTAAGTGTCGCGCCTGAATCATGGGCTTAACCTTTCTGGGTTTCGTTGTTACGACTTAAATTCTAGGAAGCCACTGCCCCAGCCTTATCGGCCTAGGTGAGGAAACTTAGCCGGCAAAATGGCCAGACTAAAGGTGTACGCCGTCTCCTACTTAAGGAGGAGACATAGAAAAGCCCCCAAAACCTAATAGTGAATAAGTCCTTAGCTGAGTTAATAGCTTAAATCTGCCTATTATGGCAGGCTGGGACCAGGAAAAAATGGAAGGAGATGGGGATAGTGTCCAACCCCGTATTCAGCTCCAACCCTGTATTCAAGCAGGGTGCGCAGCAAACCACCCCGGCCGGGTATCCGACCATGCCCGGCTACACCCCCGGCCACCCCAACCAGGGCGGCTATGGTGCCCCCTACAGCCAGAACGCTTATGGTCAAAATACTTACGACCAGAATGCTTACGGCCAGACCGGTTACGCCGACCCCTACAGCCAGGCCCAGCTTGAGCAGCAGTACGCTGCCCCCGCCGCCTCCGCTGTAGAGACCGGGCGCATGACTTACGACGACGTCATTGTGCGTACCGCCGCCCTGCTGCTAACGGTAGTTATCACCGCTGCTTTTGGCTGGTACCTGGTGGTTAACGCCTATCAGGCCCAGAGCGCACAGGCCATGGGCACCGCCGTCATGGTCACCAGCACCGGCGCTGTTGGGGCGCTAATCTTCGGTCTTATCAACACCTTCAAGCGTGAGCCTTCACCGGTACTGATGTTCATCTACGCCCTAGCTGAAGGTCTAATGCTTGGTGGCTTCTCTGCCGCCGTCGAGATAACCCGCTACAGCGGCATTGTGCTGCAGGCTGTGCTGGGTACTTTGGCCACGTTCGTAGTAATGCTGTGCCTGTACAAGTTCGCTAACTTCCGTCTGCAGGGTAAGTTCCTCAAGATCTTCATGATTGCCCTGATCGGTTACGGCGCTTTCGCCATGGTTAACTTCCTGCTGCAGCTCACCGGCCTGGTGGGCGGCGAGTTTGGCCTGTACTCCATGACCGTTGCGGGCATCCCGCTGGGCCTGATCATTGGCCCCATTGCCGTGATTATGGCGGCTGTGTCCCTGGTGCTCGACTTCCAGAACACTGAGTCGCTGGTAAACGCCGGCGCTCCTCGCCGCTACGCCTGGACCTGCGCCTTCGGCCTGGTAGTTACCCTGGTGTGGCTCTACATTGAGATTCTTCGTCTGCTGGCTATCTTCAGCAGCGACGACTAAGCCAAATAGCGCTACGCGCATTAAGCGCAGCAAACACATAGTGGGGGCGTACCTAAAAGGTACGCCCCCACTTGTTTTTATTAGCTTGCAGCTGGTGGGCAAAGCCTACAGGCAGCTGGTAGCGCTCGCGGCTAAGAGAGTCCTTGGCCCGCGCCAGCGCAGCTAAGAAGCTTCTCAACGTCGCAGGCTTTCACGGGTGCTCGGCCCGCGCCAGCGCAGCTACCTATTTGACCTCTTCAATGCGGTTAGGGCCGGTGATGTCATAGGGACGGGCAAAAGGCCAAGCAGGTAGCTCATCTAAGGTGATTAGCTCACTGTCTGCCGACCAGTTTAGGTCCAGGGCCGGGTGCGGGTTACCGTTTAGCAGATCCTGCCACAGCCCGGCGGCATCCTGCGCCAGAGCAGTTTCAGTCTCATGCCACTGGCGCCCCAGGCGCCCCTCATGCTCAGCCAAACGCAACGCCAAAGAACCCTGCGTTGATTTACGTTCAATCTGCTCCAGCGAACGCCACGGCAAGTGAATTAGGCGCATACCGGCGTCGGTTTCACCAGGGCGGTCCACAAAGTGGTTACCCATAGAAATATTCATGCCAGGTAACGTGGCCACAGCAGTTTTCGGCAGGCTCGCTGCCCGCTGATCAAGACGCCACACCCCGGCGGTTTCGGTGGGAATAGCGTTGTGCACAGCGGCGCGGAACTGCTTCTTGTCACTGGCCCGCAGGTAGCTAGCTAGGGTGGCGCCCGGAGCGAACCACAGTTCGTCGGCATCGAAAGGAATCACCCATTTAGCCCCGTGATTGCGCGCCAACTTAGCCAAGGCCGTCATTTTTTCTGACTGATAGTAGGCCGCCAGGTTATCTTGCACCACCGTAACCGGGTACTGGCTGGCCAAATCAGCCAAAATTTGGGGGGTGTCGTCGCTAGACATATTGTCAGCCACAATCACCCGGTCTACCTCCTGCTCCAACAGGTGGGTGATGACGCGACCAATAATGTCAGCCTCATCCTTAACCATGGTTACGGCCATAACCGCACCTGGAGTCACCGGGAAGTCAGGCACCTGGCGAGAGCTTAAAATTTCGCGTCGTTTATTTACTTGCTGAGTAGAAAAGCTACGTTTAATCGCTCTATTCGCATAGCCTGCCCACACACGCGACTTATAGACGAATTTGCCATAGTCCAACATAGCGCCAACCTCTCAAGGGCTATAAGTGGGATGGAAACCAATCTATACTATCAACGGTATAGTCACGTTTTTCCTCGTGACACTTTCCCACCCCAACCTTAGGACGCTAATGTCACTCCGCCAAGATCTGGGTCAGGCCAGCTGGGTTTGCAAAGATTTTATTAAGCATCGCAGCCTACCCGCGCAGATGCGGGCCATGAAACACATGCAGCTACCCAACTTGCCGCGTCGTCGTCGTAAAGAAGGCGAAGTTTGGGGCGTAACGCTAGTCAAAAACGAGGCGGATATCCTGCCCCTGGTCATTGAGCACCTATTTGCGCAGGGTATCAGCCACATCATTGTTGGCGACAACATGTCCACCGATGACACCCCGGAAATTCTAGAAGAATTCGCCCTCAAAACCGGCCGCGTACACGTAGCCCGAGACCGCGAACCGGCACATATCCAGGCCGAAAAAATGACCTACATGTGCCATGCAGCTTGGCGGGCAGGGGCTGACTGGATTATTCCCTTCGACGGCGACGAGTTCTGGTTCGCCCCTGAAGGCAAGCTGGCAGACTATCTGCGCAGCCAAAGCGCAGACATGATTTACGCCGACTTTTTACACATGGTGCCCACCACGCCCGGCCCTAAAGACCTGATCAACGCCGAATTCATTGTGGACACTAAGCCTTCCTTCCCCGGCAAGGTGGCCGTGCGTTCACACCGCTGGCTAAAGATGGGCCCCGGTAACCACTATGCCCTGCGAGTAGGCGCCACCAGCCATGGCCTAAAGATCGCCCACGCCCAATACCGCTCCCCCGAGCAGGTAGCCCGTAAGGTACGTCAAGGTAGCGCCGCCACCGCGCTAACGGGTGAGGACCTGAGCTGGTTCTCCCCACACTGGGAGGCTGGCTCCAAGCTATCCAACGCTGAAATCCTTGAAGTTTGGGAAAACATCAGCCATGGGCGCCCCGATGAGCGCATCCAGTTTGCTGCTAACGGCCCCATGGTTAAAGCCCACCCGCTGCGCTGGAAAACCTGGAACGAGTCAGGTGAGCTAAACAGCTAATATGGGTTTGTGCCCCAGAAACTTCTGGGGCACAAACTTTTTTATGGCTGCCACCAGCTAAGTAGCTGGCCTTATTTTGATTTGGCTTTAGGCCTGCTCTAGCGCCGCCAACTTAACTAGGTTACGGAAGCCCTCAGAGCGCTCCTGCAGCTCAATGAAGCTACCGATACCGTCAACCACACCATTAGCCAGGAACACGATCTGATCCGCATTACGGATGGTGGACAGTCGGTGAGCCACAATAATCACGGTGATCTTGCCGCTTAGATTATCGATAGTTTCAGCGATTTCCGCTTCAGTCTCGTTATCTAGGGCGCTAGTGGCCTCATCCAAAATCAGCAGGTTAGGGCGGCGATACAAGGCGCGGGCAATACCCACACGCTGCAACTGTCCACCAGATAGACGTCGGCCCTGCTCACCAAACTCAGACCAGATACCCTCAGGCTGGTTAGAAACAAACTCCCACAGGCGCGCACCTTCCAAAGCCTCACGCACCCGCTCCGGATCAATATCCTCACGGCGCTGGTCGAAAGCAATATTCTCGGCAATAGTGCGGTCAGTGATGAACACGTTCTGGGGCACTACCCCAATATTGGACTGCCAGCCGTAAATATTTTCACGCATGTCGGCGCCGTCAATCAGGATCTCACCGCTGGTGGGTACCTGCAGACCCATCAGCAGATCCAACAAAGTAGATTTACCGGCACCCGAGGAGCCCACAAAAGCAGCTTTAGTGCCAAAGGGAATACGCAAGTTTACGCCCTTAAGCACCTCAGGGGCGTCGTCGTCATAGCGGAAACGCACGTCACGCACCTCTAGCTCTTTACGCAGAACCAGCGGGGTGACCTCCTGGCGGCTAACAATTTCCATGCTCTTAATCTGTGAGCGGGCCGCCAGCTTGGAGGCAATAAATTCGCGTGTAGCCGGCTCAGCCTGACGGATAGTAGCCAAGGTGCCCAGCATACCGGCAGCAGTGGGTAGCACGCGGAAAGCTGCCGCCAGCAATACCGCCATAGACGACAGCAGCGACTGGCTGTCACCCATAAAAGCAGTAAAAGCAAACACGATGGCTAGTGCCAGCATGAACACAATTTCAATTAGCTGCTTAGGCAGTGAAGCGATGAAACCCTTCTGAATGCTAATGTCGCGCAGCTTAGCCGAAGCCTCATCAATACGCTCTAGATAGAAGTCGTAGGCGTTACGCAGCTGGGTTTCTTTAATGGTGCCAAAAGCGTCAAAGCAAGCCCTGAACGAGCGCTCATTAGCGGCCACCTCTTCCGCGCCCAGGCGCTCATTTAGCGGGCGCACCTTACGTAGGAAGAGCCAGCCAAACAGGCCAACAAACAGCGCCAAAATCGCGGTAGCCACCGGAGCGGCAATCAGCAATGCACCCACCACACTAGCAACCGCAAAAATCTGGGTAGCCAGCGTGATAGTGCCAAACAGGTAACCGCTATAAGCCATGGTCACGTTCTGACCAGACTTATTTAGAATTACCGCCAACCCTAAATAGGCGTGCTTAGAGTAAGGCAGGCGCAGATAGTATTCGCTGATTTCAATAGCGCTCTTGTAGCGCAGGTTAGAGGAAACCTTAAGGCTCCACCACTGCACCAAAATGGAGAGCAGATCCTTAACGATGAAGCCGACAATAACCGCTCCAGCTAAGACAGCTATCAGCTCACTCTGGCTGTTTACACCCAGAAGCCTAGCGGCGGTCCCGGCGGCTCCGCTGCGCCACTGCCCCGTCATTGCCTGCGCCAGCGGCGCTACCAGCAGAATCGAGGCGGTGTCCGCCAGTGACACTAGTACCGTTCCCAGCATCATCCACACCAGTGCCGGGCGTTCCGGCTTGTCCACTAGCACGCCCAGGTTGTAGCGAATAATGCCCAGCCTTTGTTTCATTCTTCCCCTTATGTGCTGCCGCCCACGCACGAATACGACGCTGCGCAGGACGCTCAACTCCACGGTATAACAGTTCGGCCGCCGCCTGGCAGATAACCCAAAGCACGATTACAGTCGCCAAATTAACCAGCTTTGAACCATGCGGCCAGGGCAGCGGTTTGAGGTTTAGGAGCACTAATTCGTGCACCAGATAAAAAGCAAAAGACGTAATACCCAGGTGCTCTAACAGCTTCAGCCGCAGCACGCCGCGTACCCCATCCAAGTCAGCTTGCGCGCAGGCGTAAATCAGCCAGGCAAAGGCGGGCACCATCAAAATGCCGCTAACCGTAGTTACCTGCCCGGTGCGCAGGCAAACCATCACCATCACAGCGGTGGTCACCCCCGCAAGGCACACGCTCCTAAAAGGCAAGCGCACGCCGTCACGCAAAGCCAAAGCCAAAGCAATACCGATAATAAATTCACCGATACGCACAATCGGCAAGTGGTAGGCGTAAACATTAGCCCCATTGGCTGCCAGCACCAGACCGATACTCCAGGCCACACCCGCACCAGCAGCAGCGGCTAGGTAGCGTTGCAAGGGCTTAAGTGCGTTTAGCACACTGATCAGTAGCGGTGCACACAGGTAGAAGAAAGCCTCACAAGACAGCGACCAGCTAACTGCATTTACCCCAAAAGCAATGTCATTAGGTGAGAACCAAGATTGCAGCAGCAACGCGTTGGGAGGTACCGCAACCCAGGTCAGCGGCAACGGCCTGGCCGGCAATAGCAAGGCGATAACCATCATCGCCAGGTGGGAGGGATATACACGCGCTACACGCTTAATCCAAAACTGTTTGGCCTCCACACCGTTATAGATAGGGGTGGACCAGGTCAGTACAAAACCTGATAGCACAAAGAAAAATGCAACCCCAACATAGCCCACGGTGGACGTAGCTTTAAGCGGCATACCTGGATAAATACGGCACAGGTGATACATGAATACACCTGATGCAGCAAAGAAACGCAGGCTGGTTAGCCTAGGTAAATTAACTATGCCGGTGTTGGGAGCCACAAAACATCCTCAAGAAAATGCAAAGCCTGCTGGGGAAACGAGCGTGATAAAAACGGGAACGCATCCATTCTACTTCAGGCGTAGAAACATACTTTGAGGCATTGGTTACCCTTAAACTTAAACCATGATTGCAACACCACTTCCTACCGTTTCCGGTAGCAAAGGCACCAAGACCACCCTCACCTTTCCCGACGCTGAGCCCCCCGCTGACCTAGAGATTCAGGTTCTCGACGCCGGCGACGGCCAGATCGTTGAGCCCGGCGACACCATTGTGTGCAACTACCTGGGTCAGATCTGGGATGGCCAGGTATTCGACAACTCCTTTGACCGTGGCCAGCCGCTGAGCTTCCAGATTGGTGTGGGCATGGTCATCCGTGGTTGGGACGAGGGCCTGGTAGGCCAGCGTGTAGGTTCACGCGTGCTGCTGTCCATCCCCTCCGAGCTAGGCTACGGCTCCCGTGGCGTACCTCAGGCCGGTATTAAGGGCGGCGACACCCTAGTGTTCGTAACTGAGATCCTGGCAGTTCTCTAAGCTTTAGCACTGAGCTTTACTCGGCTTTAGAAGGCTAAACAAAGCTAAACAAAAAGGCCCCGGCATTAAGCCGGGACCTTTGTTGTATTAGCTATCAGCCATTGCGACGCTCACGCAGCGAGCGGCGCGTGGGCACGCTAGCCTGCGGGGCACCGAAGGCAGCAGAGGTCTGCACGGCAGTTTCCTCGCCCACCGGCTGGCTGATGGAGGCAGTAGGCAACGGCATACCGGTGCTTACCGGGCTGGCAACAGCCTCAGTGGTGGCGGTGTCGTCAGCAGAGTCCTGCACAGAAGGTACGCTTACCGGCTCAGGGTTAACCACCGTGCTAACGCGCCGGGCAGGCTCGGGAGCGGCCGTCATGGTGGCGGCAGGCAGTTGAGCAGGTACCTGGGCCGGGGCCTCGGTGCGGGCGGCGCGGCGGGAAGCGCGGCGGCTCTGCTTGTCCTTAGGCAGAGGGTGGACCTCTTCCTCCTGGATAGAGACGATCTGGTTGTCGCGCTTGCGCTTGCGGTGACCAGGCAGCGGGATGAAGCCAAGCAGCTTACGCTTCTCGTCTTCCTCATAGTAGTAGTAGTTCTGGCCGTAGCCACCGTAACCGTAACCGTAGTAAACGCTACCGAGGTTACGACGTGAAGCACGGTTAAGCACAACACCCAGCAGACGGCCGTCAACCTGCTTGAAGATCTTGCCACACAGGCGGGCCTGCTCCTTGTAGGTGCCACCCACCTCCATGACCAAGATGGCGCCGTCGGCCAGGGCCGAAAGCAGACCAGCGTCGGTAACCGGCAGTAGCGGCGGGGCGTCCATGATCACCATAGCGTCATCCTTGAGGTAGTCCATCAAGGCCTTCATACGCTGGGAACCCAAAAGCTCTGAGGGGTTGGGAGGGATACGTCCGGCGGGCACAACACGCAGGTTGGGCTGGCCTTCAATCTTCTGAGCAACATCAGACAGCTGCATGTCACCGGCCAGGATCTGGGTTAGACCCACAGAACCATCTAGACCGAAGATCTTGTGCACCACGGGCTTACGCAAGTCGGTGTCTATTAGCACGGTGCGCTGACCGGAAGAAGCCAGCATCTGCGCCAACACGGCAGACATGGTGGACTTACCTTCACCAGGGTTAGCACTGGTCATAACGATTGCGCGCGGCGGGTTGTCAACATCCACGAAGCGCAGGTTGGTACGTAGGTGACGCAGGGCCTCGGCGGCCTGCCCCAGACCGTCTACGTTCTGACGGCCCTTGGCGTTCAGTTCAGTGGACTTAGGTACAACCGCCAGTACGGAAGAACCCAGCAGCTCCTCAACATCGGAGTTGTGGCGTACACGGTTGTCCATCAGGCGGCGCATGAATACCACTAGGTACCCAATTACCAGACCAGCCAGGGCACCCATGCCGCTGAGCTTGTAGAAGTCAGGGGAGCTAGGGGCGCTGGGGGCAACTGCCTGCAGAGTCTGGGTTACGCGGGTTTCGCGGTAGCTGTTGTCCGTGGTGGTTACGTTGGTGGTGCCATCCACGCTCTGGGTGGTGGTGGTTACCTGGGTACCATCAGGGTTAGTGGTGGTCTGAGTAGTGGGCTGCACGGTAGGCGCGTTAAGCGTGGTAATCGCGTTAGCCTCATCAGCTACGGCCTTGATACCAGCATTAGCGATGTCACGAGCACGCTCCGGGGTGGAGGCGGTAGCGGTCAGAGTGAATAGACCAGGAACGGCATCAGCACTACCACTAAGAGTGCCCTCCATGTTGGAGGTCTTGAGGGTCTTAGCCACGCGGTTAGCCACGTTCTGCGAACCAGCTAGGACTGCATACACGCTAGCTTTCTGACCAGAAATAGAGTTCTGGCTAAAAGCATCGGTACCGGGAACTACCACCATCGCCTGGGAAGTAGCGGTGTAGGTCCATGGCTGGGCGCTGGCATAGCCGAAACCACCGGCTAGACCCAATAGCACGCATAGGATTAAGAAACCCAGGTTGACCCGGGTCATCCTAACAAAGTCTTGGATTGTCACAGTGGGTTATTGCCCTTCTTCCGAGCGGCCTGGCGATGCCAGGGATCAGGTGGGGAACCTGAAAAATCTATATGTTAGTACGGTATCAACTAGGCCTTTAGCCGCGCGATAGTAGCGGCAGAATAGTGCGCAAGTACGCATCAATGGTATCGGCCGCCGCACTTATTATCGCACCTGATCCAAGCCCCACGCCGTTAGCCATGCCCAACAATGCTTTATCCATGCCAGCATTACTACTAGTCGCTCTAATTCACAGCCACTACTAGCTGAACGCGACCAAATTCCTAGACAGGTCAGGCTTTATCTTTTACCGGACTAGCTATCCGCAGGTAGCCAGCCAGCAACAGGCCACCAGCTATTAGACCGCCCAGAGTCCCCAGAGAACCTTTAACGAGAAAATCACTTAAGGTAGGGAAGCTGGACTCGCTTGGGGTAAGCGCCTTAAGGGTTTGGGTTACGCGAGTCTCGCTGTTATCAGCAGCCCCGCTTGAACCACTCTGACTTGACCCACCCTGACTAGCAATCGCGTTAGCCTCATCAGCTACGGCCTTGATACCGGCATTAGCGATGTCACGAGCACGCTCCGGGGTGGAAGCAGTAGCGGTCAGAGTGAACAGACCAGGAACGGCGTCAGCACTACCACTAAGAGTACCCTCCATACTGGAGGTCTTGAGGGTCTTAGCCACGCGGTTA
>ERZ772912.249-NODE-249-length-25316-cov-15.061359_pt1 | contig 25316 bp, 16 predicted proteins | sample MGYA00512119_ERZ772912 | MGnify/ENA primary metagenome ERZ772912 (study PRJEB29015, sample SAMEA2738048) | human oral metagenome | biome: human oral; feature: human-associated habitat; material: saliva | place: China | collected 2230 ...
TCGTTAAAGACGGTGCAACTGGTGCCAAAGGTGATACCGGTGCAGACGGTAAGAACGCTAAAGCCGAAGTTAAAGACAACGGCAACGGCACTCATACTGTAACCATCACAGATGGCGAAGGTAAAACCACTACCACTATCGTTAAAGACGGTGTAGACGGTAAGAATGCCAAAGCCGAAGTTAAAGACAACGGCAACGGCACTCACACTGTAACCATCACAGATGGCGAAGGTAAAACCACTACTACCATCGTTAAAGACGGTGCAACTGGTGCCAAAGGTGATACCGGTGCAGACGGTAAGAATGCTGAAGCCGAAGTTAAAGACAACGGTAACGGTACTCATACTGTAACCATCAAAGACGGTAACGGTAACACTACTACTACTGTCGTTAAAGATGGTGCAACCGGTGCTACTGGTGCAGACGGTAAGAATGCTGAAGCTGAAGTTAAAGACAATGGTGACGGCACTCACACTGTAACCATCAAAGACGGTAACGGTAACACTACTACTACTACTGTTAAAGACGGTGCTAAAGGTGATACCGGTGAAAACGGTAAGTCTGCTGAAGGTAAAGTTGAGCGTGATGAAGCTAAAGGTACTTCTACCATTACTATCAACAACTTCGATAAAGACGGTAAAGTCATCTCTACTACTACCGCAACCGTGAAAGATGGTAAAGACGGTAAAGATGGTAAAGATGCTGATGGCACCTTCGGTTTGCGTGATGAGGAAAACAAAGAAATCACCAAACCACTGAATAACACTATTCAGATTAAAGGTGATGCGGGTACTAAAGTTCAAGTATTCGACAAAGCAACCGGTAAGACTTCAGAGAAAGAAGTTCAAAACATCTTCGTTAAGAAAGACGGCGATGCGCTGAAAGTCAGCGTGAACCCTGATCTGACCGTTAACAGTGTTACTACTAACGAACTGAAAGCAGGTCCTGTAACCATCAACAAAGATGGTATCGATGCCGGCAACACTACTATTAAAAATGTTGCTCCAGGTAAGAACGGTACCGATGCGGTTAACGTTGACCAGCTGAACCAAAAATTCGGCGATGTGAACAGCAATGTGAACAAGGTTGACAATAACGCCCGCGCAGGTGTGGCTCAAGCTCTGGCTACTGCCGGTCTGCCACAAGCTTACTTGCCAGGTAAGAGCATGCTGGCTATCGGTGGCGGTCACTACCGCGGTGAAACCGGTTACGCTGTCGGCTTCTCTAGCATCTCCGATGGTGGTAACTGGATCATCAAAGGTACTGCTTCCGGTAACTCACGTGGTCACTTCGGTGCTACCGCAGCAGTTGGTTACCAATGGTAATCTGACTTTCAGACGGCCTGAAAAGGCCGTCTGAAAAGACGAAGCAAAGTAAATGCGGCCTAATTTAGGCCGCATTTTTTTATGCTTAGATTATGTGTTGGTTTTATTCGATGAATTAATCGTTATAGTAGCTAAAGAGAAATGAATATATCTTTAGCAATCTGTTGCAATGTAAAAGGCCGTCTGAAACATCATTTGATGTTTCAGACGGCCTTTCATTTATTCACACTATATGCCATTAATCCCAAATATTTGCGCGTTCTACTTCTTTCCATGCGTCTAGAATCAGGCTGCCGTCGTTGTCTTTTAGCAAGGTGGCATCTGAGAGCATACGGCGCCAAGTGCGGGCATTTTTTAGGCCGTGCATCAAGCCCAGTGCATGGCGGACGATGTGGCGCAGAATGGTACCGCGCCCTGAGGCGATTTGTTCGCGGCTGTATGCGTATAGCCAAGCTGCTAAATCTGCGCATTGGATTGGTGCGTGTGTGTCGTTGTAAAACAGCGCATCCCAATCGCGCATCAGCATTGGATTGTGATAAGCCTCGCGCCCGATCATGACGCCGTCTACAAATTTCAGATGTTCGGCGATTTCTTCATTGGTGGTGATGCCGCCGTTAATCAAAATTTCTAAGTCGGGGAACTCTTGTTTCAAGCGGTAGACGTATTCATATTTGAGTGGCGGAACTTCGCGGTTTTCTTTCGGGGATAAACCGTCCAGCCAAGCATTACGTGCATGGACGATAAATGTGCGGCAGGCTGTTTTTTCGCGAAGTGTTCCTACAAAATCTGCCACGACTTGATATTCTGTTTGTCTGTCTACGCCGATGCGGTGTTTGACTGTTACCGGAATTTCAACTGCATCCTGCATCGCGTTCAAACAATCTGCCACCAAATCTACATCATTCATCAGACAAGCGCCGAAAGCGCCTTTTTGTACGCGTGGGCTGGGGCAGCCGCAATTTAGGTTGACTTCATTATAGCCATACGCCTCAGCTGCTTTGGCAGCGATTGCCAAGTCATGTGGATCTGAGCCACCAAGCTGTAAAGCTACCGGTTGCTCGCCTTCGTTGAAACTCAAAAAGCGGTCTTTATCTCCGTAAACTACTGCGCCTGAATTGACCATTTCGCTATAAAGCCAAGCATTGCGTGTAATTTGTCGCGCCATAAAACGATAGTGTCTGTCTGTCCAATCGAGCATGGGTGCGACAGACAAGCGGCGGGCGGGGAGGGAAAAAGCAGACATTGAGATGACTTTCAAACAAAATAACGCATTATATAGTGTATTAAATTGACTTTCGATATCGGCCGGTAAATCAAAATTGTATATAAGGTATCACTGGGTGCAGCCGTGTTGTAGCTAAGGCTAAATCCATTCATAGTGTTGGAAATCCAATATTCAGACGGCCAAATAAGTTTTAAAATGTCAAACAACAAACCATTAGAATGATAAGGAAAAAAACATGGCACAATTTTTCGCCATCCATCCCGATAATCCCCAAGACCGCCTCATCAAACAAGCCGCCGATATTGTCCGCAGTGGCGGCGTCATCGTTTACCCTACGGATTCCTGCTATGCGCTTGGCTGCAAACTCGGCGACAAAAATGCGATGGAGCGCATTCTCACGATTCGCAAAATCGATCAAAAACACCATCTGACCCTGATGTGTGCCGATTTGAGTGAATTGGGTACTTACGCCAAAGTAGATAATGCCCAATTCCGCCAGCTCAAAGCAGCTACGCCCGGAAGCTACACCTTTATCCTGCAGGCAACCAAAGAAGTACCCAATCGCACGCTTCATCCCAAGCGCAAAACCATCGGCCTGCGTGTTCCCGATAACGCCACCGCCTTGGCACTTTTGCAAGAATTGGGCGAACCTATTTTAAGTTGCACCCTCATGCTGCCCGAAGACGAAGAGCCATTGACCGATCCATACGAAATCCGAGACCGTCTTGAGCATGCTGTTGATTTGGTTATTGATGGCGGCTGGTGCGGTACTGAGCCGACGACGGTTATCGATATGACCGATGGCACCGAGCTGATTCGTCAAGGCAAGGGCGATATTGCCGTATTCGGTTTGTAAAACCGTCCGCGTTTATATAAGTAGGGATATGCGTATTCTTTCTATGATGTATTAAAAGCATATTGCCGATTTTATTGATAACTTAAAAAACAAATTATTCAAGCAAGTAGTTGTTCAATATCATTTCATTAAAGGTCGTCTGAAACATTTCAGACGGCCTTTCCCTTTCGTTTTTTCAATAAATAATTCATTTTAAATAATATTTCAAATAATTGGCATATGGTTTGCATGATTACTGTGTTTACTTGTGACTTGTCAATGGAATACAACACACCGCTTATTAATAGAAACATGGCCGAAACCCTTTTGATGATTGGTTTTTTTGGTTGAAAGCCGTGATTTTATTTAGAAATTAAAGATAATCGGTTTATATTTCCGACTAGCGGATATTTGGTAAGTATGAAATACTATTTCACTTCGAGATAGTAAAAGACCTAAATTTCGTCTCAAAGTGACAATAAACGTCAGCTCGAAGCAAGTATTTGCTGGGAAATCCTCCGCAATAGACTTTTTAAAGTAGCGTCATGCTCATGCCTACGCTTTTATCCATCAAAAAAAGAGAAAGACACACTAATGAATAAGATATTTAAAGTCGTTTGGAACCGTACGATTCAATCTTTCGTCGTAACATCCGAATTGGCCAAAGGCCGTGTGAAATCGTCTGCAGAACAAAACAGTACAGATGTATCTGCCGAATCCGGTAAAAATGGTATCGCGACAGTTTTCAGATTGACAGTAATTTCGGCAGCTCTTTTTGGGGCAAGCAATGCATATGCGGCAACTGCTCCACAAGGGCAAATTGCTACTGATGGTAGTGGTGCAATTGCTATCAGTGGTGCAACAGCAACGGGTTTTGGTGCATTAGGGGTAGGATTAGCGGCACAAGCCAATCAAGGTAACGCTATTGCCATAGGTAATTCAGCCCAAGCTCAAACTGGAAATACCATTGCCATCGGTAAAAGTGCAGTGGCAAATTCTCCGGCTTCGGGTAGTGCGCCATCAAGTGCTATTGCACTTGGTGCAGACGCGAATGCAACCGGCCTTGGTACGATTGCTATTGGACGTGCATCTGAGGTTCTCTCCCAAAATAGTATGAACGTGAATTCAACTCACAATAATATTGCTATTGGTAATACGGCTCGAGTAGGCGATTCAAGTAGTTCTAAGATAACTCAGTCTATTGCTATTGGTTCAGGTAACCGTGTTGATCCACAGGGCAGACCTGAGGGTGCGTGGGCAAAGGGAGACCAATCTATTGCGGTTGGTGGTAATGTCTTGGCTAATGGTAATTCATCTGTTGCTATTGGTGGTGATGATTTAGATGCGGTAGGTGGTACTCGATATTCTGGCAATGCAACGGATAAATTCATCAACTATAATGAAAAAGGTGCAAAGACCAGTGAATATACGCTGAGCGGTAAAAGTCTGCGTGATATTTATAAAGAGATGACTGGTGATACGATGAATTACGGTTCTTATGGTAATACTATTGCCGGTCAAGGTTCTGTTGCATTGGGTGTGCAGTCTAATTCATCTGCCGATTTGTCTTTGGCCATCGGTACTAAATCTCAGGCGACTGCCTTTGGTGGTGTAGCTTTGGGTACAGGTGCGAAGGCTACTTTGCTGAATTCTGTGGCTTTGGGTACGGCTTCTAAAACCGATAAAGAAGGTAAGGCATACGTTCAACGCGAAATCATGGGCGAAACCTACACTTGGGCAGGCGGTGCAACTACCGATGCCGGTGATGTTGTGTCTGTCGGTTCCAAAGGCTATGAACGCCAAATCATCAATGTATCCCCCGGCGATATTTCTGCTACTTCTACTGATGCCATCAATGGCTCTCAACTTTATGGTGTATTGAGTGCAATTGAGCGTGTCCGTTATTTTTCTGTTAAATCAACTGATGGCAGTACTGACGGCACCAAAAACTGGAATAACGATGGTGCGAAAGGTGCAAACTCAATTGCCATTGGCCCATCTGCATCTACGACAAGTGCAGCCACAAATGGTGTCGCTATCGGCAATCAGGCGAATGTTACAGGCGTCAATGCTGTTGCTTTGGGTAACGGTACTACTGCTTCTGTTCAAGATTCTGTCGCTTTGGGCAATGGTGCTGTCGGTGCAGCCAATAATTTTGATGCAACCGCTAAAAATGCCTCATTCAAAAACGATAGTGGCGCTGCGACCAATGTCAGCTATGCTGCTTCTTCATCCTCTACAACAGGCGCGGTTTCTGTAGGCAGCGCAGGCAATGAACGCCAAATCCAGAATGTTGCCGCAGGCCGTATTTCCGCCACTTCAACCGATGCAGTTAATGGTAGCCAACTGTACACCGTTATGAACAATGTTGGACACAATATCCAACAAAACGGCACAGACAAATCCCGTATCAACAACAACGGTACAGTCAACTACGCCGATGGTAATTTGACGACCGTTGCAGTTACCGATGGCGAGAATGCATCAAAAGTTCAAATCAACGTCACTCAAGGCTCATTGTCTGTCGATAATAATGGCACAGTGTCCGCACCGACTGCCGGTGTAGCGACTGCCGGCGATGTAGCCAATGCCATCAATAATGCCAAAACCACAACCAAGGTGGAGGCAGGCAGCAACACGCATGTCAATAAAACAACTTCAGGCAAAGAAACCACTTATACCGTCAGCGCAGATAAAGCAACGGTACAAGTTTCCAATGCTTTGAATTTGACCTCTAATACTACAACCGCAGCCGATGGTGCAGTCACAACTAATTACAGTATCGACCTCGCTCAAAGCACTAAAGATAACATCCAAAAAGGTGTGGACGCCAAAACCACCGTTGACACCAAAGGCCTGACCTTCAACGGCGACAGCGGCAGCACCAATGTCGAAAAACTCGGCTCCACCGTGACCGTTGCCGGCGACGACAACATCACCACCGAAGCCCAAGACGATAAAGTGACCGTCAAGCTGAACAAAGACCTGGTAGTAGACAGCGTCAAAGCCGGCGACACCACCGTGAACAACGACGGTGTGAAAGTAGGCGACGATGTCGCATTGACCCAAGACGGCGTTAAAGCAGGCGATGTCAAACTGACCAAAGACGGTTTGAACAACGCCGGCAACAAAGTGACCAACGTAGCCGCCGGTACCGACGATACCGACGCCGTTAACTACGGTCAGCTGAAAGAGACCAACGCCAATGTGGCCAAAGGTCTGAACATTGCCGCCGACAACGGTAACGACGACAACGTCCAACTGGGCGAAACCGTTGCCTACCGCAGCAGCGACAAAAACATCGTGACCACCGTGTCTGACAACCAGATTGACTTCAAACTGGCCAAAGACATCACCGTTGACAGCGTGACCGCAGGCGACAGCAAACTGAATACAGACGGCCTCACCATTACCGGCGGCCCGAGTGTGACCAAGTCAGGCATCAATGCCGCCGGCAACAAGATTACCAACGTAGCCGCCGGTACCGATGACGCCGATGCCGTCAACTACAGCCAGCTGAAACAGCAAAGCGCCGCCGCCCGTACCGAAGTTGCCGCCGGCACCAACATCAAAGACGTGGTGAAAACGACCGGCGCCAACGGCCAAGACATCTACACCGTCAACGCCAAAGGCACGACTGCGAGCGCAGGTTCGAACAAAGTGACCGTCACTGCTTCAGCAGAAGACGCGAATAACGTGACCGACTACAGCATCGACTTGGCGCAAGACACCAAAGACGACATCCAAAAAGGTGTAGATGCCAAAACCACCGTTGACACCAAAGGCCTGACCTTCAACGGCGACAGCGGCAGCACCAATGTCGAAAAACTCGGCTCCACCGTGACCGTTGCCGGCGACGACAACATCACCACCGAAGCCCAAGACGATAAAGTGACCGTCAAGCTGAACAAAGACCTGGTAGTAGACAGCGTCAAAGCCGGCGACACCACCGTGAACAACGACGGTGTTAAGATCGCAGGCGGTCCTAGCCTGACCAAGTCCGGTATCGATGCCGCAGGCAACAAAGTGACCAACGTAGCCGATGGCGACCTCAATGCCAACAGCAAAGATGCCGTTAACGGCAGCCAACTGTTTGCGACCAACCAAAACGTAGCCAACAACGCCGCCAATATCGCCAAAGGCATCAACTTCGGCGGTACCACCGGCAGCAACAACTACGCATTGGGCGACACCATCAATGTCAAAGGCGACAGCAACATCATCAGCGAAACCGTAGCCGGTGGCGCACAGCTGAAACTGGCCGATGTATTGAATGTCGGTCAAGCGGCTCCGGTGAAAATCGATGGCGATAAAGGCGAAGTCAGCGGCTTGAGCAATACGACTTTGGGCGGCAACGATTTTGCCCAAGGCAAACGTGCGGCGACTGAAGAGCAGCTGAATGCAGCCCAAGATCAGTTGGTGAATGTATTGGGTGGCAATGCGGCCAATAATGGCGGCAACATCAGCATGACTGATATTGGCGGTACTGGTGAGAACAACATCCACGATGCAATCAAAGCCGTTAATGCAACTGCCAATCTGCCTTTGACTTTCGGCGGCGACAGCGGCAAAGATGTTGAACGCAAACCGGGTACGAAGCTGAATATTGTTGGTGGTCAAACCGATGCAGCCAAACTTTCAGACGGCAATATCGGTGTTGTAGCGAATGGCTCTGATAAGTTGGAAGTCAAATTGGCTAAAGATTTGGCAGTTGACAGCGTGAAAGCCGGCGATACCACCGTCAATACTGACGGCGTGAAAGTTGGTGATGTCAATCTGACTAAAGCCGGTTTGAACAACGGCGGCAATAAGATTACCAATGTTGCGGCCGGTACTGATGACACTGATGCGGTGAATGTTGCTCAGTTGAACAAAGCTGCGGCTGCGGCTAAGACCGAAGTCGTTCAAGGCGATAACATTGTTGTCACTCAGGATGTCGGCGCCAATGGCCAAACCATTTACAAAGTGGCTACCGATAAAAACCTGAAAGTTGACAGCGTTACCGCAGGTGATACCGTGATGAATAATGACGGTGTAAAAGTCGGCGATGATGTTGCATTGAACAAAGACGGCTTGAAAGCAGGCGATGTGAACCTAACCAAAGCTGGCTTGAACAATGGCGGCAACAAGATTACCAACGTTGCAGCCGGTACGGCTGACACCGATGCAGTCAATGTTTCTCAACTGAAACAAGCTGCGACAGCATCTAAAACTGAAGTCGTTCAAGGTAAAAACATCGTTGTGACTGAAAAAACAGGCGACAAAGGTCAGACTGTTTATGAAGTTGCTACCGATAAAGACTTGGAAGTGGACAGCGTGAAAGCCGGTGATACTACTGTCAACAATGATGGTGTGAAAGTTGGTGATAATGTTGCATTGAACAAAGACGGCTTGAAAGCAGGCAAGGTAAATCTGACTAAAGACGGTTTGGACAATGCAGGCAACAAAGTAACCAACGTAGCGAATGGCGACATCAACGCCAACAGCAAAGATGCTGTCAACGGCAGCCAGTTGCATGCAACCAACCAAAACGTAGCTAACAACGCTGCGACTATCGCTAAAGGTATCAACTTCGGCGGTACGACCGGTAGCAACAACTACGCGTTGGGCGATACCATTAACGTTAAAGGCGACAGCAACATTATCAGCGAAACCGTAGCCGGTGGTGCACAGCTGAAACTGGCTGACGAGATTACTGTGAAGACAGTAAATGCCGATACCTTCAAAGCAGGCGATACTGTGATGAATAACGACGGCGTGAAAGTCGGCGATAAAGTTGCGTTGAACAAAGACGGCCTGACCGCAGGCAATACCGTGGTCAACAATGATGGCGTAACCATTGCTGCACCGACTGAAAACAATCCGAACAACCAAGTCAAACTGTCTCCTGTCGGTCTGAACAACGGCGGCCAACGCATTACCAATGTGGCTCCGGGTAAAGACGGTACAGACGCGGCAAACGTGAACCAGTTGATTGGTTTGGGCAACGAATTGCAAAACAACATCAACCAAGTAGGCAAGAAAGCCTACGCGGGTGTGGCCGGTGCGATTGCCCAAGGCTCGATTCCGCAAGTAACCCGTCCGGGTGCGACCGGTATCGGCGTCGGCAGCGGCTACTACGGTGGTCAGTCTGCCATGGCCATCGGCGTGTCTGCGATGAGCGACGGCGGCAACTGGATTGTCAAAGGCAACTTCTCGGCTAATACCGACGGTCATGTCGGTGTCGGTGCCGGTGCGCTGTATCAGTGGTAAGTTGGCAATGACAGGCAACTAGATTTGCTGCCTGAATAGGGAGGCCGTCTGAAATTTTAGGTTTCAGACGGCCTTTTTTCTGAAAACACTTGAATTTAGGCTATCTGAAACGATATGCTTCATCTATTTACCGCATGACTCTGAAAGAGAACAAATGAGCAAAACCATCCATTATTTGAAAGACTACGCCGCGCCAGCTTACCGTATTCTGAAAACCGACCTGCATTTCGATATTTTAGAACCGCAAACCATCGTCAAATCCAGTCTGACCGTTCAACCTGAAAAAGCAGGGGAGCCGTTGGTATTGGATGGTTCGGCAAAACTGCTGTCTGTGAAAGTAAACGGCCGGGCCGTAGATTATGTGTTGGAAGACGAAAAACTGACGATTGCGAGAGTGCCGTCTGAAAACTTTACGCTGGAAGTGGAAACCGAAATTCTGCCTGCTGAGAACAAATCTTTGATGGGTCTGTATGCTTCCGGCGGCAACCTGTTTACCCAATGCGAACCGGAAGGCTTCCGAAAAATTACGTTCTATATTGACCGTCCGGATGTCATGTCAAAATTTACCACCACCATCGTTGCAGACAAAACACGCTATCCGGTGTTGCTGTCTAACGGCAATAAAATCGATGGCGGCGAGTTTTCAGACGGCCGTCATTGGGTAAAATGGGAAGACCCATTTGCCAAACCGAGCTATCTCTTTGCTTTGGTGGCAGGCGATTTGGCGGTAACGGAAGATTATTTTACGACCATGAGCGGCCGTAAGGTCAAAATCGAGTTCTACACCACGGAGGCAGACAAACCTAAAGTCGGTTTTGCAGTGGAATCGTTGAAAAATGCGATGAAATGGGACGAAACACGCTTTGGCTTGGAATACGACTTGGATATTTTCATGGTCGTTGCCGTGGGTGATTTCAATATGGGCGCGATGGAAAACAAAGGTTTGAATATTTTCAATACCAAGTTCGTGCTGGCCAACAGCCGTACCGCGACCGATACCGACTTTGAAGGCATTGAATCTGTTATCGGCCACGAATATTTCCACAACTGGACGGGCAACCGCGTGACCTGCCGCGATTGGTTCCAATTGTCGCTGAAAGAAGGTTTGACCGTATTCCGTGATCAAGAGTTTTCCGGAGACCGAGCCAGCCGTGTGGTACGCCGTATCGACAATGTCCGCATGCTGCGCTTGTTCCAATTCCCTGAAGATGCGGGCCCGACTGCGCATCCTGTCCGCCCGGCCAGCTATGAAGAGATGAACAACTTCTACACCATGACCGTTTATGAAAAAGGTGCGGAAGTAGTGCGCATGTATCACACCTTGCTCGGAGAAGAGGGCTTCCAAAAAGGCATGAAGCTCTATTTCCAACGCCACGACGGTCAGGCAGTGACTTGTGATGATTTCCGTGTCGCAATGGCAGACGCAAACGGTATCAATCTTGATCAGTTTGCTTTGTGGTACAGCCAAGCCGGTACGCCGGTTTTAGATGCTCAAGGCCGTCTGAAAGATGGTGCGTTTGAATTGACGATCAAACAAACTATTCCTGCCACGCCCGATATGGCAGACAAACAGCCGATGATGATTCCGGTCAAAACTGGTTTGCTGAACGAAAAAGGCGAAGCGGTTGAGTTTGAATATCAAGGCAAACGTGTGAAAGAGGCGGTTTTGGTATTGACTGAAGCCGAGCAGACTTTTGTGTTGGGCGGCGTTAATGAGCCGGTTATTCCGTCTTTGCTGCGTGACTTCTCTGCACCGGTTACCCTGAACTATCCGTACAGCGAGCAAGAATTGGCCACGTTGCTGGCGGCAGATGAAAATGAGTTTGCCCGTTGGGAGGCTGCTCAAATCCTGTATCATCGTGCCATTAACGCCAACCGTCAGGCATTGGCGGAAGGCCGTTCTTTGCCGGAACACAAAGCATTGATGGATGCTTTGGCTTTGGTGGTTTCCGGTGACTTTGATCCGGCATTCCGTGCCATTTTGCTGCAAATGCCGTCTGAAACCGATGTATGGGCGGAAGAAGAAAATATTGATCCGATTCAGGTTCATCAGGCGCGTGAAGCCTTGCTCAATGCCGTTGCCGTCAAGTTCCTGCCTCAATGGCGCGAACTGAACCGTCAAGCTACCGAGCAAGAAAACCAAGCCGATGCCGCTGTTCGTTATGAATACAGCCCGGAATTGGCCGGCTGGCGTACTTTACGTAATGCTTGCAGGGCATTTATCCTTCGTGCTGACGCTGCGCATATCGAACACGTTGCGGAGAATTACGAAGCAATGGCGCAAAACATGACCCACGAATGGGGTATCTTATCCGCAATTAACAGCAATGAAAGCGAAATCCGCGATCGTTTGTTGACACAATTTGCCGATAAATTTGCCGATGATGCTTTGGTAATGGACAAATACTTTGCCCTGATTGCTTCAAGCCGCCGCAAAGATACTTTACAGCAAGTTCAGACGGCCTTGAATCATCCTAAGTTCAGTATTGAAAATCCAAATAAGGCCCGTTCTTTATTGATGAGCTTCAGTCGTAATATTCCGCACTTCCATGCAGAAGATGGTAGTGGATACCGTTTTGTTGCTGATAAAGTGATGGAAATCGACCGCTTTAATCCGCAAGTTGCCGCCCGATTGGTGCAGGCTTTCAACATCTGCAACAAATTGGAAGCCAACCGCAAAGCCGTTATGACCAAAGAGTTGCAACGCATCCATGCACAAGAAGGTTTGTCCAAAGATGTGGGCGAGATTGTCGGTAAGATTCTGAATGAAAAATAAAGCTTGTCTGTTGACTTTATTGTAATTTGGCAATAGGGTAGATAGACTAAAGGCCGTCTGAAACCAATCGGTTTCAGACGGCCTTTTTTGTATGTTAACGCTTAAATCAATTTTCGTTGAGGGTAGGGAATAGAATAAAAAAAGAGCCTGCATAAAACAGGCTCTTTTTCGTACTAATCCGAAGATTAGAATTTGTGACGCAGGCCAACCAAACCAGAGATGGTTTCAACTTTGTGAGGGCCAGACTCAGCACCACGCAACCAGCCGGCAGAAACCAGAGCAGTAGTGCGTTTAGAGAAGTCGTAGTCAGCACCAACGATAACTTGGTCGTATTGAGTGCCTTTCAGTTTTTCGCCGTCAACTTTAGCTTTGAAGCCGTGAGCGTAAGAAACGCGAGGAGTTACGTTACCGGCGCGGTAAGCGGCAGTAGCAGCAACTTCGATAGTTTCAGTAGGACGGCTATCCAAGGCAGCAGCAGTACCAAATACTACGTTAGAAGCGTTAGTAGTGGCAGAATTTACAACGCCGTTAGATTGGGCTTCGGCGTAGTCACCCAAAGTTTCCCAGTTTTTAGCGTATTGACCGGCTACAGACACGAACAGGTTGTTAGCATCGTAACCACCTACCAAGCGGTGTACGTGACCGTCTTTTTCAGAAACGGCGTTTTTACGGAAACCACCAGCGTATTGACCGAAGAAACCAGAGTTTTCGTAGTTCAGACCAGCGTAGTAAGTGTCACGGGTAGCGTCGTTGTGAGTGTATTTGTCAGAAGGGTTAGCGTTGTCGCGTGGAGTGTATTGTACGCTTGCGCTGAAGCCTGAGAATACAGGGGTGTCGTAACGTACAGATACTGCACGCTCGTCAACACGGGTAAATACAGACATGTTCAAAGCGCCGTTGCTACTTTCCCATTGGTCAACATTGTCGCTAGTGTTTTTAACAGTAGAGTCCAGTTTACCAGCACGAACTTTACCGAAGCCACCTTCCAAACCGATGAAAGATTCGCGAGAAGCCCACTCTTTGTCGCCACCGGCGATAGAAGTAGACTGTTCAACTTGCCAAATAGCATTTAGGTTGTTACCCAAGTGTTCGTGGCCTTTGAAGCCGATGCGTGAACCGAAGTCAGCGATTTCAGTAGCAGTTTTAGAGCTTTTCTCGTGACCCAGTTTAGCAGCAGTTTGTTCACCCAATTTTACTTTGGATATTTCAACGCCAGCTTTAATTTGACCGTACAGAGTTACGTCAGCCATAGCTGCAACAGGCAGAGCCACCAGAGTCAGGGCAATCAGAGATTTTTTCATTGCTGTTTTCCTTTTTTAAGTGTGAAGAAGCGAGCATTCGTTCTTCTTATTACGATATCGTTCTGTTTCAACGATTCCATGACCATAATATAAAGGTTATGGCTTAAGAAAACAAATTTTCCTCTTGTTTTAGGCGTATTTTGTTGGGAAACGTTGTTTTTTGCAGACAGAGTTGGTATGGGAAATGGTTGTTTATTTCGTAATATGTTTTTCTAAAAGGAAATTTTAGGAGAATCATGAAAGACAGTTTATAGAGGTTGGAGGTAAATGTTATTTATATTGTTTTCAGACGGCCTTGTTGAGTGTGATTTATAGTGTATTGAGTTTTAAAATTATAAAAAACCTGCCTGAGTGATCAGGCAGGTTTCATTTGCTTGAAAGACAGATTAGTTTTTGTCTTGGTCAACCAGTTTGTTTTTAGCGATCCAAGGCATCATAGAACGCAGTTGTGCACCCACTTTTTCAATTTGGTGGTCGGCGTTCAGACGGCGACGGGCAGTCATGCTGGCGTAGTTGGTCGCACCTTCTTGGATGAACATTTTGGCATATTCGCCGCTTTGAATACGGTACAGCGCTTTTTTCATCGCTGCTTTGGTTGCAGGAGTCACTACTTCAGGACCGGTAACGTATTCACCGTATTCGGCATTGTTGGAAATGGAGTAGTTCATGTTGGCAATACCGCCTTCGTACATCAGGTCAACGATCAGTTTCAGCTCGTGCAGACATTCGAAGTAGGCCATTTCTGGAGCGTAACCAGCTTCAACCAAAGTTTCAAAGCCGCATTTCACCAATTCAACTGCGCCACCGCACAATACAGCTTGTTCGCCGAACAGGTCGGTTTCGGTTTCTTCGCGGAAGTTGGTTTCGATTACGCCGCCTTTAGTGCCGCCGTTGGCTGCTGCGTAAGACAGGGCGATGTCTTTGGCTTTGCCGCTTTTATCTTGGTAAACGGCGATCAGGGAAGGTACGCCGCCGCCTTTCAGGAATTCGCTGCGTACGGTGTGGCCTGGGCCTTTAGGGGCGATCATGATAACGTCGAGGTCGGCGCGAGGTACGATTTGGTTGTAGTGTACGTTGAAGCCGTGAGCGAACGCCAATACTGCGCCTTCTTTCAAGTTAGGCTCGATTTCGTTTTTGTATACGATAGGTTGGTTTTCGTCAGGCAACAGAATCATTACAACGTCGGCTGCTTTGGTTGCTTCAGCAACGGTGCGCACGTCGTGGCCGGCTGCTTCGGCTTTTTTCCAAGAGCCGCCTTGGCGCAGACCGATTACGACATTTACGCCGGAATCTTTCAGGTTTGCTGCGTGTGCGTGACCTTGTGAACCATAACCGATGATGGCAACGGTTTTGCCTTTGATCAGAGAAAGATCAGCGTCTTTATCGTAATAAACTTGCATTTTATTTCCTTAGTGTAAGAGGGTTCCGGATAATCCGGGTTGAGTTAAAAGTAATAGGGGCTTAAGCGGGGACTTGGTTCATCAAGACAATTTCCAATGCTTCGGTTTTTCCTTCGATGGATTTGACGAAGTTTTGGAAATGTTCGCTGGCATTGTGTTCGTCAATAGCTGCTTGGGATTTCCAGCTTTCTACGAATACGAAACGGTTGGGTTTGCCGATTTCTTGGTGCAGGTCGTAGCTGATGTTGCCTTCTTCTGCACGGCTGGCTTTGACCAATTCTTTAAACTGGGCAGCCAGAGCCTCGGTGTATTCGGGTTTGACGGTAACTAATGCAACGATTTGGATGCTTGACATATTTGTCTCCTACTGTTTTTCAGACGGCCTTTGTGGGAAGTAAAAGGCCGTCTGAACGATACAGCGTTAAATTTTCAAAATACGCTCGCCACGGCCGATACCGGCTGCGCCTGTGCGTACGGTTTCCAAAATTTGAGCGCGACCGACTGTTTCGAGGAAAGAGTCGAGTTTTTCGGTAGAACCTGTGATTTCGATGGTGTAGCTGCGGTCTGTTACGTCAATGACGCTGCCACGGTAGATTTCGGTCAATCGCAGGAATTCGTCGCGGTCTTTGCCGACGGCGCGGACTTTTACCAACATCAGCTCGCGTTCGACAAAACGGCTTTCGTTCAAATCGACCACTTTGATAACTTCAATCAGTTTGTTGAGCTGTTTGGTGATTTGCTCGATAACGTGTTCGTCGCCATGGGTAACGATGGTCATGCGAGACAAGGTTTTGTCTTCGGTTGGTGCAACAGCCAGGGAGTCGATGTTGTAATCGCGTGCGGAGAACAAACCTACCACACGGCTCATCGCACCTGATTCGTTTTCCATCAGAATAGATAAGATATGTCGCATTTTTCTCTCCTTACGCTGACAATGTTTCGCGCATATGCGGCGGCAGAACCATCTCGTCCAAGCCTTTGCCGTTGCCGACCATAGGCAGTACGTTTTGTTTCTTGTCGGTCAAGAAATCGAGGAATACCAAACGGTCTTTTTGGTTTAATGCTTCCAGCAATGCGCCTTCTACATCGGATTTCTTGTCCACACGGATGCCGATATGGCCGTAGGCTTCAGCCAGTTTGACAAAATCAGGCAATGAGTCGAAATAGGTTTCCGATTCACGGTTGCCGTAATAAAGTTCTTGCCATTGGCGAACCATGCCAAGGTAGCCGTTGTTCAAGGTAACGATGTTAACCGGAACGCGGTATTGGAAGCAGGTCGACAGCTCTTGGATGTTCATCTGAATCGAGCCTTCGCCGGTGATACAGAATACATCTTGATCAGGAGCGGCCAGTTTCGCACCGATGGCATATGGCAAGCCGACGCCCATTGTGCCCAAGCCACCGGAATTGAGCCATTGGCGGGGACGCTCGAATGGGTAATATTGGGCGGTAAACATTTGGTGTTGACCGACGTCGGAAGTGATGATGGCAGAATTATTGGTGATTTCGGCCAGTTTTTGAATAACGTATTGCGGTTTGATGATTTCGCTTTCATTATCAAACCACAGGCAGTTGCGCGAACGCCATTCTTCAATGCTTTTCCACCATTTATCCAATGAGTCGGCTGCAGGTGCAGATTCTTGCTTGCCCCACAATTGAATCATTTCGGACAATACGTTTTTCACGTCGCCGACAATCGGGATATCCACTTTGACGCGTTTGGCAATGCTGGACGGGTCAACGTCGATATGAATAATTTTTTTGGCTTTTTCAAAGAATTTGGACGGTACCGAAATCACGCGGTCATCGAAGCGCGCACCGATTGCCAGTACAACGTCTGCATTCTGCATGGCGAGGTTGGCTTCATAAGTGCCGTGCATGCCCAGCATACCTAAGAATTGGCGGTCGCTGGAAGGGTATGCACCCAAGCCCATCAATGTACCGGTACAAGGAGCGCCGATCATGCGGACAAATTTGGTCATTTCCTCAGAGGCATTGCCTAAAACCACGCCACCGCCGAAGTAAATAATAGGGCGTTTGGCGGAAGCCAGCATTTGTACGGCTTTTTTGATTTGACCGATGTGTCCTTGTACAACCGGTTGGTAAGAGCGGATGAAGATGTCTTCTTGCGGATAGCTGAATTTAGCCATTGCTTGGGTGACATCTTTAGGAATATCAACAACAACGGGACCCGGACGGCCGCTTGCGGCGATTTGGAAAGCTTTTTTGATGGTATCTGCCAACTCGGCAATATTGGTTACCAAGAAGTTGTGTTTGACACAAGGGCGGGTAATGCCGACTGTATCCACTTCTTGGAATGCATCTGTCCCGATAAGGGAGTTGCCCACTTGGCCGCTGATGACTACCAACGGAATGGAGTCGCTGTAAGCGGTGGCGATGCCGGTCAGTGCATTGGTTACGCCTGGGCCGGAAGTTACCAAGGCAACGCCGACTTTGCCGCTGACACGGGCATAGGCATCTGCCGCATGTACGGCCGCCTGCTCGTGGCGAACCAGGATATGCTTGAATTTATTGAGTTGGAAAAGGGCATCGTAGATTTCGATAACCGCGCCACCCGGATAGCCGAATACATACTCGACACCTTCGGCTTTGAGACTTTGCACGACGATTTGTGCGCCTGATAATTGCATATTGACCTCTTTTATATGGTCTCAAACCAATAGGAACAATCCGCCTCACCACAGCACCTGTAATGCAATTCCACCAAGCAGCGATTTAGGGTACGCGCACTGGGGGAATACGATGACAGTCAGACTATCCAAGCAATTGGGAAGAAACACAGAGTTTGTGAAAAAGAGTAGAAACGATAACGCAATCCGACTGTACAAGCAAGACAAAATCTTTCATCTTTTAACGTTTAAGGAGTGAAAATAGATTATCGTTTGATTTTAAAGAAATAAAAAAACAGTTTTATTGAGCTTGATGTGGGTGGATTGTTGACAGTTTGAGTAAGGAGAAGGTTTTGCAAATGATAAATAGCAAAAAACCTCTTGATTAAATCAAGAGGTTTTTTTTAATTTGGTGCCCAGGGTCGGACTCGAACCGACACACCTTGCGGCGGGGGATTTTGAGTCCCCTGCGTCTACCAATTTCGCCACCTGGGCTAGCGAAGAAGTCGTCATTATAGCGAGTTCTCGAATCTTGTAAAGCAGTAATTGAAAAAAAATTGGATTATTTTTATATTTGTTTGATTTTTAATGAATTAAACTTTTTGCGTTTGATGGCTATCTAAATGGAAGGCAGATTTTTAAAACAAAAAAAGCAGTATTTATCTGCAAAAAGGGCTACATTTAATGTGTCAAACGCGTTAATATGAAGATGTTTTGTTTTTATATCGGCCGGGCGGTTGTTTGGCTTCACTTAATTTGAAACGGTTTTGGAGAAAATTTATGCTTTCCGTTACACGAACTTTCTTACTCAGTGCTTTTGCGTTGGCTGCTCTGGCTGCTTGTCAGCCTAAAGAGGAGGCTAAAGAGGCTTCTTCGACACCTGCCGCCTCTGCTGCGCCTGCTGCTTCCGGTGAGTCTGCACCCAAAGTGCAAGCGCGTGGTACCGATATGCGCAAAGAAGACATTGGCGGCGATTTTACATTGACTGATGGCGATGGCAAACCTTTCAGCCTGAGCGATTTGAAAGGCAAAGTGGTTATCCTGTCTTTCGGTTATACCCACTGTCCTGACGTATGCCCAACCGAGTTGCTGACTTACAGCGACACGTTGAAACAATTGGGCGATCAGGCTAAAGACGTGAAAGTAGTATTTGTCAGCATCGACCCTGAGCGCGATACGCCTGAAGTAATCGGCAAATACGCCAAACAGTTCAACCCTGATTTTATCGGCCTGACGGCCACAGGCGATCAAAGCCTGCCTGTCATCAAACAGCAATACCGTGTGGTATCGGCTAAAGTCAACCAAAAAGAAGACAGCGAAAACTATTTGGTCGACCACTCTTCAGGTGCATATTTGATTGATAAAAACGGCGAAGTGGCGATTTTCTCGCCTTATGGCAGCGAGCCGGAAACGATTGCGGCTGATGTGAAAACTTTATTGTAAAACCGTAGTTGGGGCCGTCTGAAATGGGTTGTGGATTTCAGACGGCCTTCTTACTTTATGATACGGCAAAGGAGAATAAAAAAATGACCGGCACACTTTTAACGATTGCTTTATCCAAGGGGCGAATTTTTGAGGAAACCCTGCCGCTGTTGGCTGCCGCGGGTATTATGCCTGTGGAAGAGCCGGAAAAATCGCGCAAGCTGATTATTGGCACCAATCATGACAACATCCGTCTGGTGATTGTGCGCGCAACCGACGTGCCGACTTATGTGCAATATGGTGCGGCGGATTTCGGTATTGCCGGTAAGGACGTGCTGATCGAGCATGGCGGAGACGGCCTGTATCAACCTTTGGATTTACACATCGCCTCATGCCGTATGATGGTTGCAGTTAAAAAAGGTTTTGATTACGCCGCCGCTTCCAAACCCGGCAGCCGCTTGCGGATTGCCACTAAATATCCTGACATCGCCGCTGAACACTTTGCCGACAAGGGTGTGCATGTGGACATCATCAAACTGTACGGCTCGATGGAGCTTGCGCCTTTGGTCGGTTTGAGCGACGCGATTGTCGATTTGGTTTCCAGCGGCAATACATTGAAGGCCAATGGTTTGGAAGCTGTGGAACATGTGGCTGATATTTCCAGCCGCTTGGTGGTCAACAAGGCGGCGTTGAAAACCAAATATGCGCTGTTGAATCCGATTATTCAGGCATTTGAAAATGCCGCCAAGGCCGTCTGAAAAGTTTTTGGTAAAAACAGTCTGCCAACCAAGTTTTTTGAAAGCTCCGTCATGATGCAAAGCAAACCGACACTCGATACGATTCTTTCCCATCGTTCCATCCGCAGGTTTACTTCCGAACCGATTGCAGATGAAATCCTCGATACGCTGGTTCGCGCCGGACAGCAGGCTTCGACTTCCAACAATCTGCAATGCGTTTCCATCATCCGCGTATCCGACCTTGCGCTGAGGCAGGGGATACATGAAGCGGCAGGGAGTGCGCCTTATATTGTCCATTGTGCGGAATTTTTATTGTTTTGCATCGATTTTTCCAAACACAAGGCGATGTTTCTTGATGCGCAAATTGATTGGGCGGAAGTCACCCTGATTGGCGCGGTCGATGCAGGCATTATGGCGCAAAACGTATTGCTTGCCGCCGAATCGCTTGGGCTGGGCGGTGTGTATATCGGCGCGTTGCGCAATAATGCGCAAAAAGTGTCGGATGTATTGAACCTGCCGGATTATTGCGTGCCTTTGGTGGGGTTGTGCCTCGGTTATCCCGACCAAGACCCGCCACTCAAACCGCGCCTACCTAATGAAATGGTCTATGCCGAAAACGCCTGTCCGAGCCTGAATGCCGAGGCGGTTGAAGCTTATAATCAGGCAGTGGCGGATTATTATGAGTTACGCAAGGGAAGTCCGATACCTTGGAAAGAATCGCTGGCCAAAACCTTGGGCAATCCTGTGCGGCCGCATATGTTGGCGTTTTTGCAGAAAAAAGGTTTTTTGAAAAGATGATGTTCAGACGGCCTTTGAGTGAATGAGGCCGTCTGAAAACAATAGGAACGAAACAAGGAAGAGAGCAAACCATGAAGAAACTCGACACCCAATCCCCTGATTTTCAAGACGAACTCAAAGCATTACTCGCTTTTGAAACCGCGCAAAACCCTGAAATCGACCGTATTGTTGCCGACATCTGTGCTGATGTTCAAAAGCGCGGCGATGCGGCGCTGATTGAATATACCAACCGCTTTGACGGTACATCCGCTCAAACCATCGACGATTTAATCCTGACGCAAGACGATTTGCAGTCTGCGTTTGAGCGTTTGCCTGAAAACATTCAGACGGCCTTGAAAACGGCCGCGCGACGGGTGGAAAGCTACCATAAACACCAAAAAATGGAGTCGTGGACGTACGAAGACGAAGACGGCACGCTTTTGGGTCAACAGATTACGCCACTTGACCGTGTCGGTATTTATGTTCCGGGCGGTAAAGCCGCTTATCCGAGTTCCGTCATCATGAACGCCATGCCTGCCCATGTTGCCGGCGTGAAAGAAATCATCATGGTCGTTCCTACTCCGAAAGGCGAGCGCAATGATATTGTGTTGGCGGCTGCTTTTGTGGCCGGTGTAACCAAAGTGTTTACGGTCGGCGGCGCGCAGGCGGTTGCGGCTTTGGCTTATGGTACGGAATCTGTGCCTCAAGTTGATAAGATTACCGGCCCGGGCAATGCTTTTGTCGCCGCGGCCAAACGACGCGTGTTCGGCGTGGTCGGTATTGATATGGTGGCAGGGCCGTCTGAAATTTTGGTGATTGCCGATGGCACGACGCCTGCCGATTGGGTGGCCATGGATTTGTTCAGTCAGGCGGAACACGATGAAATTGCACAAGCAATTTTGATCGGTACTTCTCAAACGTATTTGGACGAAGTTCAGACGGCCATGAACCGCCTGATTGAAACCATGCCGCGCCGTGCGATTATTGAAGCTTCATTGGGCAACCGCGGTGCAATGATTTTGGCTAAAGATTTGGATGAAGCCTGCGAAATCGCCAACTATATTTCTCCCGAACACTTAGAGCTGTCGGTCGAAAATCCGCAAGAGTGGGCGAAAAAAATCCGCCACGCCGGCGCGATTTTCATGGGACGCTATACCAGTGAAAGCCTTGGCGACTATTGCGCAGGCCCCAACCACGTTTTACCGACCAGCCGCACGGCGCGTTTCTCTTCTCCTTTGGGAACATATGATTTCCAAAAACGCTCCAGTCTGATTCAGGTTTCAGAACAAGGCGCGCAGAAGTTGGGCAAAACCGCCAGCGTGTTGGCGCATGGCGAAAGCTTGACCGCGCACGCCAGAGCGGCTGAGTTCCGTTTGAAAGACTGAGTGAAACGTTGAAGTCGTAAGAAATCAAAAAAGGGCATCTAAACAGATGCCCTTTTTATTGTGATGAAGATTTTAGCTGAGAAGGCGTCAGGCCGTCTGAAAACAGATTTAACGGTTTTTCAGCCAGTCATTACGCATTTGTGCGGCTTCTTCAAAATAGCGGTAAAGCTCGGTTTTGTTGCCGTCTGAAAGGAGTTGTTCCAATTTGGATAATTGTTCTTTCAAATCTCCGGTCAGTTTGAGCAGGGCAGGGCGGTTGGCCATGCAGATGTCTGTCCAAACGGCAGGATGGCTGGAAGCGATGCGGGTAAAGTCGCGAAAGCCGGTGGCGGCATAGGGGAGATAGTCTTTGCCGTGCGGATGGTCAACCAAAGCGTGGACATAGGCAAAGGCGGCTAAGTGCGGCAAGTGGGAAACGGCGGCAAAAATATTGTCGTGTTCTTCGGCGCTCATGGTGGAAATTTGCGAACCAACTGCCTGCCACAGGCTTTTCAGCCGTCTCAGGCCGTCTGAAGCCTCTTGGCCGTGTAGCGTAATGATAAGGCGGCTGTTTTGAAACAAGCCGCAACGCGCGGATTTTGCCCCGCTTTGATCCGAGCCGGCTATCGGGTGGGCAGCAAAACATTGCGGCAGGCGGTCGGACAAGTGGGTACGGAAGGCATTGAGTGCCGATTGTTTGGTGCTGCCGACATCGGAAACGCAGGCGGTGTCTTTTAAGAAAGGCTTGATGTCGCGGCATACGTCAGGCAGGACGGAGACAGGCGTGGCAATCAAAACCAAATCGGCATTGCCGATACTTTCGGCGCAAATATTCGGATAGGCATGGTCGATGATGCCGCATTCGAGTGCGTAATTAAGATTGTCGGCATTGGTGTCGATGCCGGTAACGGTTTGCACCAGTCCCAAGCGTTTCAGGTCGAGCATGAACGAACCGCCGATTAAACCGACGCCGATAAGGGTAATGTGGGGGAAAAAGGCGGAAGTGTTCATGGTTTGAATCCGGTTTAAGTGGAAAAGCTTATTTTAATCCGTTATGGAGGCCGTCTGAAAGTTGTCATCAAGGTTTCAGACGGCCTTTTTTTACGGTCGAATTTTCATGATTTAGGCATAGAAAACTCCGTTTGGTAGGAGCATATAACCGATTATCAGATTTTCATACACTAAAATAATCATCTGAATTAGTATAACGTCTTAAAGTAAGTAATTGGTATCTTAAAGTAAATTATTACATCATATTTTATTTTAATTGATATCGAATAAAATAACTCACTCAGAAAGAAGGAATTTATGAGTTTTTCACAAACCGAATTAGTCAATGCAATGCGTTTGCTTTCTACCCGTCTGCCACAGTTTCCAGAGCAGCAAAACCAAGTATCCCGCATGTTGCGCATCGTAACCGAACGTTTGAGCAGCCATTTGAACGAAAACCTGAAAGCGTTTGGCATCAATGAAAATCTGTGGTTTTCCCTGATGGCGGTTTACGTCAGCCCGAACAGCGAAATCCTGCCTTCGCGCTTGAGCGACCTGATGGACTTGACGCGCACCAGTGCGACACGCCTGTCGGACGACATGGTTGAACGCGGCTGGGTAGAGCGTTACATCAATCAAAAAGACCGTCGTCAGATTGTGCTAAAATTGACCCCTTCGGGTGAGACCTTCATCCACGAAGTATGGCCGCAAATTGCCCGTCAGAGCGGCCAGGCGTGGGAAGATTTCACGAAAGAGGATTATGATACGCTGCAACACCTGTTGGGTAAACTGTTGAACCGTTTGGGCAATTAACAACAGACGGCCTGATGGTCTGCGGCAGGCACACATAAACGGAGTCTGTATGAAATTAGGTTTGGTCAAATCAAGCGTATGCGTTGCCGCTGTTTCGCTGTTGGCGGCATGTGCGCCGTTCGGCAAACAGTCGCCTTTGGATGAGACAACGGCCTATCCGCTGCCGCAAGGCCAATCTGCCGCTACTGCCCAAGACGGCTGGTGGATGAAGCTGAAAGATAAAAAATTAAACAATTTGATTGCTTCCGCGATTCAGACGTCTACCAATCTGCGTGTCGTCAAGGCAAGGTTTGAGCAGGCTCAGGCGCAGCTGGGGGTTGTAGGAGCCGCAAATAAACCGCAAGTCGGCTTGGGTGTAACCGGTATTGGTACCTATGTTTCACCCAAACCTCAAGCCGGTATGGTCGATACCGACCATACATTGGTTTTGGCGCACGCAGCTTTACAAGGCAGCTTGGTTTTCGACTTTTGGGGTAAAAACCGAGAGCAGATTCAAGCTGTTTTAGGAAAAAGCAGGGCTGCGGTGTATGAAGCGCATCATATCCGCACCGAGTTGGCTCACGCCGTTGCCGCCCAATATTTTGCGTGGCAGATGGCGACAGAACAACTGGCTTTGCTGGATACGCGCATAGAGCTGGCGGATAAGGCATTGAAACTGATGCAACAACGCGTTAAAGCGCAGCTGGCTCCTGCCGATGCCTTGCACGCTCTGGAAATGGCGCAACAACAATTACAGCTTGAAAAATCGGCATGGACTCAGAAAAATGAGAAAATCCGCAACAGTCTGGCTGTATTGACCGGCCGAGTGCCGGGTGCATTGAATGGGCAGGTTCCGGAAAAAATGGCAGCAGTGCCGTCATTGCCGGTTAACCGAATTGAAGCGGATTTGTTGGCGGCACGCCCCGATATCGCGGCGCAAAAAGCCTTGCTTGAAGAGAAATGGCATATTGTCAAATCGACTGAAGCAGAGTTTTACCCGAATATCGAGTTGAAAGTTTTGGCAGGTATGACGCACATTGATGCGTTCAATCTGATTCGCGGACGGACATCCGGTATGCTAGGCATTGTTCCGGCTTTGAATCTGCCATTGTTTACTTCCGGTGCGCTGCAATCTAAATTGGCGGGCAAACGTGCCCAATATAACGAGCAAGTTGCCGTGTATGACCAAACTGTTTTGAACGCCATGCGTTCGGCGGCAGATGCCGTAGTGGACTATCAAAGCCTGAAAAGCCGACAAGATACTTGGAACAAGATGGTCAATATCGCCGATAAATCTGTGCAAAATGCGAAAGGACGTGTTCGTGCGGGTTTGGATAACGGCTTGACCGCTTTGCAAAAACAAGACGAAGCTGCGCGTACGAAAATGTCGGCGGTTCAATACCATGCAGAATATCTGACGGCTTGGAGTAACCTTAATGCCCAGTTGGGCGGAGGCTTTAAATTAAATAAGGAATAGACGTTTTATTAAA
>ERZ772912.259-NODE-259-length-24685-cov-18.871742_pt1 | contig 24685 bp, 20 predicted proteins | sample MGYA00512119_ERZ772912 | MGnify/ENA primary metagenome ERZ772912 (study PRJEB29015, sample SAMEA2738048) | human oral metagenome | biome: human oral; feature: human-associated habitat; material: saliva | place: China | collected 2230 ...
CGCGCAAAAAGGCGATGCGGTCGCGGTGTTTCGGGTCCATATTGGCTTGGATTTTGAAGATAAATCCGGAAAATTTCGGCTCGTCCGGCTCGACCATGCGCACGGTCGCGTCGCGCGGTTTCGGCGCAGGTGCCCATTCAATCAATGAATTGAGGATTTCCTGAATACCGAAGTTGTTAATCGCAGAGCCGAAGAACACAGGCGTGAGTTCGCCGGCGAGGAATTCGTCGAGATTAAATTCATTGGAGGCAGCCTGCACCAATTCGATTTCGTCGCGCAACTGTTGGATTTCCAATGGAAAGCGTTGTTCCAATTCAGGATTGTCGATACCTTTGATGATGTCGAACTCGTGCGGCAGGCGTTCGCCGCCGGCTTCAAAGAGATAGATTTCGTCGTTCAGGATGTGGTACACGCCTTTGAAGTTTTTGCCCATGCCGATCGGCCAAGTAACGGGCGCGCAGCGGATTTGCAGGACATTTTCCACTTCGTCCAGCAATTCCAAAGAATCGCGTACTTCGCGGTCGTATTTGTTCATGAACGTGACAATCGGCGTGTTGCGCAGGCGGCAGACGTTCAAGAGTTTGATGGTTTGCGCTTCCACACCTTTTGCCGCGTCGATGACCATCAAGGCGCTGTCCACGGCGGTCAATACGCGGTAGGTATCTTCGGAGAAGTCTTGGTGTCCCGGCGTGTCCAAGAGGTTGACGGTGTGGTCTTTGTAGTCGAACTGCATCACGCATGATGCCACGGAAATGCCGCGCTGCTTCTCGATTTCCATCCAGTCGGAGGTGGCGAATTTGCCGGTTTTCTTGCCTTTTACCGTACCCGCGCTTTGAATCGCACCTGAAAACAGCAGCAGTTTTTCGGTCAGCGTGGTTTTACCCGCGTCAGGGTGGGAGATGATGGCAAACGTGCGGCGGCGGCGCACTTGGTCGAGGATTTCTTGGGACATGGTTTTCTTTGCAAAAAGTTTCAGGCCGCTTTTTCAGACGGCCTGAAGGATATGGGTGTTGGAAAACAGGCTAAAATAAGGGCGTGTGCAACACGCCCTGCAATGGATTGAAAGATGCGGAATTGTACAAAAAAATGCTTGATAATTCAATGTTTGTGCCAAAACAAAGGCCGTCTGAAAAGTTTCAGACGGCCTTTGTTTATGAATCGATGATTAAATATCCATCGGTTTCCATTCCGCGCCTTTTACCGGCGGCAGCCATGATTGCGTACCGCTGGAGGAAAATCCCCATAAGGTGTCGGGGAGGCCGTAATGGTCGGCGCGCGTCGGGTCGAGTTGGGTTTCGATTTCATCTTCGCGGCCTTCACGGATTTGCGTAGCGATGTGCGGATTAATCATCACGGTTTTGCCTAATGCGATAAATTCTGCCCAGCCGGTTTCATAGGCGGCCAAAATTTGGTCGGCGGTAAACAGGTTGCCCACACCGATAAGCGGCAGTTTGCCGTTGATGCGTTCGTGGATGAATTGCATACGGGTTTGGGCGGTATCGCCGCCGCGACGGATTTTTTTATCAAATTCCCACAGGGAAACATGCAGATATTGCAGCGGTTTTTGTACCAATGCGTCAATCAGTGCGCCGGTTTCGGTCATGGTTAAGCCGTCGTCGCCCGGCTCTTCAGGGGAGAAGCGGTAGCCGATGATGAAGTCGTTGCGTTGGTGTTTTTCACGAACGGCGGCAACGGCATCGACGACGGCGAGCGGGAAGCGCATTCTGTTTTCCAAGCTGCCGCCCCATTGATCGCTACGGCGGTTGCTTTGGGCAGAGTAAAACTGTTGGATCAGATAGGTATTGGCACCGTGGATTTCCACGCCGTCAAAACCGGCACGAAGCGCCAAATCGGCGGCTTGCGCATAAGAGGCGATGAGTGCTTCGACTTCTTCTGCGGTCGCTTCGCGTGCGTGTTCGGCTTCGCTGGCGGAAGCGCTGATTTTGTCGAGACCGTCCAAAAGGTCATCAATGGCTTTGGAACCGCCGTGATGAATTTGCAAAATCGCTTTTGCGCCTTGCTGTTGCAGGATTTGTGCGGTTTCTTTCAGGCTGTCGAGGCAGTGTTCGCCTGTGGCTTCAGGTTGGCCGTGAAAGGCTTTGCCGTCTTTTTGAACCAAAGTGGCGGCAGTGATAAACATGCCCATATCGCCTGCGCGGTTGCTGAGGAAGGTACGCTCTTGGTCGCTGATCAAACCGTCGGCTTGTGAGCCGAAATGGGTCATGGGGGCGACGACAAGGCGGTTTTTGATGGTTACGCCGTTATTGAGGGTGTATGTTTGAAAGAGTGGGGCGTATTTTGGATTCATGGAGTTTTACTCTTGATAAGTGAATAGTCGGCATAGAATCGGGCCATTCGGGAATTTATCAAGTACACAGGCCGTCTGAAAAGTTTCAGACGGCCTGTTTATTCTTTAAGCCCTAGGATTAAAGATTAGGATTAACAATGATTTTTACTGCGGATTCGTTGTTGTGGATCAAGCGCTCGAAGCCTTCGGAAATCAATTCGTCCAATTTGATGCGTTGGGTGATGAAAGGCTCAAGGTTGATTTTGCCTTCTTCAACCAATTTGATGGTTTCTGCGTGGTCGTTGCAGTAGGCGATGGTGCCGCGCACGTCCAGCTCTTTCATCACAACGCTGTGGACGTTGATGGTGGCGGGGTGGCTCCAAATGGATACGATGACGACTTTTGCAGTCGGACGGCATGATTCGACCATGGTGTCCAGCACTTTGTTGACGCTGGTGCATTCGAATGCGACGTCCACGCCTTCGCCGTTGGTCAGTTTTTTCACTTCTTCGACGACATCGACTTCAGACGGGTCGAGGATGTAGTCGGCAACGCCGGCTTCGCGTGCTTTGTCTTTACGCGCTTTGCTCAATTCGGTGATGATGACTTTGATGCCTTTGGCTTTCAATACGGCAGCCAACAGCAAACCGATTGGGCCTGCGCCGCCAACCAAGGCGACGTCGCCTTCTTTCGCGCCACTGCGTACATAAGCATGGTGGCCGACAGACAGAGGCTCAATCAAAGCAGCTTGGTCCAATGGGATTTTGTCGGAAATAGGGTGTACCCAGCGGCGTTTGACGGCGATTTTTTCAGACAAGCCGCCACCGCAGCCGCCTAAGCCAATGAAGTTCATGTCTTTGGAGAGGTGGTAGTTGCTGCCTTCACCGGTCGGTACGTCGTCGCGGATGATGTAGGGTTCGACAACAACGTGTTGGCCGACTTTGATGTCGTCCACGCCTTCGCCTACGGCATAAACCACGCCGGAAAATTCGTGACCCATGGTGACTGGCGCTGACTCGCCTGAGATTGGGTGTGGATGGCCGCAAGGCGGAATGAAAATCGGGCCTTCCATGAATTCGTGCAGGTCGGTACCGCAGATACCGCACCACGCAACATTAATGCCGACAGTACCCGGAGCTACGGTTGGCTCTGGAATGTCTTCGATGCGGATGTCGCCTTTGTTGTAAAAACGTGCTGCTTTCATTGTAATGCTCCTTTTTTAAATAGAGGCCGTCTGAAAAAGACGGTCAATTGGGGAAAAAGGGTAGCAGTGAGGTGTGTAAACTATTTTTATTTGTACGTTTTATTTTTGTTATTTTACTACTGATAATATGGAAATGGTTTGTCTTTGCTCAAATTAAGGTGTGTAAATGAAGAAAAGGCCGTCTGAAACAGATAATATGTTTTCAGACGGCCTGGGGCCGATAGTTTGAATGCGTTATTGCGTAGGATTGTTACTTTTGCCGCGCTTCAAATGCTTTTGGTAGGCGATGACGTAATCTGCCTTGCTCAAGCCTGCCAATACGCGGATGTGGGCGGCGGCGGATTTGGACATGGATTCTAAGGTATAGCCGCCTTCCAGTACGGAAACGACACGTCCCTGACAGCTTGCCGTTGCTTGGACGATTTTGTGCGTCAGCCAGGCAAAATCGGCTTCATGCAGGTTCAGACGGCCTGTTTCGTCTTGTTTGTGCCCGTCAAAACCGGCTGAAAGCAACACCAACTCGGGACGGAAAGCCGTGAGCTTGGGCAGCCATTGTTCGCGGATGGTCGTGCGGAAGATACGGCTGCCTGTGCCGGGTTTGAGGGGCGTATGTAGCATATTTTTGCTGCCGGCGTATTGTTCTGCCTCAGGGAAGGGGAAGATGTCGGTTTCAAACAGGTTGAAAAACATCACGCGCGGATCGTCTTGGAGAATCTCCGCCGTACCGTCGCCGAAGTGGGCGTCGAAATCGATGACGGCAATTCGTTGCAGGCGGTATTGGGCAATGGCGTGCATCACGCCGGCGGCGGTGTTGTTGACGAGGCAGAATCCGCTGGCGCTGTTGCTGTGGGCATGGTGGCCGGGTGGGCGGATGGCGCAAAAAGCATGCCAAGCCTTTTTGTTCATCACCATATCAACAGCCTTGACAACGGCTCCGGCCGCAAAACGGGCGGCTTTGAGGGAGTCGTGGCAGATGACCGTATCGTCATCGATGCGGTGGATTTTGCCGGGGAGCGGCTGGGCGGCTTCCAATTCGTGTAGATAGTTGCGCGAGTGGACCAATGCCAGTTGCGCATCTTTGATTTCGGGTGCTTCAGCGGTTTGCAGATGACGCCAAATGCCTTCCTTTTTTAAGGCGGCTTGAATGGCACTGATGCGTTCGGGCTTGTCGGGGTGGTTGGTGCCCGGCTGATGCTGCAAAAATATCGGATGGGAAATCCATACGGTGCGGGCATTTTTGCCAAGTAGTCGACGCAGCAGGGTACGCACGCGCCAAATGATTTTTTTAAGCATGGAAAGTGTGTCTCGAACGAGTTGCACGGACTGCTAAATATGGTTAATAAATACGGAAATGCTTGGAAATTTTTCAGACGGCCTTTAGAATAGCTCAATTTTACAGTCCCACCAACTGCGTTTTGGGCTGTATGCAGTTTTTTACTTTATCTTAAAACTCAAAAGAACGGATATATTATGAATCAAGCTGTGGCTCAATTTGCCCCCTTACTGCTGATTATGGTGGTGTTTTACTTCCTGATTATGCGTCCTCAACAAAAGAAATTCAAAGCACACCAAGCGATGCTGGCTGCTTTGAAAGTAGGCGATAAAGTCGTTTTGGCTGCAGGTTTCAAAGGCCGCGTGACTAAAGTCGGCGAGCAATTCTACACTGTCGACATTGGTCAAGGTGCGAGAATCGAAGTAGAAGTGGAACGCAACGCGATTGCCGCGAAAGCCGAATAATCCGTTTTTTTGCGAAAAGCCGCCTCATTTTCCGAGTGCGGCTGTTTGCCTTTATAAATAAAGCAAAGGTTTACCATGAACCGTTATCCTTTATGGAAATACCTGCTGATTGCGTTCACGATTGTGGTTGCGGCTGTATATTCGCTGCCCAACCTTTTCGGTGAAACGCCTGCCGTACAGGTATCGACCAACCGACAAGCCATCGTTATCAATGAGCAAACCCAGTCTAAAGTGTCTTCTGCGTTGCAAAGCGCAGGTATTCAGACTGACGGTATGTTTATTGTCGATAATTCGCTGAAAGTGCGTTTTAAAGATACTGAAACGCAACTGAAAGCGCGTGATGTCATCGAAAGCACTTTGGGCGAAGGCTATATTACCGCGCTCAACCTTTTGGCGGACAGTCCTGAGTGGATGGCGAAAATTAAAGCCAATCCGATGTTCTTGGGTCTGGACTTGCGTGGCGGTGTGCATTTCACCATGCAGGTGGACATGAAAGCCGCGATGCAGAAAACGTTTGAACGTTACGCCGGCGATATCCGCCGCGAATTGCGCCGCGAAAAAATCCGTACCGGTACGGTGCATCAGACTGAAAACGGTCTGACCGTGCCTCTGCAAGATGCCGCCGATGTACAAAAGGCCTTGCCTCAGTTGCAAAAAATGTTCCCTGAAGCCACTTTACTTGCAGACGGCAACAATATCCTGCTGACTCTGTCTGAAGAGGCGATCAATAAAGTACGCACTGATGCGGTAAAACAAAACATCAACACTTTGCACAACCGTGTGAACGAATTGGGTGTGGCAGAGCCGGTTATCCAGCAATCTGGTATTGACCGCATTGTCGTACAGCTGCCGGGTGTACAAGATACTGCCAAAGCAAAAGACATTATCGGTCGTACCGCGACTTTGGAAGTGCGCATGGTGGAAGACGATCCGATTAAACTGCAGGAAGCCTTAAACGGTAATGTGCCGACTGGTTACGAGTTGCTGTCAAGCGGTGGTGATCATCCGGAAACTATTTTGGTCAACAAACAAGTTGAACTGACCGGCGACAATATCAACGACGCGCAACCTAGCTTTGACCAAATGGGTGCGCCTGCCGTGAGCCTGAGCTTGGACAGCGCAGGGGGCAGCATTTTTGGCGAATTGACTTCGGCCAATGTGGGTAAACGTATGGCTATGGTGTTGATCGATCAAGGTAAATCCGAAGTCGTGACCGCGCCTGTCATCCGCGCCGCCATTACCGGTGGCCGTGTAGAAATTTCCGGCAGCATGACAACTGCCGAAGCCAACGATACTTCATTATTGCTGCGTGCCGGCTCGTTGGCTGCGCCTATGCAAATTGTCGAAGAACGTACCATCGGCCCGTCTTTGGGTAAAGAAAACATTGAAAAAGGTTTTAATTCCACCTTGTGGGGCTTTGCCGCCGTTGCCGCATTTATGGTGGTTTACTACCGCCTGATGGGTTTCTTCTCTACCATCGCTTTGAGTACCAATATCTTGTTCTTGGTGGGTATTTTGTCTGCCATGCAGGCAACGCTGACCCTGCCGGGTATTGCCGCGTTGGCATTGACATTGGGTATGGCGATTGACTCCAACGTATTGATTAACGAACGTATCCGTGAAGAATTGCGCGCAGGTATACCACCTCAACAGGCCATTAACCTCGGTTTCCAACATGCTTGGGCAACCATTGTCGACTCTAACTTGACTTCTCTGATTGCCGGTATTGCTTTGTTGGTATTCGGTTCCGGTCCTGTACGCGGTTTTGCCGTTGTACACTGTATCGGTATTCTGACCTCGATGTATTCATCTGTGGTCGTGTTCCGTGCTTTGGTCAACCTGTGGTACGGCCGCCGTCGCAAATTGCGGAATATTTCCATTGGTGCGGTATGGAAGCCGAAAGCTGAAATGGCAGAAGGCAAGGAGTAAAACATGGAATTATTTAAAATCAAACGCGATATTCCGTTTATGAGCTACGGCAAACTGACGACCTTTATTTCGTTGGTTACGTTTATCGCCGCCGTGTTCTTTTTGGTAACCAAAGGCCTGAATTTCTCCGTCGAATTTACCGGCGGTACGGTAATGGAAGTCCAATATCAGCAGGGCGTGGATGTGAATAAAACGCGCGAACGCCTCGATACGCTGAAAATGGGTGATGTACAGGTTCAGGCATTGGGTACGAACAAACACATCATGATTCGCCTGCCGAACAAAGAAGGCGTAACGTCAGCCCAGCTGTCCAACCAAGTAATGGATTTGCTGAAAAAAGACAATCCTGACGTTACTTTGCGCCAAGTCGAATTTATCGGCCCTCAGGTTGGTGAAGAATTGGTTACCAATGGTTTGATGGCATTGGGCTTCGTGGTGGCAGGCATCATTATTTACTTGTCCATGCGTTTTGAGTGGCGTTTTGCAGTATCCGCGATTATTGCGAATATGCATGATATCGTGATTATTCTCGGCTGTTTCGCCTTCTTCCAATGGGAATTCTCTCTGACTGTTTTGGCAGGTATTTTGGCAGTTTTGGGTTATTCCGTGAACGAATCTGTGGTTGTGTTTGACCGTATTCGTGAAAACTTCCGTAAGCCGCATATGCGCGGTCACACTGTGCCGGAAGTCATTGACAATGCGATTACTGCAACCATGAGCCGTACCATCATTACCCACGGTTCGACCGAGGCAATGGTTGTTTCTATGCTGGTGTTCGGCGGTGCAGCCTTGCACGGTTTCTCTATGGCGCTGACCATCGGTATTGTGTTCGGTATTTACTCTTCCGTATTGGTTGCCAGCCCGCTCTTGCTGATGTTTGGCTTGAGCCGTGAGAACATTGCCAAAGAAGTGAAGAAAAAAGAAGAAGTTGTAGTCTAAACACTGCAATAATTCGATAAAGGCCGTCTGAAAATTGATTGAATCAGTTTTCAGACGGCCTTTTGTATTTAAATTTCAGAATATTTTGTTTTAATGAAATAGGAGGGGATAAATGTGAAAGAAAAAGAAAAAATAGGGACAATATAATTTTGTGATGAATCAAGTTTATTGTCTGATATCCCCTTAATTGCTTGTCAGTCCCAATATTTTAAAACATAATACTTTTGCCCCGATGCTGGAGTTTTACTACAAGTATATGATTTACAAAAAATCTGTCGGGTGTGCAGACCCTGCCAATCAACCTCAAAAAAGGAAGGCCAAGAATGAAAGTAACCAGTTTCGGCGAAGTGCTGTGGGACGATTTTCCAAACGGAAAGGTATTGGGTGGTGCACCCCTGAATGTTACCGTTCGTTTGCAGTCTTTGGGTATCGATACTGCCATCATCAGCCGTCGTGGCGATGATGCCGATGGCGAAGAATTGCTACGCCAAATTCAAAGCAAAAACGTCAATACTGATTATTTGCAGGTTTGCCATGAATGTGCGACCAGCTTGGTGAAAGTACACTTGGACAAGTATGGCAGTGCGTCTTATGAGATTGTCTATCCTTGCGCGTGGGACAGGATTGCGGTTGATGATGCGGCAATCAAACGTGTGGCAGCATCCGATGCTTTCGTTTTTGGCAGCTTGGCAACCCGTGATGAAGTTTCGCGTAAAAGCTTGGCTGTTTTGCTGAAAGAAGCCAAATTCAAAATTTTTGACGTTAATCTGCGTAAGCCCCATTACGATATTGACCGCTTGCTGGAGACCATGAAACAGTCCGATATGGTCAAACTCAATGATGATGAGTTGTATGAATTGGCTGCGGCCTATGGTTCTCCTTATCACAGTATCGAGCAAAATATCGGCTACCTCGTTGAGCTGACCGGCATCAAAATCCTTTGCGTGACTTTAGGCAGCCATGGCGCGGTTTTGTATAAGGACGGCGAGTTATACCGTCATTGCGGTTTCCGCGTCAAAGTGGTGGATACCGTCGGATCGGGCGATAGCTTCCTTGGCGGTTTGACTTACAAACTGCTGAATAATGCGCCTCCTCAAGAAGCTATTGCTTTTGCTTGTGCGTTGGGTGCGTTGGTGGCTTCACGCCATGGTGCAACGGCAGATATTTCTTTGGAAGAAATTGAAGCGTTTATGAATCCGGCTTGATGCTTCGATAATAGATATAAAAAGGCCGTCTGAAAAACCATTAAATCAGGTTTTCAGACGGCCTTAGTGTTTTCAGACTTTACCAATAAGTTGTAAAACATTCCAAGCTGGTATTTTTCGGGCCGCCGCCTTCTTCGGTTGGCGAACCAATCATCATCAGGCCGATGATTTTGTCTTTGTCGGCACACTCAAATGCTTCGCGCAACAATGGGCTGTTGACCCACATGCCCGTAATCCAAACGTTGTCGAAGCCTTGAGCAGAAGCAGCCAGTTGTAAAGCATAGGCGGCGCAGCCGGCAGTCAGCATTTGCTCCCATTCAGGTTTGGGTTTTGCCACTTCACGGTTTGGCGTAAATGTAACGCCGATAATCATAGGCGCCATGTTGCCGATGCGTTCGGCTTTTTTCATGGCATCATCGCCGAAGTTGAGTTCGGTAACGGTCTTGCTCAACAGCTCGCGGAAACGTTGTAAGCCGGCCTCGCTTTGAATCACAGTAAAGCGGTAAGGGCGCATATTGCCGTGATCAGGTACTTGTGTTGCCGCTTGCAGCATTTGTTCCAGTTGCTCGGCATTGGGTGCCGGAGCAGTCAGTTTTTTGGAAGAGCGACGCGTGGTGAGGAGATTTAAGGCATCCATTTTTATTCTTTCTTGTGAATTCGAATGAGAATAATTATATAGCAGAACAATAAATAAATCAGCAAAGGGCTAAGGCCGTCTGAATTAAGGTTTCAGACGGCCTTTGAGTTTTACAGGATACCGTTGTTTTGTGTATTTTCAGTAATCAGTGCTTTGCTGATTTCGTCGGCGGTGTAGCTCTTACCGTTTCCGAATACAAAGCTGTCGACATTATTGTTGGCAATGTCATGGATGGTCAGGGTGTCGCCTGTATCTTTGATAGTTAAGACCCAATTATCGCCGGTTTTCAACTGTAAATCTTTCAGCGCAAGCCCTTCTTTAAAAAGGACTTGGGTATCGCTGCCACCATACGGATTAAAGGTGTCGTTGCCGCTGTTTCTGCCAAACATGATAACGGTGTTTTCGGCACCCGGGTCGGTAATGGTATCGTTGCCGCCGGCTGTATCGACAATGTTGATGCCTCGGCCCAAAGTAATGGTTTCATCGCTGCGGTTGCCCCTGTATTCGACAACAGAAGTGTAACGCGACAAATCTAAATCGCTGTTATCGCTATCGGCGTGGATGGTGTGGTTGAAGTTGTTGTACACATCACGGTTGAGTTCTTCAACGGGTTGGCCGGTGTATTGGACGATGTTTGTGTTGCCGATCATGTGCGGGATAGGCAGTTTGAAGTGGTTGATCAGCTCGCCCGTGCTGTATGAGGTATTGCCGTCAAACTGAAACTCGGAAATCGCACCATAAATACCGCTTTGGTTTTTGATGGTTAAAACATCGTCTGTGCCTTTAATGCGGATATGCCAAGTATCGCCATCCAGCAGGGGATTGGATACAAATTGGTTGCTGTCGGGCATGTCGGCAATCCCGGTTTTGTCGTAACCTTTTTCAACGGTAATTTCAAGGTCGTCAAGGGTAATGCCGCCGGTAAATCTCACGATGTTGGCGTTGAGTGTGTGTAGGCCGGACTCGCTGTCAAAACCGAAGTTGTAGTCGAAAATGGTGTCGTGACCGTAACCTTTCCCGAAAACATAGGTATCGTTGTGTTCGCCGCCTTCCAGATAATCATTGCCTGCGCCGCCGTCGAGCAAATCGGCGCCTACATGGGCATAGAGTTTGTCGTTGCCGTTGCCGCCATAGAGTTTATCGTCGGAAGCAGGTTTGTTGCCGTAATAGGTTTCGCTGTGTTCGCGCAAGATGTCATCGCCGTCGTGGCCATAAATGGTGTCATGGCCGTCGTTGCCGCCGTCAATTTCATTGTTGCCTGCATTGCCATGCAAGATGTCATCACCGTTAGTGCCGACAAATTTAATGGTTTCGGCTTTCTGCGCTTGGAAGGCTTGTTGGAACTGTGCGGCAGTGTAGGTTTGGTCGTTGAACTGGAAGCGGTCGATGGAAATACTGCCATCCGCGCCGATTTGGTTTTGAATCAGGGCTGAACCTTGTTCCGAAGTAATTTCCCAGCTTTGGCTGCCGTCATCGTTATGAATGGTCTTCAGGTTGAGCTTGGCATTGCTCAGGCCGTCTGAAAACTTGAGGGTATTGATGCCTTGGTTGTCGATAATGGTATCGTTGTCGCCGTAGATATAGGTATCGTTTCCGGCACCGCCTTTTAGAACGTCTTTACCGTTGCCGCCCACCAAAATGTCGTCGCCTGCATCACCGTTGATGACATCGTTACCGTCGCCGCCATCCAGATAATCGTTGCCGTCGCCGCCGTTGAGGTTGTCGTTGCCACCCATGCCGTAAACGGTATCATCACCGCGTCCGCTATTGAGGCGATTGCGGCCTTCGTTACCGGTCAGGATGTTATTGCTGTTGTTGCCGGCGGCAAAAATATTGGCCGAGCCGGTCAAGGTAACATTTTCGACGTGGGTAGCGGCAGTATGAGAAATGCTGCTGAATACGGTGTCTTCGCCGCCGCCAGCCTGTTCAATCACCACGTCTTTTACATCATCAACGTAGTAAGTGTCATTGCCGTCTCCGCCTTCCATAATGTCGGCACTGGCTTTGCCGTCGATAATATCATCGCCGGATGTGCCGATCAGGTGGTCATTGCCGTCGCTGCCATTGATGATCTTGCCGCTTTCGGTATGCTCAGTCAGGGAAATATCAAAATATTTAGCAAAGCTGTTTACATCCAGTTTTTGTGTGCCAATGATGAATTGGGAAATTGCCGGTGTTGTACCGTTTTGAGTGTATTGGTTTTTGATGGTTAAAACGGCGTTGCTGTTTTTCACGGCAATCAGCCAGTCGTAACCGCCGGTTTCGTTGTTTCGGACTTCAACGGTTAAATCGTTAAGACTTAGGTCGGTATAAAAGCGGATGCTGTTGTGGCCTTGATTGTCGATAACGGTGTCTTGCTCGCTTTTGGCAGAGAAAAGGTAGGTGTCGTCACCTTCGCCACCTTCAAGCACATCGTTGCCTGCTTCGCCGTTGAGGGTGTCATTGCCTGTTTCGCCGAAAAGAAGGTCGTTGCCTTCGCCCCCATTGATGACATCGTTGCCGCCGCCACCGTAAACGATGTCGTCACCGCGCCCGCTGTTGAGGCGGTTGCGGCCTTCATTGCCGATGAGGATGTTGTTACCGTTGTTGCCTGCGCCGAAGATGTTGGCCGTACCGGTCAAAACAAGGTTTTCAACGTGGTTTGGAAGGGTATAGCTGACGTTACTGTAAACCGTATCATCTCCGCCATTTGGGTTTTCAATGATTTTATCGTCGCTGCGGATTACATGATAAACGTCATCTCCCGACGTGCCTGTTGTTGCTTGTGCAAGGGGAGATGGCTGCAATTGCTCTAAATGTCGTAATTCAAATTGCGCATTGGGGGTGCGCATTGCTTTTTCGATTGTCATGATATTTTCTTTAGATATTGATGAGAGTAACAAGGAAGTAAACGTATCCGGCATATGGCCGGTATTGCTTAATTTGTATTGTGTTTAGACTGTATATACTAGTGCCGAAATTTGATAAAAACAACAGAAACGTTAAGATATGACAATATATAGAGAGCTTTATCAGGCTTTGTCTGCCGTCTATTCCTTTGCTAAATGGCTTTGCCTTGTGCGGCTGTTTTGTTTCTTATATACCACACATCAATTTCATAGTTTCAAACTATGAATGGTTGTAAAAAGGCCGTCTGAAAAAAAAGAAGCAGGTTTCGCATTGCAAAACCTGCTTCTGATTTTTCAGACGGCCTGTCTGATTACAGAGTACGGGCAACTTCGACGATGTCGAAACATTCGAGTTGGTCGCCTTCCATAATCTCGTTGTAGCCTTTGAGCATCAGACCACACTCGAAGCCCATGCGGACTTCTTTGACGTCGTCTTTGTAGCGTTTCAAAGAAGACAGCTCGCCGGTATGGATAACCACGTTGTTGCGGATGAGGCGGACATGGGAATCGCGTTTGACCACACCGTCGGTAACCATACAGCCTGCAATGTTGCCGACTTTGGAAACGGAGATAACCTGACGGATTTCGACCGTACCGGTTACTTGCTCTTTCTCTTCCGGAGAGAGCATACCGCTCATGGCGGCTTTCACGTCGTCGATGGCATCGTAAATGATGTTGTAGTAACGGATTTCCACGTTTTCATTTTCGGCCAGTTTGCGTGCGGAAGCATCTGCACGGACGTTAAAGCCGATGATGAATGCGCCGGAAGCGATGGCCAAGTTGACATCCGATTCGGTAATGCCCCCCACGCCGCTGTGCAACACGTTCACTTTCACTTCGTCGGTGGACAGTTTTTTCAGGCTGCCCGCCAAAGCTTCGTAAGAACCTTGTACGTCTGCTTTGATGATGACAGACAAGGATTGGGCTTGATTTTCGCCCATGTTGTTGAACATGTTTTCCAGTTTTGCGGCCTGTTGTTTGGCCAAGCGCACGTCGCGGTATTTGCCTTGACGGAAGAGGGCGATTTCGCGCGCTTTTTTCTCATCGGCCAATACCATTGCATCTTCGCCTGCGTTCGGTACGTCGGACAAGCCGAGGATTTCGACAGGGATAGACGGACCGGCTTCATTGATGGCTTTGCCGTTTTCGTCAACCATCGCGCGGATTTTACCGAATGCAGTACCGGCCAGCAGCATGTCGCCTTTTTTCAGCGTACCGCTTTGAACCAAGAGGGTGGCAACCGCACCGCGGCCTTTGTCCAAACGAGCCTCAACAATGATGCCTTTGGCAGGTGCATCGACTGGGGCTGTCAGTTCCAAAACTTCGGCTTCGAGCAAGACTGCTTCGAGCAATGCATCGATGTTCAGGCCTTTTTTAGCGGAAACGTCGATGAACTGTACGTCGCCGCCCCATTCGTCAGGCACGACTTCGTGTGCGGTCAGCTCTTGGCGGATACGCTCAGGGTTGGCAGCTTCTTTATCGATTTTGTTGACGGCAACCACCATCGGTACGCCCGCAGCTTTAGCGTGGGCAATCGCTTCGATGGTTTGCGGCATCACGCCGTCGTCGGCTGCTACCACAAGAATCACGATATCGGTTGCTTTCGCACCGCGCGCACGCATGGCAGTAAACGCTTCGTGACCTGGAGTATCCAAGAAGGTAATCACGCCGCGTGGGGTTTCAACGTGGTATGCACCGATGTGTTGGGTAATGCCGCCCGCTTCGCCTTGTACCACTTTGGCACGGCGGATGTAGTCCAGCAGGGAGGTTTTACCGTGGTCAACGTGACCCATCACGGTAACAACCGGAGGACGCGGCAATGCTTCGGCTTCTACTGCTTCAACGCCTTCATCCAAGAATGCTTCAGGGTCGTCGGCGGCGGCAGGTTTACCGATGTGGCCGAGTTCTTCCACCACAATCAGGGCGGTGTCTTGGTCGATAGATTGGTTGATGGTTACCATCATGCCCATTTTCATCAGGGCTTTAACCACTTCGACGCCTTTAACGGCCATTTTGTGTGCCAAGTCGGCAACGGTAATGGTTTCAGGCACCAAAACTTCGTGTACGACAGGTTCGGTCGGCGCTTGGAAGGCGTGTTGGTTTGGCTCAAGTTTGAGTTTTTTGCCTTTTTTGCCGCCGCGCACGCGTTCTTCATCGCCATTGCGCGCATTGTTGCGGTCGCGACCACCTTTGCCACCTTTGCCTTTAGCATTGCGGCCTTGAGTGTCTTCATCACGCTCACGACGGTCTTCTTTTTTACCGCGCGCGTTGTGTTCGGATTTGCCTTCGCCGGATGCTGCTTTGGTTTTCTCGGCAGGTTTATGGCGTTCGCCTGATTTGGCTTCTTTAGTAGGTTTTGAGTCTTTCTCGGCCTGTTGTTTTATGGCTTCACGGCGTGCTTGACGCTCTTGTTTTTCTTTCAACAAGGCTTCTTGATGCGCACGCAGGGCGGCGGCACGACGGGCTTCTTCATCGCGTTGAGCCTGTTCTTCCTCGCTGACGACTGGTTGCGGTACAGCAGGAGCGGCAGGTTTGGCTGCCTTTTTCGCTTCTTTGCCTTTGCCGCCTTTGTCTTGTTTGGCTTTGGCAGGTTTCTTGGCTTCGGCTGGTTTTTCAGCTTCAACGGATTTTTCAGACGGCTTGTTGTCTGCTTTAGCTTCAACTTTTGCTTCGGCCTTAGCTTCTACGGTTTCAACCGGTTTGGCTTCTTCTTTTTTGGCTTCGGCAGGTTTGCCTTCTGCTTTTGGTGCGGCTTTGGCTGCTTTCAGTCTGGCTGCTTCGGCCTCTGCTTTGGCACGGGCTTCAGCCTTTGCAGCAGCTTCTGCTTCAGCTTTGGCTTTTTCTTCGGCAGCTTGGGCGGCTGCTTTTTCTGCTTCGGCTTTTTGGTTTTCCGCTGCTACTTTGGCTTTGGCTTCCGCTGCCAGTTCTTCGGAAGAAGGGATGGTAACGGCACGACTGCGGCGGCGTGTTTCCACTTTTACGCCATCAACGGTGCTGACTTCGGTTTTTTTGCGGCGGATGCTGATGGTGCCGCTGTTGCTGCCGTTTTTCTTTTGCAGGTAAGCAGTCAACAGTTGTTTGTCGTCAGTGGTTATGCTGTCATTGCCGCTGTTTTTGTTGACCCCGGCTTCTTTCAATTGTTTAAGCAAATCATCGACGGGGCGGTTTAGTTCGGCGGCAAATTGCGCTACGGTTGCATTACTCATTCAGTACCCCCTTAGTTATTTTCTTCAGTAAACCAGTGTTCGCGTGCAGCCAAAATCACTTTTTTGGCTTCTTCTTCGTCAACACCGGTAATTTCGACCAATTCGTCAACAGACAATTCGGCCAGATCATCGCGTTGGGTAACGCCGGCTTCGGCCAGTTTGCGCAACATATCGGAATCTACGCCGTCCAAATTGCGCATGTCTTCAGATACTTCACCCAGTTTTTCTTCTGCGGCGATGGTAATGGTCAGGATCGCATCGCGTGCGCGATTACGCAGGGTTTCAACGATTTCTTCGTCAAAACCGTCAATCGAGAGCAATTCTGCCGCTGGAACGTAAGCGACTTCTTCCAAAGTGGCAAAGCCTTCTTCCACCAAGATATCGGCGGTTTCGTCGTCGATGTTCAAGTGGGTGGTGAAGAGGTTGCGGATAACCGCGTCTTCGGCGGCATTGCGCTCGTCGGCTTCTTCAACGGTCATGATGTTCAGCTGCCAGCCGGTCAGGATGGAAGCCAGACGGACGTTTTGACCGCCGCGGCCGATGGCCAGCGCCAGTTGGTTTTCATCAACGATTACGTCAACGGCGTGTTTGTCTTCGTCAATTACGATGCGGCTCACTTCGGCAGGAGACAGCGCATTCATCACGAATTGGGCTGGCTCAGGAGACCACAATACGATGTCGATGCGCTCGCCGGACAATTCGTTGCTCACGGCGTTAACACGGGAACCGCGCACGCCGATACAAGTACCTTGCGGGTCGATGCGTTGGTCGTTGGCTTTAACGGCAACTTTGGCGCGTTGGCCGGGGTCGCGTGCTACTTCGCGGATTTCCAACAGGCCGTCTGCAATTTCAGGCACTTCGTTGGCGTAGAGTTTAGCCAAGAAGTCGCCACTGGTACGGCTCAAAATGACTTGTTTGCGGCCGGTATTACCGATTTCGTCCACACGCAGGAAGAGGGCGCGGATGCGGTCGCCGCTGCGGAAGTTTTCGCGCGGAATCATTTCTTCGCGCGGAATCAGTGCGTCGAGTTTGCCTGCGACGACTTCAACGATGATGCCGTGGCGCTCGACGCGTTTTACCGTACCGGAAACGATGTCTTCTTTAGAAGCGAGGAACTCGTTCAGGTTTTGCTCGCGCTCCGCATCGCGGATGCGTTGCAGGATAATTTGTTTGGCAGTTTGCGCGGCTTGGCGTCCGAAGCCTTCGTTTGGCAGCTGCTCTTCGTAGTATTCGCCGATTTGGATGGTGGTGCCGGGAATTTCTTCTTGGATTTCCTCGATGGTTTTTTCTACATCAGGGTAGGTGTAGTCTTCATCGGCAACAATCAGCCAGCGGCGGAAGGTTTGGTATTCGCCGGTATCGCGGTCGATTTCGACGCGCACGTCCATGTGCTCGCGGTCGGCTTTTTTCTTGGCAGCAGTAGAGAGGGCGAATTCAAGGGCTTTGAATACGACTTCCGTTTCAACGTTTTTTTCACTTGCCAGCGCTTCGGCCAGCTGTAACATTTCGCGACTCATTTTCTAGAATCTCCAAGTAATCGGTTTTTAAAATTTAAATTCGGGGCGCAAACGGGCTTTGTCGATGTTGCTCAATTCGATTTGGGCAGTTTTGCCGTCGAAAGAGACGGTAACGATGTCGTTTTCGCAAGATTCGATGCGGCCGATGAAGTTTTTCTGACCATCAATCGGCAGGCGTGTTTTGATTTTGGCGTTCTGGCCGGCAAAGCGCACGAAGTCGGCGGCTTTTTTCAGCGGACGGTCAAGACCAGGGCTGGAGATTTCCAAACGTTTGTAGTCGATGTCTTCAACCATAAACACGCGGCTCAGATGGTTGCTGACAGTGGCGCAGTCTTCGACGGTGATGCCGCCTTCTTTATCGATGAAAACGCGTAAATCGCCTTGTGCGGTCAGTTCGAAATCGACCAGCTCGTAGCCCAAGCCGGGCAGGGTTTTATCAAGAATGCTTTGAATATCCATGCTTCTCCAGAAGTACATAAACAAAAAAATGGCCGCGCGGCCATTTTTCGTGTGATTTGAAAAATTGGCCTATTATAACTGTTTTCAAGATAAAAGAAAAGTGTTGATTTGGCGTGGATTTTTTGAAGTGATTGCTTAAATGTAAAGGGTAGGGTTGAGGCCGTCTGAAAAGGAAATTGTTGACAAGTTTTGATATAGCGTTTTTGAAATTATTTTGGAAAACAAAGAATTGGTATTGCTTTGTTTTCAGACGGCCTTGTATTTCCTGATTTTTCGTGCTTGCACAATGCGCAAGGCGGTTCTACAATTTCTTTATACCCACCGAATAAGAAAGAAGGCCGCCATGTCCGCACACCCGATTTACAATTTTTCTGCAGGTCCTGCCGTATTGCCGGAAGCAGTATTGCGTACCGCGCAACAGGAAATGCTCGACTACAACGGTACGGGTTTCCCCGTGATGGCGATGAGCCACCGTTCGGATATGTTTTTGAGTATTCTGCATCATGCCGAACAAGACTTGCGCCAGCTTTTGAATATTCCGTCCAACTATAAAATCCTGTTTTTACAGGGCGGTGCGACCACGCAATTTAATATGGTAGCCATGAATTTAGCGCACGGTTTTACGACTGCCGACGCGGTGGTAACGGGCAACTGGAGCCGTATTGCCTATGAACAGATGAGCCGTTTGAGCAATGCCGAAATCCGTTTGGCCGCGCATGGCGGCGAGCAATATGCCTATAAAAACCTGCCTGCGGTGGAGGATTGGGATGTCAACCCGAATTCCGCGTTTGTTCATTTTGCGATTAATGAAACCGTCAACGGCTTGCAGTATCAAAACGTCCCCAAACTTTCAGACGGCCTGCCGCCGCTGGTGTGCGATATGTCGAGCGAGATTTTGTCGCGTGGGTTTGATGTATCCGACTACGGCTTGATTTATGCCGGTGCGCAAAAAAATATCGGCCCTGCCGGTGCGACCGTGGTCATTATCCGTGAGGATTTGCTGGAGCGTTGTCCGAACGATATTCCCGATGTGTTCAACTACCGCTCTCACATCAACCGAGACGGTATGTACAACACGCCGTCCACTTATGCGATTTATATGTCGGGTTTGGTGTTCCGCTGGCTGCAAACGCAGGGCGGTGTGAAAAAAATTGAAGCGGTCAATCGAATAAAGGCGCAAACCTTGTATGAGACGATAGATGGCAGCGGCGGTTTTTACATCAACGATATCCATCCCGATGCGCGCTCCAAAATGAATGTGGTCTTCAAAACCGCAAGCGAAGACTTGGACCGTCGCTTTGTGTTGGAAGCCGAGTTGCAGGGCTTGTGCCTGCTCAAGGGTTATAAAACCGTCGGTGGTATGCGTGCCAGCATTTACAATGCGATGCCGCTTGAAGGTGTGAATGCGTTGGCCGACTTTATGAAAGATTTCCAACGACGTTACGGTTAAGACTTAAGATAAAAAGGCCGTCTGAAACTGGATTTCAGACGGCCTTTTGATTTGAACAAACCTTATTCGGTCACTTCTTCAGTGATGCTGTCGCGGTAGATGATGCTGTCGTAAGTTGGAACAGGAGGCGGCAGTAGGTTGTTGAGCGTCAGCGCGGACGGGTTTAATGTAGGATAGCCGCTGAAGGTTACGGAATAACCGCCGTTGCCGGTACTGCGGACTTTGGCATGCACGCCTAACGGGAAAGTGGTTTTGTTGGTGATGTGGCCGAATGGGAAGCCGGTCAACACAGGAATCTTGGCGGTGCGCGAAATGTGGTTGACGACGGCGGAGAAATCGTAGCTGGAGTCGTACACATCGCGGATGGTGCCCATGCGGAAATCGCCGAAGATGATGGCGCGTTGTTTTTGCAAAACACCTGACAGATAAAGCGTGTTGAGCATACGTTCAATGCGGTAGGGTTGCTCGCTGACGTCTTCGATAAAGAGGATGCCGCCTTGAATATCGGGCATGTAAGGCGTACCGGCGAGGGAGGCGAGAACGCTGAGGTTGCCGCCCCACAATGTGCCTTCGACGTTGACATCGGCGCGTTGGATGGTTGGGATATCAACGATGTTGACGTTGTTGGTCGTGCCGCGGATGAAAGAATCCATGGTAAAGACGCTGGGGTCTGCTTTGCCAAATTCGCTGTACACCATCGGGCCGGCAAAGCTCATCATATTGCCTTTGGCCAATAGGGCGAGTTGGACGGCGCACACGTCGCTGAAACCGAAGAACAATGTACCGCGTTCGCGCATTCTGGCGCCGAGTGAGGCAAAGTCGATTTGCGGCAGGATGCGTGCCGCGCCGTAGCCGCCGCGCAGACCCATCAAGACTTTGGGCGTTTCGACACGACCGCTGGCAACGTCTTGGAAGTCGGCGGCGCGTTGGGCGTCGCTGCCGGCAAAGCGTTGGTAACGGCGGCTGCCTGCCTGTTGGTTGGTCACGGTAAAGCCTGCGTTGTAGAGGCGGGTCAGGCCGGTGGTTACGCGGTTGGGGTCTTCGGCGAAGCCTGACGGCGCAACAACGCGCAGGAGGTTGTCGCCGGAACGTGGCGGATGGGGTTGCTTAGGTTGCACGGTTTTGGCTTTCGCGGTGGTAGAAGTGGATTTGGTTTGCGGCGTGGTGGTCGTGCCTGTGCCGCAGGCTTGCAACAACCCTGCGCCTGCCGCGGCAGAGCAGGTACGCAGGAAATGGCGGCGCGTGGTGGAGTTCATTGAGGTTTTCCTTTCGTTATATGTTCAGACGGCCTGAACTTGGCGTGTCGGACCTTACAGGCCGTCTGAAAGTTTAAGCGATTAAGTTTTTAATTTGTTGCGGCCAGTTTTCGGGCAAGGCCATACCGTGTTCGCGGACGGGCGCGGCCCAAATCGGCGCGGGGAAGTTGGCGTCGTTTTCAAAACGGGCGATGACGTGCCAATGTAAGTGGGGCACAACATTGCCGAGGCTGGCCAGATTGATTTTGGCCGGGCGGAAGACTTGGCGCATTGCGGCTTCAACCTGATACACCATTTCCATGATTTCGTTGCGTTCGGCAGGGGAAAGGTCGGTCATCTCGGAAACATGGTCATTCCAAATAACGCGGCAGAATGCCGGTGCGCCGGCTTCGTTGTGGACGGCGATAACGCGCAGGTTTTGCGTTTGCAGCAAAATATCTTCGTTGTCGGCAGTGCAGATGGGGCAGGTCATGGGTTTTTCTTTCTCAGTCTGAATAGGAATCGGATGATTTCAATCAGGATTTTTAGAACGAGGTAAATAGCAGTCAGTGTGATGAATGTGAAAAACCACGGTTTGGGTATAAACCACCAAAATAAATAGGCGGGCGTGATTAAGTCGTCACATTCTTCGGCACTCTTAACGTGGTCACACAAATCAATGCAATGACGGCAATCCCAAACAACGGCTTGAGATGTCTGAGTGCAGTCATGGACGAAGTGTTATGCAAATTTTGCCGCCCCTTGATTGGCGAGCTCGTCGGCTTTTTCGTTTTCAGGGTGTCCGGCGTGGCCTTTTACCCACGTCCAGCGGACATCGTGCTGTTGAACCAAACTATCCAGCTCTTTCCATAAATCATCGTTTTTAACCGGTTTTTTGGCGGCGGTTTTCCAGCCGTTTTTTTTCCAACCGTGTATCCAGCTTTCCATGCCGTTTTTGACGTATTGCGAGTCGGTGCAGATGACGACTTGGCAGCGGCGTTTTAAGGATTTCAGTCCTTCGATGACGGCGGTCAGCTCCATGCGGTTGTTGGTGGTTTCGGCTTCGCCGCCGAACAGTTCTTTTTCATGTGTGCCGTAGCGCATAAATACCCCCCAGCCGCCTGCGCCGGGGTTGCCTTTGCATGCGCCGTCGGTGTAGAGGTAAACGGGTTTATCCATGGGCATGTCTTTGTCGAATAAGGCGGTATCATAACATAAGGCCGTCTGAAATATCGGCAAATACGGTTTGCGCGTGTAAAATACCCTGCACTTATCACTCGTATAGAAAGCAGGCAGATATGGGATTGTTCAGCGGCCTTTTGGGCAATGCTTCGCAAAAAGACGCCGATGCGGTGGAACGCGATTTGGCGAATATCCTGATTGATGGCGAACAGGTAAAAATGGCATTCAGCCTGGTGCGCGATTTGATTGTGTTTACCGAGTATCGGCTGGTGTTGGTGGACAAACAGGGTTTGACCGGCAAGAAAGTGTCTTACCGTTCGATTCCGTACCGTTCCGTGTCGCGCTTTTCGGTGGAAACCTCGGGCCATTTCGATTTGGATGCCGAGCTGAAGATTTGGGTTTCTTCCGGCGATGCGCCGACCGAAACCTTGCAATTTAAAAGCGACAAGAGCGTGATTGCCATTCAGAAAGCCTTGGCAGAAGCTGTGTTGAAACCGTCAAAATAGAAAGGAAACATGATGAGCGAACAGCAAGAATTGTTTTGTTACAAACAGATGCCGGTGTGGACGGCGGACGAGATTCCCGAAGCCTTGTTGTCCAAACACAATACCGCCGCCGGTACTTGGGGCTGCCTCAATGTCCTCCAAGGCCGTCTGAACTTCAACGAAGTGGACGAGGCGGGCAATGTTACGGCCACGCACGAGCTGACGCCTGAAAGCGATGATTGGATTATCCATCCGCAAGCATGGCACTTTATCGCGCCGCAAACGCAAGACACGGAAATCCAACTGTCGTTTTACTGCGAGGCGGCGGACTATTTCAATAAGAAATACGGCATGAGCGCGACACATTCGGCCGTCCGCGCCGCCGAAGGTATCGTGCCTGTCGGCAAGGTTTTGGATATGGGCTGCGGTCAGGGCCGCAATGCGCTGTATCTGGGTTTGAAAGGTTTTGACGTTACTGCTGTCGATAATAATCCGAACGCGGTTCAAAACGTGGAAGAGCTGGCGCGTATTGAAGAACTGAATGTCCGCGCGTTTGAATACGACCTCAATGCCGCCAATATTCAGGAAAACTTCGATTATATGGTGGCGACCGTGGTATTTATGTTCCTGATGCCGCGTTACGTTCCTGACGTGATTGCCAATATGAAGGAACACACCAACCCCGGCGGCTACAACCTGATTGTTTCTGCGATGGATACGGAAGATTTCCCTTGCCCGATGCCGTTCCCGTTCAAATTCAGCGAAGGCGAGCTGCGCGAATACTATAAGGATTGGGAATTGGTGGAATACAAGGAAGAGCTGGGTTCGATGCACGCGAAAGACGAATTCGGCAATCCGATTCAGTTTAAATTCGTTACCATGTTAGCGAAGAAACCGGAATAAAGGTTTTGCCGTAAAAAAAGGCCGTCTGAATTCAGTTTTCAGACGGCCTTTGTCATAATCAATCCACAATCCTTTTGCCCAAAATCACCACGTCTGCCAACATGGTTTCCAAATCGCAGACTTGCGGCAGCCGCCCCCATTCTTCAAAACCGAAACGGTGAAACAGGTTCAGGCTCGGATAGTTGTGGCCGAACACAAGCGCGATGACGTTATGGATATCCAATGACGGCGCGCGTTCGAGCATGTGCCGCAACAGGATTTTGCCCACGCCTGCACCGCGCATATCGTGGCGGACATAAATGCTGACTTCTGCGCTGATGTGGTAGGCGTAGCGCGGATGGTAGTCGCTGAAACTGCCCCAGGCCAATACGGTGCCGTCGGCATCGTAAAGGGCGTAGATCGGGCGTTTGTCCGTGTGTGCGGCAAACCACATTTCGCGTTCGGCAACAGTGGTCGGCGACAAATCGGCCGTGGATTGGCGCGTGGCCACGGTGCTGTTGTAAATATCGACGATGGCAGGCAAGTCTTGGCGCAGGGCAGGGCGGATGGTGTATTGCATTTCAGACGGCCTGTTATTGAATCAGTTTGGAAATAGTCTTAAAGGCCGGATGTTTGGCATCGCCGAGCAGTTGGAACAAAATACTTTCGACATTGGAAATGATAATGCCCTGACGGCTCAGTTGCGCCAAACCATTGTCGCGGTTGGCCGTTGTGCGCGAGGCGGTGCATTCGAAAGGCAGAGATACGGCGTAACCTTGCGCCTTCAAATCCAAGGCTGTCTGAAGCATACAGATATGCGCTTCCGCACCCATCAAAATAACGTTTTTGATGTCGTTTTTGCGTAATATTTCCTGAATTTCAGGTAAAAACGCCGAAAATCGGGTTTTCTCGACAACAGGCGTGCCTTCAGGCAACAGCAGCGATACGGCAGATACGGTGTTGCCCAAACCTTTCGGATATTGTTCGGTTACGGCAAAGGGGATGTCTAAAGCCGTCAAACCTTGAATCAGCAGGCGGCAGCGTTCCACCATTTCATCCGCGCCGGAAAGGGCGGGCAGCAGGCGTTCTTGAATATCGACAATCAGACAAAGCGTATTTTTCGGGTTCATGGCTTTTCCTTTCAGACGGCCTTTACAGCAAAATCGTTGAATCAGAATGCAATCATATAACAAGCCGCTGGAAAAGTATTGCAGCTTGCCCTGTTTTAAAGCCCGAAATTCTTTTAAAATACCGCCTGATTTGAATTGATAGAGACCGACAACATGAATTTATACCAAACCGTCGAACGTGAAGCCCAAGCAGCCTTTGCCGCTGCCGGTTTGTCCGACAGCCCCGTCGTATTGCAGGCGGCGAAAAATCCCGACTTTGGCGATTTCCAAATCAACGGCGTGATGGGTGCGGCGAAAAAAGCCAAACAAAATC
>ERZ772912.269-NODE-269-length-24232-cov-3.101129_pt1 | contig 24232 bp, 18 predicted proteins | sample MGYA00512119_ERZ772912 | MGnify/ENA primary metagenome ERZ772912 (study PRJEB29015, sample SAMEA2738048) | human oral metagenome | biome: human oral; feature: human-associated habitat; material: saliva | place: China | collected 2230 ...
TTAACACTGAGCTCTGCACAACGCTCGGCAATTTTTGTGCACCGCTGGATCCGCTTCTCTGAGGCGTGGTCAAAGGAGTGCTCATTGATCTCGATCATCTTACCTAGATCCTTTGCGGCGGTAAGCACTGCGTCAAGATCAAACGGGACCCCTGCCCGTCCCGGATGGCCGATAATTGCGACCTTCGGATCCTGCAGGGCGTGGATGTACATATCCGTGGTCTGGACTAGGCTTGCGCCGCGGGTAAAGTCACCATTGTGGACGCTTGCAACCACGTAGTCGAGCCCGCGGAAGATCCTATCCTTCAGGGTCGTCGGCTTCCGCTTTGACCCATTGATCCCTTTGGTGATCGGCACTTCCCAACCGAAGAGATGCCCGTCCAGATCCACAATGTCGGCCTCGCAGGCTCTGAGCAGGATTACGTTGTACTGCGTCCATACCCGGGGCCAGGCGTCCAGATTGATAAAGTACTGGTAGTTCTTGAATGTCACCTCATTGAACAGCATCGCAGAGAAGTGGTCCGCCGAGCCTAAAAGCTCAAGTCCCGCTTCATGCGCCGCTGCGACATTCTCCTGAATCGTCGAGTAGGCATGGCGGGAAAAGAGTGTATGGGTATGCGTGTCACATGCAAGTTCCATGGAATCAACCACCCTAACTGCCAGGCATCAGCAGTGCCTCCGCGCTTGATCCGTAGGAGGCACTGTTCAAAATCTATTGCTTCGTATCGTTTTCGCTGTCGCGTGCAGCCTTCAGCTGTTTCTCGAGGAGCTTGGCCTTTGCATCCGCTACGGCAGCCTTCGCCTCCGCGGCTTCAAGTTTGGCCTCCGCCGCCTTCACCGCAAGCTCATCGGGACTGAGCTTTGAGTAGTCCGGATGCTCTGCAGCTCTCTGTTTCTGCGGGGTACCCCTGAGTACAGCGCGGGGGCTGGGGGCTTCGCCCTTCGCCCAACTCGTGACGGCGGTCACAACCCGCTCGGCGTTTTGCTCCTGCAGTTTTGAAAGGTACACGCTGCAGGCGGCCCCGTTGTGCTTTGGATCCACCTTCGGATCCTTGGACATGCACACAGTTTTCGTTCTCAGGACGCCGCTTCGCTCCACTCCAAACATGCAGGTGTCACAGCTGCGTTGATGCTTGTTCGCCATATCAGTACTGCTCGGCGAGCTTTTCCCACGCCGGCATAGAGTTCCCGATGATCTCATAGTTGACACAGTAACCGACACGGACCCAGCCCTTGCAGCCGAAGGAGTCAGACGGCACCGGGAGCAGCTCAAACTGCTTTGCTTTCTCAAAGAAGGCGTTCGCATCAGGCTCCAGTGACTTCACCCACAGATAGAAGGCACCCTGCGGCTCGATGAAGGAGTAGCCGAGCTTACTTAAGCCCTCAGTCAAGGCTTTGCGATTCTTTGCATACGCCTCAATGTTTGACGGCACATCGCAGCAGTCTGCAATGACACGCTGGAACAGCGCCGGTGCACAGACGAAGCCGAGGGAGCGGCCGGCACCTGCCACAGCGGGGATCAGCTTATCGTGAAACGGGTTGGTGTCCGGAACCAGCACCCAGCCGATACGCTCGCCCGGAAGCGAGAGGCTCTTTGAGTAGCTGTAGGTCACCATCGTGTTCGGATAGATGCTCGGGACCCAAGGCACCTTGGCGCCGTAGACGATTTCACGGTACGGCTCGTCGGTCACAAGGCAGATATTGTGGTCAGCATTGGTCAAAACCTCTGCCAGATCCTTGAGGTTCTGCTCAGAGTAGACAGAGCCGACCGGGTTGTTCGGGCTGTTGATTACGACAGCCTTGGTCTTCGAGGTGATCGCGTTCTCGACCGCCTCCACATCGATCTGGAAAGTCTTCTGATCCGCCAGTACCTCGACGCAATGGGCGCCAGCAGCCTCGATAAAGACCTTGTACTCCGGGAAGTATGGGGCGATAACGATCACCTCATCGCCGGGGTTGCACAGCGTGTGGAAGGAGATAGTGAGGGCTGCTGCAGCGCCGCAGGTGATGTAGAGGTCATTAGCTGAGCAGTTGGTACCGTAGCGCTTGTTGAGGCTCTTTGCCAGGGTGTCGCGGACAACTGGAAGGCCTGCGGCAGGGGTATACCCGTGGAGCTGTACCGCCGGGAGCGTCAACGCCTTCTCAATCGAGAGACGTACCTCTTCAGGAGCCGGTACCGAGGGGTTGCCGAGTGAGAAGTCAAAGACCTTGTCTGCACCGATTTCGGCTTTGCGTGCCGCGCCGTAGGCCGCAATTTCACGGATGGTCGATTTTGAAGCGCCATAGGCGTAGCTTTGTTCATTGATGTCCATATTCGATTCCTTCTTTAGCGACTGGAAAACCCATTGGTTTCTATCGTATATAGGGCAAGGACAGCTCGCAACTGAGCACTATTATCGAACGTTAATACAACCTTTGCAAAAGGCACCTCCCACAGTCCGTGAAAGGCGCCTTGAGGCTCATGCGTTGATGCGATGCTGCTACTCGCCCTCAGCTGAGTCAGGCTCAGCGGCCGTATCCTCACCCTGATTGTTCTCAAGCGCCGGCTTGGCTTCCTTGGGATGAGATTCAAGGTATGCATCCCACTTGTTATCCAGGAGGGCTTCCAGCGCGTCCCCGGACACGGTCTCACGCTCAAGCAGCACGTTCTTCATCAGATCGAGCTGATCCTTACGCCTGGAGAGCACCTTGCGGGCACGCTTGTGCGCTTCACACATGATGCGTTCGACCTCGTCGTCGATGCGCTTGGCAGTCTGCGCGGAGTAGTCCTGGTGATCCGCATAGTCACGGCCCAGGAAAACCTGGTGCTGCGCTTCGCCGAAGACCTGTGCTCCGAGCTCGGTGCTCATACCGTAGCGGGTAACCATCTGCCGCGCGAGCTTTGTCGCACGCTCCAGATCGTTTGAGGCACCGGTCGTGATGTCGCTGCAGCAGAGCTCCTCGGCGGTACGGCCTCCCAAGAGCACCGCAATCTGGTCGAGCATACTGTTCTTGGACTCCAGGTAGTGGTCCTCGGTAGGCAGCTGCATCGTATAGCCGAGCGCCTGGCCGCGGCTCACGATTGAGATCTTGTGGACCGGATCGGAGCGCTCAAGCACATGCCCCACGAGTGCGTGGCCGCTCTCGTGGTAGGCGATAGTCGTGCGCTCCTGTTCCGTCATAACCCTCGTCTTGCGCTCAGGACCCGCGATCGTGCGCTCCATCGCCTCTTCGATCTCGCCTTCACCGATCGCAGCCTTATGGCGACGAGCAGCCAAAAGCGCCGCTTCATTCATCAGGTTTGCGAGGTCCGCGCCGGTAAAGCCCGGGGTCATCTTTGCTAGGCTCGCAAAGATGACCGTCTTGTCGAGCGGCTTGCCCTGCGCGTGGACCTTGAGAATCTTCTCACGGCCCCTCACATCGGGGCGCTCGACGGTAACTTGGCGGTCAAAACGGCCCGGACGCAGCAGCGCCGGATCCAGAATGTCCGGACGGTTGGTCGCCGCGATCAGGATAACCGCTTCGTTCTCCTCAAAGCCGTCCATCTCAACGAGGAGCTGGTTCAACGTCTGCTCGCGCTCGTCATGTCCGCCGCCGAGGCCTGCGCCACGCTGGCGGCCCACTGCATCGATCTCGTCGATAAAGATGATAGAGGGGGCGGCTTCCTTGGCCTGTTTGAAGAGATCACGCACACGGCTCGCGCCGACACCGACGAACATCTCCACAAAGTCAGAGCCGGAGATCGAGAAGAAGGGGACACCAGCCTCGCCGGCTACAGCCTTTGCCAGCAGAGTCTTGCCTGTTCCCGGAGGGCCGACGAGCAGGACGCCGCGCGGGATGCGCGCGCCCATCTTGTGGTAGCGGTCCGGATCCCGCAGAAAGTCACGGATCTCCGTGAGCTCCTCGACCGCTTCGTCGATGCCTGCCACATCCTTAAAGGTCACATTCGGGCGCTGCGCTTCGGTCATCTTCGCCTCTGTGTGGCTGAAGGACATCGCCTGGTTGTTCTGCCCTTGGATCTGGTTGATAAAGTAGACCATCACGCCGATGATCAACAGCGTCGGGATCAGGTTGAAGAGGGCAGACACCAGCATATCGTTGGAATCGGTATTCACATTGAACTGGATATCCTTGTGCGTCTGCATCAGGTTGTCGAGGTTATCAGTCCCCACGTAGGTGGACTTGTACTGCTCAAGCTTGCTCTGATCCCCGACATCGTCGGTGGACTCCCAGTAGTCGCCGGTCAGCTCCCCGGATGCGGTCGAATAAGTGGCAGAGCTGATGCGGTCTTCCTCTACCGCGCTCAGAAACTCACTGGTGGTGATGCTCTTCGCACGGTGCCCTGAAAAGGCACCTGAAGCACTGAGGACAATCACGACAATAAGGACAATGAAGATAGTTGCGGAGATAACCGTGGCCCTCCGCGAGGCAGGATCATGGGGCGGCCGATGCGGTCCCTGCGTACCGCTCGGTCTGTTCTTATGTTTCACTCAATAACTCCTCTGGGACGCTCCGGGGCGTCAGATATCTGTCACTCGTGCGCTATCAACTATAAACCTCCGGCTTTAAAACGCCTAGGTACCCCTAGGTACAGAAGACGTATCAGCACTTAATCTTTCTGCGAGCTATAAACCTCCGGCTTCAGGACGCCTAGGTACAGAAGGTTACGATATTTTTCTGCATAATCGAGTCCATAGCCCACGATAAAGGCATTCGGCACGGTGATCCCCAGGTAATCCGGCTTGATCGCAGCCTTCTTGTTCGGGATGTCCTTGATTGCGAAGACGCAGATGCGGATCGATTTGGGGTTGCGGGCTTTCAGGAGATCGTAGAGATAGGAGAGGGTGAGACCGGAATCGAGGATGTCCTCGGTGATGATCACGTCGCGACCTTCGATTTTAGTCGAGAGGTCTTTGGTGATACGCACGACGCCGGAGCTTTGGGACTCAGAGCCATAGCTAGAGACCGCCATGAAGTCCACCTCGCAGGGGACTTTGATCGCACGGATCAGGTCCGCCGTGAAGATAAACGCCCCCCTCAGGACACAGACGATCAGGGGATTTTTGCCCTCATAGTCTTTGGTGATCTGATCGCCGAGCTTCGTCACTATCTCGTGAATCTGATCTTCAGTCAAGAGTACTTTCTCGATATCCGGATGTATGGTTTCCATTGGCTGCTAACTCCTATCTGTGCCGTGAGCCAACCTACGTGTGCGTCCTAGAGAATATGGAGCTCTAAGAGCACTTTTGTCGCATGCGTACAGCGGTAGCGCTCATCCGCGCGCAACCCTCCCACCCAGATGATAGGGCCTGTGGGAGAAAGATGCACGATTGGGAGACGATTACGCTGAGCAGTCGGAATCTTGGCATCACAGAGCAGGTCAGAGAGCTTTTTTAAGCGTCCCTGCATGCCTAGCGGGCAGACGACCTCTCCCGCCTGTGGGGGCTCGACCCAAAGCTTGGCACCGGCACCGGCAACCCCACAGGTCTCCGCATCGAGCAGGACCGAGGATCCGGCCCACTCGTGGCCGTGCGCTTTGGCCATCGCGATCGGATCGGACCCCTGCGGCACTTGGCTGAGCCTGGCAGTCAGCGTCTTACCCCTGCCCAAATCGAGGGAACCCGGAACTGGCAGCCAGCCGCTCAAGCCTTTCTCCTGTGCCCTTTTCGTCATGATAAACAACAGGCCGTATTCGACCTTAACGTCGATGCTCAAAGGGATCGTCTGCGAGCCCTTTCTGCGGGCGATGAGCTCCAAGGTTCTCTCTACGTGGCGCGCCTCAAGGCGGGCTTCCGGCAGGAAGGCAATCCGGATCACGCGGCGTGCGATTGCGACATCGGTGGCTTCGAGACGGTCCGCATCGAGGGTGACCATCCCATCCGCTTCCCGGCGCACCAGGTCGCGATAGGTCCGGTTAGCGACCATGGTGAGGAAACTGTCCTCGTCGGACAGAATGTCGCAGGTCGAAGAGAGGTTATTCACGACGCGAGGATTGCGCTCCTTGATGCGGGGCATGAGTTCATGGCGTACAAAGGCCCTCAGATAGTGCGTATCATTGTTGGTATCGTCCTCCCGCCAGACAATCCCGCGCATCCGCAGGAAGTCACAGAGGCTTTCGTGGGTTCTGTCCAGAAGCGGCCGCACGATCCGGTTACGCACCCGTGGGACCGAGGCTAGACCCGCCGGGCCGCTACCTTTGATCGCGTTCATAAAGAAGGTCTCTGCCCGATCGTCGGCGGTATGTGCGGTCACGATGCGGGCGGTTGAACGGGGTACCCCGAACTCAGCGCACAGCTGATTGGCAAGCTCGTTTGCATAGGCATAGCGCAGCCGACGGCCGGCACTCTCGATATTCTTGTCCTCCTGGGCGGCCTCAGCCTTAACATCTACGCGACGCACCGTGCAGGGGATGCCGCAGCGTTTTGCGAGTCCCCGGACGAACTCCTCATCCTCCAGTGCGTCAATGCCGCGCAGTTCATGGTTCACATGCAGGACGTGGAGCCGCTCCCGTGCGATACGGGCGGTCCCTGCCCCGTCATTGATATCCAGCTTTGAGGTTGCTGCGAGCACCATGAGCGCCGTGGAGTCCGCCCCGCCTGAAACCATCAGGACAACCGGCGCCCTGCGCTGCGCCTCCGTAAGGTCATTTGGCACACCGGCTGTAAATCGCTTGCCTACGCTCGCCATTCCATTCCTCACTTACGTATGTATCTGTATATAATCTGTATCATCTATATATTGTGTACACTAAAGTTAGAAACACACAACAATTCTAAAACGTATCTGAGAGATCTGGTAATGCAGTGACTCCGTTAATACACCTTTTTGTCTTCGCGAGCGGCTCCAAAGGGAACTCCGCGCTGGTACAGGGCCCCGAAGGCTCCGTTTTAGTCGACGACGGTATCTCCTTCAAAGCACTGAAACAGCGGGCCCACGAGGTGCAAGCCCCGCTCTCTGATTTGAAAGCGGTACTGATCACCCACGAGCACACCGACCACACCAAAGGCCTCAGGGTTCTGTCACACCATTTTCCAGGCCCCTTCTATGCGACGAAGCGGACCTCACGCGCAAGCGAAGTCCTCTCGGAGTTGCCAATCCAGATCCTGAATAACCGCGAGGGACTTGATCTCTGTGGGATGCATGTCCAGTGCTTCCCGATCTCGCACGATGTGGTGGATCCTATCGGCTTCCGCTTCGAGGTCAGAGACGGTGCGGATACTGTCGAGGATGCCTTGGGTTGGTGCAGCGATACCGGCTACCTCACCCCACCGGCTGAGCAGGCGCTTTCAGGCTGCCGCATCTTATGCCTTGAATCCAACCACGACAAGGGGATGCTCACCCACGGCCCCTACCCCGCGATCCTCAAGACGCGGATCGGCGGCAACTATGGACACCTCTCCAATGACCAGGCCGCCGATGCCCTGGTCAACCTCGTCAGCGATGACACGCGCTACGTGGTCGCCCTGCACTTATCTGAGGAGAATAACCAGCCAAGCCTGTGTGTCAAAACCTTAGCGAACGCCGTCGACGCTGAGCCGGTTGATTCCACCTTCACTGAGGCGAAAACCGGCAAGCTCACGATCGAGCCGGCAGCTCAGCGCCGCGCGATCAAAGTTTGGTAATAAAATCCCGAACGTAGAAAAGCGTGTGGATAAAGATGGAACCGTCAGCTGCGGAAATGTGCGTCAGCCATAAAAATGGCGAAGCACCCTCGCAGCTTTGGGCTACCTCTTCTCGCCCTGACAGACACAGAACAGCGACACGAACCTATTCAGGCAAGACTGGAAGCTGGATTTCTTCGTGTCTGGGAACCTGAATAGGTAGAGCAGCACAGCTTGTTCACAAGCCCCATGGCCTTGTGCAGGTATGTCAGGTCAGCGATGTCTACCTTATAGGCCTCGTCAGTGCATTTGGTTGCCTTCACGAGTGAGAGATGAGACCTATCCCATGGTGTGCATAACTATTGAACCTTCTGCTCTATACGAAAGCAGTGCGTCTTCGATTCGCTTGGAAGAGGGCTTTCCATGCCCTAAGATCACGCTGACGCTCTTGAGTGCGTCGATGCCTGCCGCAGTGCAGATCTTGTTCTTGGAAGGCCCGCTTTTCTGCACGATGTCGGAGTCGGTGAGGTAGGGCTTGTCTGTCCAGATGTGGCCGCACAACACGAGCCGGTTCTAGTAGCCGTCGGCGGTGGCAAAGATGCTGTGGTGCCACACGAAGGCACTCATATAAGTGAGGCCACACATCTCAAAGATGAGGTCGAAGGATGTGGTGTAGCACATACAGGTGATGGGGCACTCCCAGCTCAAAAGTTCCTTCTTAGCGTATTTCAGCGCTAAGAGCTAGGCTGTGTACCTTTGACGCCCCGGTGGTGTCTGCTTGTCTTTCCAGCTTTTGGCAAACCTACAAATGTGGCAAACAGGATGGAACCATCACAGCTCGGTCGCCTCTCTGAGCGTTTCTGCGCCTATCTGTCTTGCGACATCTGCGTTCTACAACCGCAGCGCCAAGGGACGACACCGTGTCCTTGTAGGGGTTTGATAGCAACCATGGTGGATTTCCTATCCACGCAGGTGGCCATCCGCTCAGGAATGTCGCCAAACATAGGGCCAGATAGCCACTTGAGCAAATCTATGCTTGGCAACGCCAATGGTAGCACCACAGGGTTACAGGTGAGGGATCCTATTCACACGCTTCCCTACTCTCGGAGTTTTTGAAAGCAACCGCTCCGCTTCTTCGAATCCAACCGCGTTGTCAACCATAGGAATACCTCTCAGCGTTTGCTTGTTTTCTCTTGAGACTACTGTCTGGTCAGCCCCCCATAACACGCAGTTGGAGCAATCAACCTCTGTTGGCTGTTTGTTTGATTATGCCTCTGCCCTGATCAATATAATTCAGAAAGAGAAATAATGTCTAGAAATGAAGCCCGATACTCGAGAGAATCCCCAGTGCCTGGTCTGTTTCTATACCTGCTCTGTCCGTCTTTCAGTTACACGTTGAAGCGGAAGTGCACGACGTCGCCGTCCTGCATGACGTAGTCTTTGCCTTCCATGCGCAGCCGTCCTGCCTCACGGGCACCAGCTTCACCTTTGCACTTGATGTAGTCGTCGTAGCTGATGGTCTCGGCCTTGATGAAGCCCTTCTCGAAGTCGGAGTGGATGACGCCAGCGGCCTCCGGAGCCTTCGCACCTATACGGACCGTCCAGGCCTTGACTTCCATCTCACCTGCGGTAAAGAAGCTCTGCAGGCCCAAGATATGGTAAGCCTCCTGTGCCAAGGTCTCCAAGCCGCTCTTCTTGAGGCCCAGGGACTCCAGATACTCATGTGCCTCTCTGTCATCCAACTCAGAGAGCTCTGCTTCCACCTCTGCGCAGATGGGGATCGGCTTCTGCCCCTCGAGCGGCTCAAAGTCATCGTGCAGTTGATCCTCATCGCAGTTCGCAACATACAGGATCGGCTTCATGGTCAACAGGAAGAGATCGTGTGCCGCAGCCTTTTCATCGTCGGTCATATCCATATCCGTGGCACGGTGTCCCTCATTGAGCCAGCCCTGCAGGCGTTTGGCGACCTCGAGCTTCGGTCTGTTGTCCTTGTCCCGCTTTGCCTCTTTCTCCAGCTTGGGGATCGAACGCTCCAGGGTGCCCAGGTCTGCGAGCACGAGCTCCGTCTGGATCGTATCGACGTCAGAAGCCGGATCGACCTTGCCTTCGACGTGCACGACGTCCGGATCCTTGAAGTAGCGTACGACCTCACAGATTGCATCGGTCTCACGAATATTGGCTAAGAACTGGTTACCGAGACCCTCGCCGTTGTTAGCGCCCTTGACCAGGCCTGCGATATCGACAAACTCGACAGTTGCCGGCACAATGCGCCCAGGATGCACGATGTCCGCTAGCTTCTGCAGACGCTCATCCGGCACATTGACGATACCGATATTAGGATCGATTGTAGCGAACGGGTAGTTCGCTGCCAATCCTCCTTTTTTCGTCAGTGCTGTGAACAGCGTCGATTTTCCGACGTTTGGAAGTCCAACGATACCAATGGATAAGGCCACGGGAACATCTTCTCCTTTTCCTGAGCGCCTGCACGCTCTCCTTACGCTCTATGTTTCTTCGATGACTCTCCGGACTCTTCTTCGGCGGTTTTCTCGATCGCCTTAAGCCCGTTGTCGAGCATCCTTTTGCCCTGCGCCTTCAGCTGATACACCTTCTCACGCTCTTTCTCGGCCTCTTCCGCATTGGGATCGGGGACCGCGAGCGCGCTGCCGTCAGCCGGATGCATCGTCAATGCCCCCTCACGGCAGACAGCAGCGCATGCCCCGCAGCCGATGCAGTAAGCGGGCTCGATATTTACATGCCCGGTGTTATCGATCTCAAGCGCATGCAAGACGCAGACCTTGGTGCAGTCCTCGCACATCGTGCACTTGGAGTTATCGCACCTCGGGATCTGCTCCTTGATCTTAGTGGCAGGACCTGGCCACTTCTGCAGCGCCGCCATCACCAGCTCACGCCGCTGCGTCAGCATACGCCGGCGATGCTGGGAATTCTGCGCACCCACAGCTTTCTCCAATGAGCGGGAGAGCTCATTGATCTGACGGGTATGGTTCTGGATGCGCTGGCCCAAAGCCTGTGCCCCACTGATTGTGCGGTCTGCCCCTAACATGCGTGAGCCAGAACGTGCCATCTGCCCGATGAACTGGGAGCGTTTGTACTCCCGGGTCTCCTCGTGGTTGAGCGCCTTCTCTTCGACCTCAAGCCCACAGTGAGCTCCGGTCAGCTCCTCTGCCTCGCTGATCGCATTGACATAGGCTTCCTCACCGGTCGTAGTGCGGCAACGGTCGCACACGCCGAGCGGCAGGTATACCGAGATGTTGTCGAACTCCATAAAGAGTGCGAACCAGAGCTCTTTGGGTACCGCTCCCACACAAGGCAGGACGATCTCATTGACCGCCGGGATCCGTCCCAGGGCACGGGTGCAGGTGATATAGACCTGCACGTGTGAAGCCGCCTGCCGGGCGATCTTGTTATAGAGCGTCTTGGGCATCAGCTTCTGCACGATGAAGGCCTCGGTGGGACAGGCTGCGGAGCAGAGCCCACATTTACGGCAGTCCTCATTGATCGAAACCTTACTGTCGGTGACCGTAATCGCATTGACCGGGCACACATCCGTGCAGGCATGGCACAGCATGGTGTCGTGTCCTGCCACGTCCATGCAGCGCACCGAATTGGCGCGCGGACGCTCCTTGTAGTCGGAGGGATTCCACTGAGGGGTCTTCTCAGGATCAAACGAAATATTGTTCACGACATGCTTCACAGGGTCGGAGACCGCGCTCCAGTTCTGCGAGATATCGATAATATCATCGAGCCAATCGTGCTTTTCAGCCATAATCCCCTCCTTAGGTGCAACTGATTAAGTGTAGTGCACTCCTATATACCTTCTATAGTAAAGCGACACGAGACACGAAAAAAGCTCCAGAAGCGAGACACTCCCGGAGCAATCGTTCAAACACTCAGACACTGTTCACGCCTGTGTACCTTTAGTAGGCGCCGCCTTGTCCACCTTGGGCAGCCGCGTTGGAGATAGCTTCCTCAATCGTGGTATCCTTAGGAACATCAGTGACCGTAGCCTCAGTGATCAGGATCAGAGATGCGATGGAGGCTGCGTTCTGCAGGGTAACGCGGGTGACCTTCACAGGATCCAGAACACCCATCTCGATCATGTCGCCCCACTTGCCAGTTGCGGAGTCAAGGCCAGAGCCTGCAGGCATATCCTTGACCTTCTCAACGACGACGGAGCCTTCATAGCCGGCGTTCTGTGCGATAGTCTTGACCGGAGCCTCAAGTGCCTTACGGACAATTTCGACACCAATCTTCTCGTCCGCGTCGACGGTCTTAACGTCGTCCAAAGCCTTTGCGCTCTCGAGGAATGCGACGCCGCCGCCTGCGACGATGCCCTCATCGACAGCTGCACGTGTAGCTTGCAGTGCGTCCTCGATGCGGTGCTTAATCTCCTTCAGCTCAGCCTCGGTTGCTGCACCGACCTTGATGTCTGCGACACCGCCGGAGAGCTTAGCCAAACGCTCCTGCAGCTTCTCCTTATCGAAGTCAGAGGTCGTGTTCTCGATCTCATTCTTGATCTGGGCGATGCGCTCGTTGATAGCATCCTTGGAGCCTGCACCACCGACAATCGTGGTGTTGTCCTTGTCAATCTTGACGGTCTTAGCACGGCCGAGCATCTCAGCGGTGACATCGGAGAGGTTGACGCCGAGCTCCTTCATAGCCACCTGGCCACCGGTGACAACAGCGATATCCTCGAGCATACGCTTACGACGATCGCCGTAACCCGGAGCCTTGACAGCTGCGACATGCAGGGTGCCACGAAGTTTGTTCAGAATCAGGGTCGCTAGAGCCTCGCCGTCGACGTCCTCGGCAATGATGAGCAGCGATGCGCCCTGCTTGGAGACTGCCTCGAGCACCGGCATGATATCCTGGATGTTGGAGATCTTCTGGTCAGTGGCCAGGATATAGGGATCCTGCAGCTCAGTGGTCATGCTCTCCTGATCAGTTGCGAAGTACGGGGAGATGTAGCCCTTGTCGAACTGCATACCTTCGACGGTATCGATATCAATCCCAAACGTCTGGGACTCGTCGACGGTGATAACGCCGTCCTTACCGACGATCTCCATTGCGTCAGCAATCTTCTCACCGATCTCAGGGCTCACTGCGGAAATGGTACCGACAGCAGCCACCTGCTTCTTGGTGTTGACCGGCTGAGCGGACTTCTTCATCTCATCGACGACCGCGGCAACTGCCTTATCCACACCACGACGGATTGCAATCGGGTTGGCACCTGCTGCGACGTTGCGCAGTCCCTCATTGACCATAACCTGTGCAAGCAGGGTTGCGGTGGTCGTACCATCACCGACGAGATCATTGGTCTTGGTAGCAACTTCCTTAACGAGCTGGGCGCCCATGTTCTCAATCGGGTCCTTGAGCTCGATCTCCTTAGCGACACTCACGCCGTCGTTCGTAATGGTCGGAGCACCATAGGAACGCTGTAGTGCCACGTAACGACCCTTAGGTCCTAAGGTGGTGGTTACCGTATCAGCGAGGGTGTTTACGCCCTTGGCAAGCTTAGCACGTGCGTCAGCGCCGAAATTAATATCTTTTGCTGCCATGTTATTTATCTCCTAGCTCTGTTGATATCTTCCGATATCAGCTCACATAACCTAACTTAGTCCTCAATGATTGCGTAGATATCGTCTGCGCGAAGCAGTAAGTAATCCTCGCCGTCAATCTTGACCTCATTGCCGCCGTACTTACCGAAGTACACTTCGTCGCCAGCCTTAACATCCGGAACAATGCGCTCGCCCTTGTCATTCATCTTGCCAGCGCCCACAGCCACAACCTTGCCGCGCTGCGGCTTCTCCTGTGCGCCTGAAGAGATATACAGACCGCTTGCGGTTTTCTCCTCTTTCGGTGCCGGCTTGACCAGTACACGATCACCCAAAGGCTTCAATGTCATAATTCCCGAACCTCCTTAACGTGCGCCTGAACCAGGCGCGTGGAATGGGCTTTTCTAACCCGTTGTCACGAACAGTATAGATATTACCCAATGCATGGAAGTTATACCTGCAAAGTAGAAAATATCTTTTGTGTATACGCTTAGATTTCCTACTGCTCAGATACTAACCCCCCACCGCAGTCAGCGGGGTGGGCAAGACTGAGAAAGCGAGGGGCCTCGGCATACACGCCAAGGTCCCCTCACCTTACAAATCTCAGAGTAGCTTATGCCTCATAGCCTTCAGGATCGATCTGATCGAGCTCCTCAAGCCACAGCTGAGCCATGGCATCCGAGGGCATCCTCAGATCTCCGCGCGGTGACACCGCCACGCTGCCCACTTTCGGGCCGTCCGGCAGGCAGCTACGCTTGAACTGCTGCGCAAAGAACCGGTGGTAGAAGACCTTGAGCCACTTCAGGATTACCACCGGGTCAAACTCATCCCCGAGCGCATGGACCGCCAAGCGGAAGACCTTATGCGGCGCAAATCCCAGGCGCAGCATGTAGTAGAGGAAAAAGTCATGCAGCTCATAGGGACCGACCAGATCCTCGGTCTTCTGGGCGATCGTCCCGTTCGCCGTCGCAGGCAGAAGCTCCGGGGAAACCGGGGTGTCCAACACGTCCATCAGGATGCTCGCTTCCACCTCGTTGCCGCAGTTATCCGCGACATAGTGGACTAAGTGGCGTACAAGGGTCTTCGGCACGGAGGCGTTCACGCCGTACATCGACATGTGGTCCCCGTTGTAGGTCGCCCAGCCCAATGCCAGCTCAGAGAGGTCACCGGTGCCGACAACGAGGCCGCCTTCCTGGTTCGCGATGTCCATCAGGACCTGTGTCCGCTCACGAGCCTGCGCATTCTCGTAGGTCACGTCGTGCACGCTCTCATCGTGCCCGATATCCGCGAAGTGCTGCTGTACGGCCTTCGTGATGTCGACCTCACGCAGCGTGACGCCGAGCGACTTAGCGAGCTCCTCAGCATTGCTGCGTGTACGCTTCGTTGTGCCGAAGCCCGGCATTGTCACGGCGATGATGCGAGAGCGGTCAAGACCCACGGCGTCAAAAGCTTGGACGGTCACAAGCAGTGCCAGTGTGGAGTCAAGCCCACCGGAGACGCCGACCACCGCGCAGGTGGAGTGGGTGTGACGTAACCGCTTCGCTAAGCCCTGGCTCTGGATCATCAGGATATCTTCGCAGCGCTCGTCGCGGGTCTCCTCGTTATCCGGCACGAAGGGTGCAGGATCCACAGAGCGCGTCAGGTGCGTATGGGTAAGTTCGAGGTGGAACGGCGTCACCACATAGCCCGCCGTCTCAGGGGTGACCGCAGTGTGGAAGGTTGAGAGGCGCTGGCGCTCTTCAAGCAGGTAGGACACATCGAGCTCGGAGATCGTCTGCCCGGAACCGAAGGGCTCAGCCTCCGCGCGCATCGTGCCATTCTCTGCGATCATATTGTGCTGCGAGAAGACCAGATCCTGCGTTGACTCCCCCGGGCCGGCGCTGGCGTAGAGGTAGCCGCACACGAGCCGCGCGCTCTGTCCCAAAACGAGCATACGGCGATAGGACGCTTTCCCGACCAGGGCATTGGAGGCAGAGAGGTTGCAGACCACAGTCGCCCCTGCCACTGCGTGGTGGATCGAAGGCGGATCAGGCGCCCACAGGTCCTCACAGAGCTCAACAGCAACGACGAGGTCGGGCATAGTGTCACAGGTAAAAAGCTGGTTCGCCCCGAAGGGGACCGATCCAAACCCCGCTACCTCAATCTGGCTTACCTGACTGGGACCTGGGGAAAAGTGCCGTCCCTCATAGAACTCGTTGTAGGTGGGAATCGTCTGCTTCGGTACGAGCCCCAAGAGCTTCCCCCCATCGAGTACTGCGGCGCAGTTGTAGAGCTTGCCGGCAACCCGCATCGGCACGCCGACGATAATGAGGGCATCGAGACCCACCGTTGCCTCAGCCACCTGCTTAAGGCCGTGTTGGGCTGCCTCGAGCAAGGAGGCCTGCAGGAACAGGTCCTCGCAGGCGTAGGCGGTGATACCGAGCTCGGGGGTCACGATCAGCTTGGCGCCTTTGTTGGCGGTGTTGGTGATTGCGTTAATGAGTGCGCCCACATTGTAGCCAACGTCCGCAACCTTAACGGGCGGAGTGATTGCGGCAACCGAAACAAACCCATCCTTCATGGAGATCTCCTTTTGACGGGATTTTGCCATCCTCTGTGTATCTCTTTCAGGATAAAACAAAGCTCCCCGCTCACACGAGGAGTTTTGAAAACCAGTAGGTTATGAGTTGCTTTTTTCGTCTTCCAGGTAGCGCTTCAAGAACTCACGCGTACGGGGCTTCTTCGGATGGGTGAACATATCGTGCGGGGAGCCGGATTCCACGATCACGCCGTCATCCATAAAGACGACCTTGTCGGAGACGTTCTTTGCGAAGTCCATCTCGTGGGTCACCACGACCATCGTCATCCCGCCCCGCGCCAGATCGCGCATAACGGAAAGGACTTCGCCTACGATCTCCGGGTCCAGGGCGCTCGTCGGCTCGTCGAAGAGCATGAGCTCCGGTTCCATGCACAGGGCGCGCGCGATAGCCACACGCTGTTTCTGGCCGCCGGAGAGGGAGACGACGGAAGCCTGCGCATAGTCCTTAAGGCCTACAGCGTCGAGGTTTTTGAGCGCCACACCCTCCGCTTCCTCTCTTGTCATCTTCTTCAACGTGACCGGCGCCAGGGTACAGTTATCGAGCACATTGAGATTGTTGAAGAGGTTGAAGCCCTGAAAGACCATGCCGATACGCTCACGGAGCTTGTTGACGTTCACGGTCCGGGAGACGAGGTCCTCCCCCCTAAACCACACATGGCCCTCATCGGGAACCTCAAGCAGATTGATGCAGCGCAGCAGTGTGGACTTGCCCGAGCCGGAAGCCCCGATGATCGTGACGACCTCCTTAGGCATAACCTCGAAGTTGATGCCTTTGAGCACCACGTGGTCGTCGAAGCTTTTCTTGAGCCCCTCGACTTTGACGACGGACTGTACGTTCGTATTTGTGTCACTCAACCTACTTCACCTGCTTCGTCTGGGGGACCGGCACATTGGAGGTGCTCAGTACAACTCGAGCAGCCTTGGGATCAAAGTGCTTAGCGAACTTGTCCAGGAGCTTCGTCGCGACCATCGTCAGGATCAGGTACACGATTGCAGCGGCCACATAGGGTTCCATCTGCTTGTAGTAGACGCCTGCGATCGAGCGGACCGCGAAGGTGAGCTCAAGCACGCCGATAGCCATGAGAACTGAGGAATCCTTGATGTTGATAACGAGCTCGTTGGAGAGCGCCGGGATTGAGTTTCTGATGCCCTGCGGAAAGACGACCTTGCGCATCGCCTGCCACTGTGAGAGGCCTAAGGAACGAGCTGCCTCAGTCTGCCCCGGATCGACGGAGAGGATACCGGAGCGCAACACCTCCATCATGTAGGCGGTGGAGTTGAGCGAGACGGTGACCAGGCCGGCGTTGAACGGGGACCATACGTTTAGGATCTCCGTCGGCGTCATGCCTCGCGCGGTCAGCATACCGGTGCCCGCATAGTAGATAATGAGTCCCTGGATCATCATCGGCGTACCGCGCATGATCGTGGAGTAAACCTTCGCGAATCCTACGCCGACCTTTTTCCAGAATCTGACGAAGTCGTTGTCAGAGCGGTCAATCTGCTGCAGGCGCAGGAAGACCAGCACTAAAGCCAACACAAATGCGACGAGCGTGCCGACAACCGCGATAATGATCGTATTCAGGATGCCTTGTAGGAAGGTGCTGCGCATCTGATAGAGCATGTAGATCATGGAACCGAGGAAGTCTGAAGGATTCGAATCCTGTGTCACCGCGTATTGCACGATATCGACAATGCGCATGATGCCGCGGTCGATGACCATCACGATCGTGATGCCCCAGGCCACATAGGAGCTAAAGCGCTCAATCTTCTTCGCCCTCGGCGTCGCGAGGGGTGAGGTTGTCTGGTAGGCGTCACCGTGCCACTTCACGATCTTGTTCACGAGCGCCACGAGTGACACCACGACCCACACTACGAGCAGATAGAAGAGCACGCACTCAAGCGGGTACGAGTATCTCAAAAAACTCGAGGAGGTATGCGGCTGGCTTGAAAGCCACAAGCCAATCAACGCAATCACTGAGGTAGAAAGAAAGACGTAGCGATGGTCCTCGGTAACGAATCGCTTAAACCTGCCCTTTTTCTTTGCCATATCTGAAAAGCTCCTTTGTCAGATAAGGCACCTCCCCTACTGTTGTGCTGCCGAAGAGATGCCTATCTGTAATCGCTTACTTCGATTTACTCCGGCAGACGCGCCTGCACGTCGTCCCACACCTGTTGGCGTTCATCCTGGGGGACGGAATTGACCACATCATTGATCTGCTGTAGCGTGTCGCCTTGCCCCTTCGCGATACCCGCGTTGATCGGAGCGTCCTCTTGGAATAGGGCCTGGGACCCATTGATCTCTACCGGTGTCAGATCCGGATTCGCTTTCAAGAGCCCTCTCTCATTTTCCACGTCGAAGGTAATCGCATCGCAGGCACCCTGATTGAGGTTTGAGAGCTGGGCGGGGACCGAATCGACCGGTGTCAGGTGGTTCACATTCGGGATCTCATCGATCACTGTATCGAGCAAGGTGTCGCGCTGGCCTAACACGGCTGCGCCGGCAAAATCATCCAGGCTCGTGGCGTTCACATAGGCAGAGCCTTTTCTCACGAGCAGACCATAGTGGCTGGGCCAGTACGGATCGGAGAAGTCGATTGACTCGCGACGCTCGTCGGTGGCGGTCATGCCACCACAGATGATATCGATCTGCCCGTTCTTCAGGGCCTCAACAAGGCCTGAGAATTCCATCTTCGAGGCAACAGGGTTGAGATTGAAGTGCTCAGCGATCTTCTTCGCGAAGTAGATGTCATAGCCATCCGCATAGGCATCGCTCTGTCCCTCAACCGGGATCGTGTCCTCAGTTTCCTCAGACACCTGCCAGTTGAAGGGAGGGTAGGCGACTTCCATACCGACACGCATCGTGCCGTTATCGCCGAACGTCCGCTGCTGGCTGCCCGATTCCTCTTCGCCGATCTCGACCGTTTCCGTTGAAGGACCGCAAGCAACCAAGAAATCTGCGGCGCCGACGCTGATAGCGGTCAGGCCGGAAGCCTTCAGGAAACTGCGGCGGGAAACATTCGCTCGCCCGTGATGGGCAGAGCCGGTATCACGTTGTTGCATGGATCTTCTTTCCTTGCTGACGGCACACCCAAGGGGCATGAAAAAAATGTCCCTTTGTAGTGCAAGATTACTCAATTTACGCAGCAATCCCAGAGTGAGTAATAGAGTTGTAATAACGGAATCAGGATGTATGCTTAAGCCAGGTCTGCTCGCCTTGCCACACCGTGGGTGCGTTCGAGGCGGTCCACGCCCCTAATTTTGAGTTAGGATGCGCATCGAGCGTCAGATCAGCGAACTTGTGAGCCTTATAGCTCCTCAGCGCCACGAGCGCGATCATCGCACCATTGTCGCCGCAGGCGGCAATCGGGGGCACTGTAACTCTCACGCCCATGCCTCTGAAGGTCTTCTTATACGCTTCACGCAGCTGTGGATTTGCAGCGACGCCTCCACCTACGCAGAAGTCACGCGATCCGGTCTCCTTGACTGCGTGGACCGCTTTGGCGACCTGCACATCGATCACCGCAGCTTCAAAGGAAGCGGCAAGATCAGGCAGATTGATCGGACGGCCCGCTTTGTTCTCTCCCTCGATATAGGTGATCACCGAGGTCTTCAGCCCTGAAAGACTGAAGGAGTAATCCCCTGAGTGCATCATGGCACGCGGGAAGTGGATTGCCTTGGGATTACCTTTTGCAGCGAGCTCCGAGATGATCGGACCACCCGGGTAGCCAAGCCCTAAGGCCTTCGCCACTTTGTCAAACGCTTCGCCGACCGCATCGTCGATCGTCTGGCCTAAGACCTCATAGTCTCCCCAGCCTTTAACATGCACAAGCATCGTGTTGCCGCCGGAGACCAAGCTTGCGATAAAGGGGGGCTCCAGATCAGGGGTCTCAAAGAGGTTCGCAAAGAGGTGCCCCTCGAGGTGGTTGGCCGCGATGAGCGGCAACCCCGCCGAGACAGAGAGCCCCTTTGCAAAGGCGACGCCGACCACCAAGGCACCTACAAGGCCCGGACCTACGGTCACGCCGACGGCTGCCAGATCAGCAGGGGTCAAGGTATCGCACCCGAAGTGCTTGCCGACCTGCTCCATCGCTTCCTCGTAGACTCCCACGATTGCCTCAATGTGCTTTCTCGAGGCGATCTCGGGAACCACGCCGCCAAAGCGGGCGTGGAAGTCAACGGAGGAGGCCACTACATTGGCTAAGATCTGCCCTTGTCCGTCGATCACAGCCATCGCCGTCTCGTCGCAAGAGGACTCAACTGAGAGGATCAGCGGCGCGGCTTTAGCAATCGCTTCCTGCGTCTCAGTTGTACGCTCCTGAGGCTTCTTAGGCCAATTCGTAAGCGAGGCGTGCGACACCGGCGCTTTCTTCATGTGCTCAGGGTCAGCCGCTAGCGGCAGGGAGACCTTGAGGATCAGGGCGTCTTTGCCCGGTGCATAGTAGTCAGGCCGTTTCCCCACTCGCTTGAAGCCGAGCTTGGCATAGGCCTTCTGAGCCGACGCATTGTCGGTCGCAACTTCGAGTGAAGCTGAGGTAGCTCCCAACATCTCCGCATCATAGACCACCCGTGCGATCAGCCGCTCAGCGATGCCCTCACCGCGGCGCTGCTCGATCACGGCAACATCGTCGATCTCAAAGTCGCTCCCCGCGAGTACACCGCCCGCATAGCCGATGATGGTGCCCTGATCGTGGGCTATCCACCAGCTACGCTGCGGTTGTGACACTTCCTCGTAGAACGCGTTTTCACTCCACGGAGCATGGACGGAGCCTTCGAAGATAGTCTCTTCTAGCTTCGCGACAGGTGCGCAGTCATTGACCGTCATTGGCCGCAACTGCGTATGCAGACTCGCGAGCATATCGTCGACCCCGGCGACATCGACCGAGGCAGGGATCTTGAGCCCCAACCGCTTCCGCTCGTTCTCCTCCGCATCCGAAAGTCTGGTATAGAGCGGCAGGACGAGCGCGGGATCCCCATTACCTAAGGAATCCGGATCTGAGGTGGCCGCCGCAGCAGCAAGCCCCTCACCGGAGGGGAACCACAGTTTCTCATCTACGATATTGGTAAAGCCCGCATCCTCAAATTGCTTGCGGTATTTGACGAGGCCGTTGCCGGTCAGGGCAATCGCGCCGCCGGTCTTCTGAGGCAGCTCAGCCCAGGCTTCGACGACCTTGCCGGCCTTCATCACGGTCTCACGCGCGAACTGTCGGTGAGCTCCAGTCTCATCCAACACATAGATTCCGGGGTAGATCTCTTTGCGCATCGCGTCATTGGCAACTGCCAATGGTCCTCTGATGCCGGCAAACCAGGCATGCCAGGCTGTCACATCGAGCGTAGAGACCCCATAGAGCTTCTTGCCAAGCCCCACTGCAATACCTTTGGCGGTAGCGATCCCAATACGGACACCGGTGAAGGAGCCGGGACCCCGTCCCGCGACAACTGAGCTGAGGTCGTCCCAGGTGATTCCTGCCTGTCTACAGGCATCAAAGGCGCTTCCCACTAACTCCACGTTCGCCTGTCTGCGGCACTTGTGGTCGCTGCAGCCGAGCAGCTTGACCTTCTTGACGCCTTCCTGCGTTGGATCATACGCAACAACCGCACAGGCCAACATATCGGTGGAGGTGTCCACCGCCAAAACATACCGCGTATTCAACTCGAGACTCACCGTCTTTAACTACCTAATCTTCTTTCCTGGCCGACACCGTGCGCGCGTGCAGTGCAAAAGCCAATTCGGTGCTTCTTGCGCCGTAGGGGACAAATTCAATGGAGCGGGCGGGTTCCTGTCCGGCCGGCGTATCCGCATCCAAGCGCTTGAAGATCACATCGACTCGTTCGTCACCCATTGCATCCTCAAACTGCTCGCCCCACTCAATCAGGCAGGGCCCATCGGTACCGAGCGCATCGAACAGGCCAGTATCCTCCAGCTCGTCCTCATCATTCAGCCGATAGAGGTCGAAGTGATAGAGCGGCATATCCGTCCCCTCATAGACCATCTCTATCGTGAAGGTGGGGCTTGTCACCTCATCCTTCACGCCCATCCCCTGGGCGACACCTTTAGTGAACTGCGTCTTACCGGCACCTAAATCGCCGGTGAGTACCAGCACATCCCCTGGCTTCAAAAGCGTGCCGACGATCTCCCCGAAGTTCTTGGTCTCCTTAGGAGATTGGGACACGTAGTGCGTGTCATCTATAACCTTTGGCAATCTCATCGCTGTGCACTCCCCCGTTTGTTGGGCTTACGGGATGCTCTTTAAGCCACTGTCCGAGGAAGGTGAAGTCCTCGTCGAGCAGCTGCTGCCACTCGTGGTGATAGAGGGCCGCGGCAGGATGGAACACCGGCAGCACCGCAAAGTGCCCGGTCTGGTGCATCCGTCCACGCAGACTTGAGATCCCTTGCTCAGTCCTCAGCACAAAGTGGGCTGCAAAATTACCGAGGCAGATGATTACGTCAGGCCAGACAGAGCGGATCTGTTCCCGCAGGAAGGGGGCGCAGGCTTCGATCTCCTCCGGCTTGGGGTTTCTGTTTGACGGTGGACGGCACTTCAGGACGTTGGCAATATAGACATCCTCACGCTTGAGACCTGCGAGCTTCAACAGGTTATCGAGGTTATGACCCGCAGCACCCACAAAGGGCTCCCCCTGCAGGTCCTCGCTTCTGCCCGGGGCTTCACCGATAAACATCACGCGTGCGTTGGGGTTCCCGACGCCGAACACGATGTTGGTCCGCGTCTGCCCGAGTGGGCAGCGCATGCAATCCCCGAGCACCGCTTGGACCTCTTCTAGGGTGACCTCCTGCGGCTTCTGGTTAGTATGCCCCGGTATCTGCATGATTGCCATATACATCTCCGCATCACTCATATACGTCCGCGGCTTGCGGCGGTACCCTCTATGGGGTACACCTCCGACAGGTTGTTCAGACATAGATCTTTTCTAGCCTGAGGCCAAAGTCACAGGCTACTTCATAGTTGATAGTACGACGGATGTGGGCCATATCATCCAAGGTGATAGCCTCATCGTCGTCTTGACCGATCAGCGTCACCACATCCCCATAGTCCACCCGCGTCGAAGGCGCAAAGGGATTCGCCGAGGCAGGCGGCACTGCAAACATCGTCTGGTCCATGCAGATGTTGCCGACCTGCGGGCAGCGTGTCCCGTTCACAATAACGTCCATACGGTTTGAGAGTTCCCGGGCCAGCCCATCCGCATAACCGAGTGGAATCGTCGCAATCTGGGTCCCCTTGTTCGCGATACGGTACGTCATCCCGTACCCGACGCCTTCACCGACCTCCGGCTCGATCGCACGGGTCACCCGCGCCTTAACCGCCATGACCGGCTTCAGGTCGATGTAGGAAGCCGTGATCGGAGCCGCATGTAGCCCGTAGAGGCCGATCCCCACACGGCACATATCGAACTGCATACCTTTGTGCAGAATGGTGCCTGGGGTATTGTCACAGTGGATAAGGCCCGTCTCATAGCCGGCACTCTTGAGCGCGTTCACCGTATCGATGAACCGCTTGCACTGCATCCGGAAATCCCAGTCGTCGGGGACCTCCGCGGTCGCAAAGTGCGTGAAGACCCCAGCGCAGGTGAGGCCGCGGTGGAAGTCGACTGCGTGACGGAAATCGAGGGCATCATCAGGGGTAACCCCGATCCGGTGCATCCCGGTATCGATCGCCATGTGGTACTTACCCACCGTGCCGGCATCTGCGGCCGCCTCACCGAAGGCGAGCGCAAACTCGGTAGTATAGACCGCCGGCTCCAGATCGTACTCGATAAGCATTGGGATCGCAGAGATTGGGGGCTCGCTCAAGACCACGATCGGCTCTTCGATACCGCTCTTCCTGAGCTCGACGCCCTCGCTCGGCGTCGCCACCGCAAAGGAGTAGGCCCCGGCCTTTGACATGACGTCCGCACAGCGCACCGCGCCGTGCCCATAGGCATCGGCCTTCACGACGCACATCATCCTGACGCCCGACTCAAGCTGTTTTTTGAATGCGCGCACATTGGAGCGCACCGCGCCGAGATCGATCTCCACCCAGGCCCAGCGGTCAGGCGGGCAATTGTTTTCTCTCATGAAAACAGTTACTCCTTTGTATCATCCGAGGAGAGCAGCTCTTCCACGTGCTGCTCCAGAGAGTCTGACGCTAACCCGATCTCGCTGATGATATCGGTTGCCATAGCTCCATGGGAGCCATAGCGCTTTGCGGCGCGCGATCCAGCCAACGCATGGATCTCGCAGCCCAGCGAGCACAGAAGCGACAGTTCTTCCTTGTCCTCCGGATCCTTTGCGAGCAAGGCTGAGATGATACCGCTCAGGACATCGCCGGACCCTGCCGTGGAGAGCACTGAGGTGCCCGGCTCCGGAAGCAAGGCGGCTTCCACGCCGACGCAGGCCGTAGCACTGCCCTTTGCGACAACGCAGATCTCACTGCCACCGTCGCTCCAGACGATGCGACGCGCCGCTTCGAGGCAGGCGGTGAGTGAATCAGGAGGTGTATCCTGCAA
>ERZ772912.271-NODE-271-length-24194-cov-5.302374_pt1 | contig 24194 bp, 18 predicted proteins | sample MGYA00512119_ERZ772912 | MGnify/ENA primary metagenome ERZ772912 (study PRJEB29015, sample SAMEA2738048) | human oral metagenome | biome: human oral; feature: human-associated habitat; material: saliva | place: China | collected 2230 ...
GACTGCGGCCTGACCGGCCGCAAGATCATCGTCGACACCTACGGCGGTGCCGCACCGCACGGCGGTGGCGCCTTCTCCGGCAAGGACCCGTCCAAGGTCGACCGCTCGGCCGCCTACGCCGCCCGCTACGTGGCCAAGAACATCGTGGCTGCCGGCCTGGCCAAGCGCTGCACGGTGCAGATCAGCTACGCCATCGGTGTGGCCAAGCCCACGTCCATCCTGGTCGATACCCACGGTACCGGCAAGGTCTCCGACGAGAAGCTCACCGCCCTGGTGCGCAAGCACTTCGACCTGCGTCCGAAGGGCATCGTCCAGATGCTGGACCTGCTGCGCCCCATCTACGGCAAGACGGCCGCCTACGGCCACTTCGGCCGCGAGGAGCCCGAGTTCACCTGGGAAGCCACCGACAAGGCGGCCGCCCTGCGTGCCGACGCCGGTCTCTGATCGGCCGTCCGGCCGCCCCGACCGACCGTTGCGCAGTCGCCACATGGCATCACCGTGCAACAGATCGGGGCGGCCGTCCCCAAATTGCGGATGGCAGCCTATAATGCCCGCCATCCCGTCATGTCGAGAAGCGTTGCGACCAGGAATTCCCTCCTGGCCAGGCTCGACCTGATCAGAACGAAACGACGCTTGCATCCCATCCCACGGCTGCAGGCGTCTTTTTTTTGCCTGCAGCGGCACCCCAGCCATTCCGCCACGGGTGCCATCCCTATACCGGAGCCCACATGAACGCACCTGCTGCCAAAGACTACAGCATCGCCGATCTCTCCCTGGCCGACTGGGGCCGCAAGGAAATCAAGATCGCCGAAACCGAAATGCCCGGCCTGATGGCCATCCGCCGCGAATACGCTGCCGCCCAGCCGCTCAAGGGCGCACGCATCACCGGTTCGCTGCACATGACCATCCAGACCGCCGTGCTGATGGAAACCCTCGTGGCCCTGGGCGCCGAGCTGCGCTGGGCCTCGTGCAACATCTTCTCCACGCAGGACCACGCCGCTGCCGCCATGGTGGCCGCCGGCATCCCCACCTTCGCCGTGAAGGGTGAATCGCTGGAAGACTACTGGCGCTATACCCACGCCATCTTCGAGTGGGCTGACGGCAAGCCCTCCAACATGATCCTGGACGACGGCGGCGACGCCACGCTGCTGCTGCACCTGGGTGCCCGCGCCGCCAAGGATCCGTCGGTGCTGGCCAACCCCGGCAGCGAAGAAGAGAAGATCCTCTTCGCCACCATCAAGGAGCGCCTGAAGACCGATCCCTCGTTCTATCAGCGCAACCTGGACGCCATCATCGGCGTGACCGAAGAGACCACCACCGGCGTGCATCGCCTGCAGCAGATGTCCGAGCGCGGCGAGCTGAAACTGCGCGCCATCAACGTCAACGACTCGGTCACCAAGTCCAAGTTCGACAACCTGTACGGCTGCCGCGAATCGCTGGTCGACGGCATCAAGCGTGCCACCGACGTGATGGTGGCCGGCAAGATCGCCGTGGTGGCCGGCTACGGTGACGTGGGCAAGGGCTCGGCCCAGGCCCTGCGTGCCCTGTCCGCCCAGGTCTGGGTCACCGAGATCGACCCGATCTGCGCCCTGCAGGCCGCCATGGAAGGCTATCGCGTCGTCACCATGGAATACGCCGCCGACAAGGCCGACATCTTCGTCACCACCACCGGCAACAAGGATGTCATCCGCCACGAGCACATGGTGGCCATGAAGGACGAGGCCATCGTCTGCAACATCGGCCACTTCGACAACGAAATCGATGTCGCCTCGCTGTCCAAGTACACCTGGGAAAACATCAAGCCCCAGGTCGACCACATCATCTTCCCGGACGGCAAGCGCATCATCCTGCTGGCCCAGGGTCGCCTGGTCAACCTGGGTTGCGCCACCGGCCACCCGTCCTACGTGATGAGCTCCTCCTTCGCCAACCAGACGCTGGCGCAGATCGAACTCTTCACCCGGCCCGACTACTACCAGCCCGGCAAGGTCTACGTGCTGCCCAAGCACCTGGACGAGAAGGTCGCCCGCCTGCAGCTCGACCGCCTCAACGCCCAGCTGAGCAAGCTCACGCCGGAACAGGCCGCCTACATCGGCGTGCCGGTCGAAGGCCCCTACAAGCCCGACACCTACCGCTACTGATGTCCACACGCGCGGATGTCGCGCTGGTCGAGCGGGGCCTGGTCAGGTCCCGCACGCTGGCACGACGGCTGATCGAGGCGGGCGCCGTCCTCACCGACGGCCCGGGCGGCGAAGTCCCCGTGACACGCACCGCCCAGCCCATCTTCCCCGACCAGCCCCTGCGCGTCCTGGAATCCGAAACGACCCGTTTCGTCTCGCGGGGTGGCAACAAGCTGGATGCCGCCCTGCAGGCTGCCGGCATCGACTGCACCGGCCTCGATGCCCTGGATGTCGGCATGTCCACCGGCGGCTTCACCCATTGCCTGCTGGCGCGTGGCGCACGGCAGGTGCTGGGCATCGAAGTCGGCCACGGCCAGCTCGATCCTGTTCTGGCAGCCGATCCCCGGGTGCATTGCCTTGAGCACACCCACATCCGCGACGTGCACCTGGCTGACCTGCGGCTGCCCGATGGCAGCGCGCCTGCCCAGGGCTTCGCACTCATCGTCGTCGACCTCTCCTTCATTGCCGCCAGCCACCTGCTGGACAAGCTGGCCACGCTGGCCGCACCGGGTGGTCGACTGACCTGCCTCATCAAGCCCCAGTTCGAACTGGGCCCCCAGGCCCGCAACCGCCAGGGCATCGTCCGTGCCGACGCCGACCTGGACGGCCTGCGCCGTGACGTCATCCAGCGTGCAGAAGACGCCGGCTGGCAGGTCAACGACTGGCAACGCTGCGCCCTCGTTGGCGGCGACGGCAACCAGGAGTACTTTCTGATCGCCACCCGCCGGCCCTGAACCCCGTCTTCTCCTCACACCATGACCCGACAAGCCCCCTCGCTCAGCTTCGAGTTCTTCCCGCCCGCCACCGACGCCGGCGCCCAGAAGCTGCTCGAAACCCACCGTGCCCTGCAGGCCCTGCAGCCCGAATACTTCAGCGTCACCTTCGGCGCCGGTGGCAGCACCCAGGCCCGCACCGCCGAGGCCGTCACCAACCTGACGGCGGCCGGCTCGGAAGTGGCCCCGCACCTGACTTGCGTGGGCGCCACCCGCGACAGCATCCGTGAACTGCTGGACGGCTACCGTGCCCAGGGCGTCAAGCGCCTGGTGGCCCTGCGTGGCGACCTGCCCTCCGGCACCATGTCCCTGGGGGACTTCCAGCACGCGACCGACCTGGTGCGCTTCGTGCGCGAGCACAGCGGCGACTGGTTCACCATCGAAGTGGCGGCCTACCCCGAGATGCACCCCCAGGCCACCTCGCCCGACACCGACCTGGCGCACTTCGCCGAGAAAGTGGCGGCCGGTGCAGACTCGGCCATCACCCAGTACTTCTACAACGCCGACGCCTACTTCGACTTCGTCGAGCGGGCGCGTGCTGCCGGTGTCACCGTCCCCATCGTGCCCGGCATCATGCCCATCCTCAACTACACCCAGCTGTCGCGCTTCTCGGACAACTGCGGTGCCGAGATCCCGCGCTGGATCCGCCTGCGCCTGGCCGCCTTCCACGACGACATGGACTCGCTGCGCGCCTTCGGCCATGACGTGGTCGTGGACCTGTGCGACCGGCTGCTGGCCGGCGGTGCCCCCGGCATCCACTTCTACACCATGAACCAGGCCGGCCCCTGCGCCGCCATCTGGCAGGCGCTCAAGCGCTGACCCCCCGGCACCGGCCCCACGCCGGTGCCCTGCTGCGCTTCACCTCTCCCCGTACCCTACCTCTTCCTGCGGTCTTCCCCGACTGTCTCCCCAAGCCACTTCCCCGGCAATATTCCCCAGCCACTTTCCTCGGCCACCGCCCTCGTCCATCGCACCAGCCCCTGGCGTCCTGACGCCCCGGCTGCACACGCACTCCCCCTCATGCCCGTGCATACCGTGCGGATCAGGACATCCGTCACACACCCCGCACCCGGCATGCCGCCCGTCAGCCCCTGCCGGCCGACACGGACCTGAGCGCACGCCATCCTGCCCCGGCTCGCTAAGATGCTCCTCCCGGATCCCCTCGTTCGGATCCGTGTTGCAGGCCACTTCCCCGTGAAGGACCGTCAACCTGGAGCATTCCCTTGTCCACCGTAGTCGACCAGACGATACCGGCCACCCCGCCGATGACGGCCAATCGCCGTTACCGGATCGCCGTCCAGGATCTGCGACTGAACATGTTCGTCGTGGAGCTGGATCGGCCGTGGCTCGACACGCCCTTCCTGCTGCAGGGGTTCCTGATCGACGACCAGGTGGAGCTGGACACCCTGGCGCGGTACTGCAACTACGTCTACGTCGACCTCGAACTGTCCTCGCCCAGCGTGGCCATGGACATCCGCGTGGCCGACGCCAATTTCGGGCGCCTGTCCGCCGAGACCCGGCCCATGCCCAATGCCATCGTGCATGAGCCCCCGACATCGCCCACAACCATCATCCACGCACACAGTGCGCCCAATAGCGTGCCGGCACCGGCCGCCCCTGCCCCGCTCCAGCCTCCAATGCGGCGCTCGAAGTCGGCCTCGGCCGCGAAGAAACCGCTGGAATACGAGGAGCCCAGGACCCGCATCCTGGGCGCCGCAGCGCCCCGGCCGCCCCGGCGCTACAAGCCGCGCACTGACGCCAGTGTCTCGCGCGAGACGCGCCAGCGCTTCCGCCAGATGGTCAAGCAGACCGCCAACTCCCCCAAGGACAACGACCAGGGGATGCTGGAGCGGATGCTGTTCTGGATCACCGACCACCTGGCCCAGAGCCGCGAGCTGGAGCAGCACAGGCGCACCATCCAGCAGATTCCCGAGCTGAAGTCCTCCGGCATCAAGCTGACCCGCTATGAAGTGCGTCGGCCCATGGAGGCGGAACTGCCGCGCGCCCGGCACGCCTTCAAGTCCGGCGAGACGGCCCTCAACGCACTGATCGAGGACATCCGTCACGGCAACACCCTGGACATGGACGCCGTGGCCGGCGCCGTCGACAGCATGGTCGACAGCGTGCTGGACAACCCCGATGCCATGATGTGGATCGCGCGACTGCGCGAAGAGGACATCCAGGTCTATCACCACGGCGTGCGCGTGGCCCTGTACCTCGTGGCGCTCGGCCGGCACCTGGGCTTTCCGCGTCAGGAACTCAGCTACCTGGGTCAGATCGGCATGCTGGCCGACGTCGGCAAGACCAAGATCCCGCGTGCCCTGCTGGAAAAGCCCGGCCTGCTGTCGGCGGCCGAATTCGGGCTGGTCAAGGAACACGTCAACCTGTCGCTGCACATCCTCAACAGCGGCCCCGCCCTGCCGCCGCAGGTGCTGCAGGGCATCAGCCAGCACCACGAACGCATCGACGGTTCAGGCTATCCCAATCAGCTCAAGGGCGACAAGATCAGCATCTACGGCAAGATGGCGGCCATCGCCGATTCCTTTGCCGCGCTGATCACCCCCCGTCCCTACGCCAAGGCCTCCGCCCCGCAGGATGCCCTGATGAACCTGTACGAATGGAGCGGCACCTCGTTCCATGAACCGCTCGTCGAGCAGTTCGTGCAGGCCATCGGCGTCTTCCCGGTCGGCAGCCTGGTGGAACTGTCCAGTGGCGAAGTGGCGGTCGTCATTGCCCACAACCGCGTGCGCCGACTGGAACCGCGCGTGCTGGTGCTGTCGGAGCCCGACAAGACACCGCTTGAAGTGCCCATCGAGCGCGACCTCTACCAGGAGTCGAAGGACAGCCGTGGACGACAGAAAAAATCCCTGCGAATCGTGCGCGGTCTGCCTGCCGGCACCCACGGATTCAAACTGCAGGATTATTACCTCGATGAGGTCCAGACCCAGCATGGAAGCACCGCTCAATCAGCGCCTGACGCCCAATGAACTGCTGGCCCACGGGCAGCAACTGCTCAGCCGCAAGGCACCGGGCCAGCCCCTCCTGCTCACCATCGGCCTGAACCGTTCGGACCAGCTGCAGGCCCTGGCGCGCGACCCGCACGCCAACCTAGTGCTGGGCGAGATCATCAAGCGCATCGGCAAGCGCCTGCGCGCCGAAGACCGCGTGGCCACCGCTGCCTTCGACGAGATCTGGATCCTCATTGCCAACGTGCCCAACGAAGCTGTCGCCACCACCGTGGCCACCGCCTTCCGCGAAGCACTGTACGTGCCCATCCACATCCCGCTGCAGAACTCGCAGACCCTCACCGCCCAGCTGCAGCCCATCATCGGTGGCGCCTGGAGCCGCAGCAGCACCGTCAGTATCGGCGGCCTGCTGCAGGGTGCCTGGGATGCGCGCCAGCTGGCCGCCGAGCGCGAGGAACGGCTGCTGGTGCAATGCATCGGTGCCGATGACAACGCCGCGCGCATGGCCGAGATCGAGACCGCCCTGCGCCGTCACCTCTTCAGCAACGACCTGGAAGTGCATTTCCAGCCGCAGATCGACCTGGCCACCAACCAGTGTCACGCCGCCGAGGCGCTGATCCGCTGGCCGCGCAACCACCCGCTGCAGGTCAGCCCCGCCATGATCGCCTCCATCTGCGACGACCGCGGCATGATCGGCCAGCTCACCCAGTTCGTCATCAACACCGTGCTGCGCCAGCAGATGATGTGGCAGGCCCAGGGCATCGACCTCAGCATCGGCATCAACCTCTCGGCCAAGACCGCCAACGACCCCGGCTTTGCCGCCCAGGTGGCCCAGGCCTGCGAGACCTGGAGCCTGTCGCCCACCCGACTGCTGTTCGAGCTGACCGAAGACTCGATCGTGCGCAACGAACGCGCCACCATCGAGTGCATGCACGCCCTGCGCAACATCGGGTGCGAACTCTCCATCGACGACTTCGGCACCGGCTACTCGTCGTTCGCCTACCTGCGCCAGTTCCCCGTGCACGAACTGAAGCTCGACCGCGTGTTCATCCAGAACCTGGTCAACGACCGCGGCGACCAGCAGATCGTCAAGGCGCTGATCGACCTGGCCCACGCCTTCGACCTGCGCGCCCTAGCCGAAGGCGTCGACGACCCGGCCGCCGTGCACATGCTGCGCGAATTCGGCTGCGACCGCGTGCAGGGTTTCCTGTACGCCCGTGCCCTGCCCGCCGACGAACTGATCCCCTGGATCCAGCGCTTCAATCAGGGCGAGGCCATGGCCACGATGCAGCGCGACGGCGTCAGCAGCATCGACAGTGGCATGTCCCAGACATCTGGCGTCCACGAGCTGGTCTCGGCCTGATCGTAGGCCACCCCCACGCTGCCGGTCGTGCAAAACGCCGGCAGCGCCAGCGTGCGGTCATAGAAGCCGCCACCATACCCCAGCCGGTAGGGGCGGCCATCCAGCACCCGGAAGCCCACGCACGGAATCACCAGCACATCGGGCACCACCGTCTCGTCCGTCTCGGGCACCTGCACCCCGAAGGCAGCCGTGCGCAACGGCGCCTCGGCATCCCACACCCGGAACGTCAACGGCTCGTTCCTGCCCGTCACCACCGGCAGCGCCAGCCGCCGCCCCTGCGCCCGCCACTGCGCGTAGCAGGCCGAAAGATCCGGTTCGCTCCGGATCGGCAGATAAACGCCGATATTGTCCGCACTTTGCAACAGATCGGCTCCCAGCAATTGCTGGCACAGTAAGGTGTCGAGATGCATGCGCCCAGCCTGCGCCATGTCCGAGCGCAAGGTCAGCAGCTGCTTCCGCAGCGCCTTGCGTGCTATGCTGGATTCGGAAGATTTGTCCACATGAACATTCTAAACGCGGTGCGTGGCCAGCCCCTGGCCCGCAAGACCCTGGTCCTGTCCCTGCTGGCTGCCCTCTGCACGCTGCACGCACGCACCGCGCTGCCCGACACACCGCCCGGCACCGCCCCGGCCTCCGTTTCCGAAGCTGCCCCGGACCTCACCCCGCTGACCTCGGCCACCAGCGTCCCCGCCCCATCCGACGACGGTGCCGGCACACTGGGCGCCAGCGCCCTGCAGCCCGGCGTCTCCAGCATCCTGGCGCGGCTCTCGCCCGCCATCATCTACGTCCCGCCCGTCGTCACCGACCCCGTGGACCTGGCCATCCTGGACGCCCGCAAGGCCATGCAGGCCAACAACCTGGCCGCCTTCGACACCGCGGCAGCCCTCGTTCCACGCGGCCATGCCCTGTCCAGCTACCTCGACTACTGGCGCCTTCGCATCCGTCTGGCCGCCAGCGACCCCACCGATGCCGAGTACCTGGCCGTCAGCGCCGACGCCCACGCCTACCTGAAACAGTTCCCCCGCACCCTCACGGCCGACCTGCTGCGCCGCGACTGGATGCTGGCCGCCGGCCGCCGCCAGGACTGGGCCACCATCGACGCCCTCTACCCGGCCTGGACCCTGAAGGACGAAAGCGCCCCCGAATGCCTGGCCAGCCTCTCGGCCCTGTCCTGCGTCGAAGAAGGCAAACACCCGGGCGCTGCCACCCTGCGGCACGCCACCAGCCTGCTGCTTCAGCCCCAGGCCCTCAACAGCAGCTGCACTGCCCTGCTGCAGACCCTGGCCGAGCACGAATGGCTCACCCCGGCCCAGCGCCAGCAGCGCCTGAACCTGGCCCTGGAAATCAACAACCCCGCCGAGATCCGCCAGGCCGTCGCCCTGCTGCCGCAGCCGCCCGACGCCAAGGCCCTCGATCTGGCCCTGAACAAGCCTGCCCAGCTGCTGAACGCCACCGCCCTCCTGGTGCCCACGGCCAAGGCCCCCCTGCGCAGCGCTGCCATCACGCAACCCGGCGTCCGGACTGCCAACCATCGCAGCCAGACATCTGCCCACCTCATCCCTGCCGACGGCCGCCAGCGCGCCACCGTGCTGACCGTCGCACAACGTGAGGCCAATACGCGAAGCAGCGCCGCCCGCAAGAGCACCAACACCGCCAAGGCCGCCGGCCGGACAAAAGCATCCCTGGCCGTCCCCAACAGCAAGGGCACCATCTCCCGCACACACAAGGCAACCCACAAGACCACCCAAGCTGCCGCGCAGAAATCCGGCGCCCACCGCAAGGCAGGCGCCGCGGCTGCCACCGCAGCAGCAGCCAGCAAGGCGGCCGCCCGCACCCCGCTCACCCCGGTGCTGGCCCGCATCGCCCTCGTGCGCCTGGCCCGGCAGGACCCGGCCCGCGCTGCCGCCCTCATGGACGCCGGCAAGACCCCCGATGGCCGCGCCCTGAAACTGGGTGCCACCGATCGCGCCTTCGTCTGGTCGCAGATCGCTGCCGCCGGCATGTTCCGCCTCGACCCCCAGGCCCCCGCCTGGGCCGAACACGCCCGGAATGCCGCCATCAGCGACCACACCCGCGTCTGGCTGGCCCGCGCCGCCCTGGCCGAACAGGACTGGACCGGACTGGAGCGCATCCTGCGCGCCATGGACCCCGCCCTGCGCCAAAGCCCCACCTGGACCTACTGGCACGGCCGCGCCCAGGACGCCCTGGGCCACCACAAGCAGGCACGCCACATCTTCCAGGGCCTGGCCACACGGCACGACTACTACGGCAAACTGGCCCGTGAAGAACTGGCCCTGCCTCCGGCCGCCCTGCCCACTCCCAAGGCAGCCCCGGACAGCCTCGTCAAGGCCATGGATGACAACGACGGCATCCGTCAGGCCATGGCCTTCTACGCCCTGGGCCTGCGCGGCGAAGGCAACCGCGAATGGAACTTCCAGATGCGCGGCCGCAACGAACAGGAGCTGCGCGCCGCCGCCACCTGGGCCGCCCGCCACGGCCTGCTCGACCGCGCCATCAACACCGACGAACGCATCCTCACCGGCCAGGCCGACTACAGCCTGCGCTTCCCCACGCCCTTCGCCGAACAGCTGCTGACCATCACCAGCCAGCATGCCATCGACCCCGCCTGGGTCTACGGCCTCATCCGGCAGGAATCCCGCTTCGTCATGCAGGCCCGCTCCCACGTCGGCGCCTCCGGCCTGATGCAGATCATGCCCGACACCGCCCGCTGGGTGGCCCGCCAGATGGGCAACACCACCTACCAGGCCGGCCAGATCGACGACCTCACCACCAACCTCACCTTCGGCAGCTACTACCTCAAGCGTGCCCTGGACGACCTGAGCGGCTCGCCCGTCCTGGCCACCGCCGGCTACAACGCCGGCCCCCGCCGCGCCCACACATGGCGCGCCAGCCTGTCACGCCCCCTGGAAGGCGCCATCTTCACCGAACTCATCCCCTTCACCGAAACCCGCCACTACGTGAAGGCCGTACTCTCCAACACCGTGGACTACGCCACCCTCTTCTCCGGCCAGCCCCAGTCGCTCAAATCCTGGCTGGCCACCATCACGCCACAGCCGGTGGGGGTGGCACAGTTGCCATAATCTCGGCAACGGCCATCGAGGCATGGTCGAGACACCCGGAAAACCCGGCCCCTCCCTCCCCGCAGGAAACGTCATGACCGCCCCCGATGCCCGTGCCCCCCAGCTCCAGATCTACCGCGTCGGCGGGTCCGTCCGTGACGAACTGCTGGGGCTGCCCGCCGGCGACCGCGACTGGGTGGTCGTGGGCGCCACGCCGGAACAGATGCTGGCTCAGGGCTTTCAGGCCGTCGGCAAGGATTTCCCCGTCTTCCTGCACCCCCAGAGTCACGAGGAATACGCACTGGCCCGCACCGAGCGCAAGACTGCGCCCGGCTACAAGGGCTTTGCCGTGCATTTCTCGCCGGATGTCACGCTGGAAGACGACCTGCTGCGCCGCGACCTCACCATCAACGCCATCGCCCGTGCCGCCGACGGCAGCCTCGTCGACCCATTCCACGGCCAGGCCGACATCCAGGCCCGGATCTTCCGCCACGTCAGCCCCGCCTTCCGCGAAGACCCCGTGCGCATCCTGCGCCTGGCCCGCTTCGCTGCGCGCTTTCCCGATTTCACCATCGCCCCCGAAACCCTGGCGCTGATGCGCGAGATGACGGCTGCTGGCGAAGTCCATGCCCTGGTGGCCGAGCGTGTCTGGCAGGAACTCTCCCGGGGCCTGATGAGCCAGCGGCCTTCGCGCATGCTGCAGGTCCTGGATCAGGCCCATGCGCTATGCATCCTCCTGCCCCGGCTGCCCGCCCCCGACACCCAGCCCGACTGGCTGACGGCCCTGGATGCCAGCGCCGCGGCCCGCGATCCACTGCCCGTGCGCTTTGCCATCCTGCTGGCGGGCATGACCATTCCGGCAGAGTCCCGTATCGAACTCGGACCCCAGGAAAACATTCCTCAACCAGCCTCGCCCTCCATCTCCGGGAACATAGATAAAACCAAAGCGGCAAAATCCGTCACCGAACAGGCCAAGGCCCTGCGCGCCTCCAACGAATGCACCGACGCCGCCACACGGTTAGCCAGTGAAATACCCGGCCCCATCCCGCAGGCAGCTCGCCAGTGGTTCCTGTCGCCCGAACGTCAGGACGCCGAAGCGCTGCTGGCCCTCTTCAACCGACACGACGCCTGGCGTCGTCCGGAACGGCTTCGGCTGCTGCTGACCGTCGCACAGCGGCTGGCCTTGCCCGATCATCCGACACAGGTTGCCGAACCCGGTCAGGCCATCTCCCCCATGCCGGAGAGCGACTCGACGCAGCCTGTCCGTCCCGGACAAGACGACAGTCCGTCATCACCTGCCAACGTCAATGGCATGTCCGGAACAATCTCACGAGATTCGGTTTCGAACATCATCCATCGCATTGAACAGGCGCTTGCCGTTGCAACCGCGGTCGACACGGGCGCCATCGCCCGACAGCATCAGGCCAACCCTGGCGCCATCCGCGCTGCCATCGATGACGCCCGGCGTGAAACCATTTCGGGCTACCTGGCATCCAGGTCATGACAGGCAACAGGCGTACAACCTGTCGTCCATTCCTTTTCACGCATCGCGGGCTGCCACCATACGATACAATCCCGCCCGCCAGACCGCTGGCGTGAAGCGTGCGCTCTCGTGTCACCATCCCGCATGGCAGCACGTGCCCATGACACGGCTTCCGGGGCATTCCGCCCCCGTGGTTCGAAAAACGCCCACGTTAAAAAACTAGGGAAGACCTGAACGCTTCTCCCCCGGGCAACATTCGCCCCGGGTCACAGGAAGGATCCGTTCGGGAACGCCCAGAGGACCCTTCCATGTCATCCCCCCAGAAAGCCGCCGTGATCTTCTCCGGCGGGCAGGACTCGACCACCTGTCTTTTCCTGGCGCTGCACGAGTTCGGCCAGGGCAACGTCGAGGCCATCACTTTCCAGTACGGCCAGCGCCACGCCATCGAGCTGGACAAGGCTCGCTGGATCGCCGAAGACCTTGGCGTGAAGCAGACGGTCATCGACACCTCGGTCATCAAGGCCATCACCCACAACGCGCTGCTGGACGAAAGCGCCACCATCTCGCAGGAAGACGGCCAGCCCCCCAACACCTTCGTGGACGGGCGCAACGCACTGTTCCTGCTGTATGCCGCCATCCATGCCAAGGCCCAGGGCATCCGCACGCTCTACACCGGCGTGTGCGAGACCGATTTCAGCGGCTATCCGGATTGCCGTGATGTCTTCGTGAAGTCGATGAACGTCACGCTGAATCTGGCCATGGACTACACCTTCGACATCCGCACGCCACTGATGTGGCTGACCAAGAAGGACACCTGGGCACTGGCTGACCGGCTGGGCGCCTTCGACTACATCCGCCAGCACACGCACACCTGCTATCTGGGCGTGGAAGGCGGCTGCGGCCAGTGCCCCAGCTGCGTGCTGCGTGAACGCGGCCTGCACGAATACCTGACGGAACGCGATGCCGCGCTGGCGAAGGAGCAGCGCCATGCTTAAGATCGCCAAGGAATTCAGCTTCGACATCGCGCACATGCTGGATGGTCACGACGGCAAGTGCAAAAACCTGCACGGACACACGTACCGCTTGCAGGTGGAAGTCGGCGGCCCGCTGCACGCCAGCGGCCCCAAGGCCGGCATGGTGATGGACTATGCGGACCTGAAGGACATCGTGAAGCACCACGTGGTCGACCCGATGGACCACGCCTTTCTCTACGACACCGGCAGCCCGCGCGAATGCCGGGTAGCCACGCTGCTGCAGGAACTGGATTCCAAGGTCCATGGCCTGCCCATGCGCACCACGGCCGAAAACATTTCGGCCCATATCTTTCATGTCCTTCAGGACCAGGGTCTGCCGGTCAGCCTCATCCGTCTGTGGGAAACCCCCACATCCTATTGCGAGTACAGCGGATGAACAGCGAACAGCACATGGCCGCAGGCATGCCGGTCACACCGCCGCACCCGGTGATCCCACTGTCGGTCGAGACACCGGTACACACCGCAATCCGTCGGAGGCCGGAACCTGCCACTGGCCTGGATACACCCTACCGCATCGTCGAGATCTTCGAGACACTGCAGGGAGAGGGCTTCAACACCGGCATGCCCAGCGTCTTCATCCGCTTCGGCAAATGCAACCTGGCCTGCCCATGGTGCGACACCGACTACAACCGCTTCGGCACCATGACGCTGGGGGACATCCTGGCCAAGGTCCGGACATTCTCGGCTCGCAACATCATCATCCCCGGCGGGGAACCCACCATCCAGCCTCACCTGGAGCGGCTCCTGGACAGCCTGAAGGCCGAGGGTCATTTTCTGGCCATCGAGACCAACGGCCTGAAGCCGGTGCCGCCGCAGATCGACTACATCGCCACCAGCCCGAAGCGCCTCTATCAGCAGGCCTACGCGAAGCGCCACATCAAGTTCGCGCACGAGGTTCGCATCGTGGTGGATGGTGACGTGCGCGACTTCTGCGCCCAGATCGAGGACAGCATCCGCGCCGACCGCTACTATCTGTCGCCCTGCGACGTGGATGGCCGGATGAACATGCTGGAAACCATCACCCAGCTGGGGCAGCTCAACCAGCGTCCCGGCCGCCCCCGGTGGCAGCTCAGCATCCAGACCCACAAGCTGGCCGGCATCGAGTGACAGTCCTCAAACCGCACGGTCCCCACCAAAGCCCAGCACCGAGGCCGCTTCACGCAGATTCTTCTCGAAGGCAATCACCTTGAAGAGTTCGCCCATCTCGGCCTCGGAAATCAGCTGCTGCACCGCCTGAGCCTGGGCGAACCAGAAGCTTTCAGGCTCACGCGGCAGGTCCGCCAGCTCGTCCAGCAGGCCGGCATTCAGCAGGAAGGCCGCCATCGAGGTGTAGCCCACCAGCGAGAAGCCCTCGGCCGTGGCCGCCCGGGCCAGCGCCGTGAAATCCACGTGCGCCGTGATGTCGCTCAGGCCCGGCCACAGGAAGGGATCCGAGTGACTGCGGTGCCGGTAGTGGCACATCAGCGTGCCCTGATCGCGCTGCGGGTGGTAATACTCGGGTGCGGCAAACCCATAGTCCAGCAGCAGCACCACGCCGGCCGTCATGCAGTCGGCCAGCGTGCGCATCCAGGCCTGCTGCGCCGGACAGATCTCCGACCGGTAGGGACTGTGCCACTGGGCCCCTTCCGGCCCCAGCCGGTTGCGCAGCGCAGCCACGGTTTCCGTCAGCACCGCGTCGGCCGGGCGCAGTGCCCAGGCAAACTGGCCGTCCACCCACGTCACGCCCATCTCCTGCAGCTCCGCCTCCGCGTTGGCCTGCCACTCGAACAGCTGCACCGGCATGGCATCCAGCAGCTCGTTGGCCACCACCACACCGGCAAAGCTTTCGGGGAAGGTCTCCAGCCATCCCACCCGGTCCATCAGGCCCGGGGCCAGGCTCTTCAGCGTCTGGCGCTGGTGCTCGCGGCGTTCGGCCGACAGCTCCAGAATCAGATAGCGCACCTCATGGTGCCCCACGTTGTCCAGCGCATTGAGCAGCTGTGCGGCCAGCATGCCGCTGCCACCGCCCACTTCCAGCACCACCTGGCCGCTGCCCGCCAGCGCCGGATCCTTCAGCCACGGGGAGACCTGCCGGGCCAGAGTGGCCCCAAAAAGGGGCGTGAGTTCCGGCGCCGTCACGAAGTCGCCGGCCGCACCGAACACCTGGCCGGGGTTGCTGTAGTAACCCAGACCCGGCTCGTAGAGCGCCATTTCCATGTAGCGGGCAAAGCTCAACCAGCCACCGTGGCGCGCAATCTCGGCCGCGATGCGCGTCGACAGCTCCTGGCTGACCGCCAGGGCCTCGCGGTCGGGCACGGGCAGGGCAGACTCGACGCGGGAATGAGACAGGGACATGACAGCACCATCCAGGAAAGAAGCCGAGCGCAACGCCGGCCGATAACATGCACCCCTCATGCTACAGTGCGCCACCATGGAACACGCTCCGTCCACCCCTTCTGCCTGCGCAGGGTCTCCCGTCGACAACAGGGTTGCCTCTGCCGACACACGCGCCACCGCCACGCAGGGATCCACGGCCTCGCCACGCGTCGCGCTCGTCACCGGAGCGGGCAAGCGGCTGGGCCGTGCCATTGCCCTGGCCCTGGCGCAGGATGGCTGGGACATCGGCGTGCATTGCCGCGATTCCGTGGCCGAGGCCAAACAGACTGTGACGGACATTCAGGGACTGGGCCGTCGGGCCGTGGTGCTCCAGGCCGACCTGGACGATGCCGCTCAGTGCCAGACGCTGGTGCCCCGCCTGGCGGATGCGCTGGGCCCCGTCTCCGGGCTGGTCAACAGCGCCTCGCGCTTTGAATACGACGACATCCGCTCGTTCACGCCCGAGAGCCTGCAACAGCACCTGGTGCCCAACGTGATGGCACCGCTGCTGCTGGCCCAGTCCCTGGTCAGCCAGCTGCCTGCGGCACCGGTTCAGGGCGTCATCGTCAATCTGCTGGACCAGAAGCTCTTCAATCTGAATCCGGACTTCCTGTCGTACACGCTGTCCAAGGCCGCGCTGTCGGCAGCCACCACCATGCTGGCACAGACGCTAGCACCCCGGATGCGTGTCGTGGGCGTGGCGCCGGGCCTCACGCTACCCAGCTACCTGCAGGACGATGCCGCGTTTGCTCACGCACACCGCACGCTGTCGCCGCTGGGCGCGTCCAGCACGGCCCGGGACGTTGCCGACACCGTGGTCTTTGCCATGAAGACCCGCTCGATCACCGGCACCACGCTGCTGATCGATGGCGGCCAGCACCTGCTGGGCCTGCCGCGTGATGCCAGCCTGATGGACGGAACGCCCCCCACGGGTCGCTGACACGCCCGCCCCACGTGCTTTTTTTGTAAAAGGCAGGCCACATGGGGCGCAAAATCCGTCACCCGGCCCCTAAAGCCGCTATGATTGCGTCCTCGGAAAGGTCTGGACCTGCCTTCGCAGCGCAGCCATTCCTGACGGATGTCCTGCCCGGCAGGACGCCCTGGCCGGACGCGAGGTCCGGTCCCTTCGTTTCCGGTCGCCCCTCCTTCCATCGCCGACGATCACGACGCCATGCAGGCCAGCCCTTCCCAGCCCGCCGAGAGCGCCAGCTACGCAGACCGGCCAGCCACCCAGACCATCCGGATCGACGAGATCCGTCGTCCCGGCACGGGCCGGCTGCCCACGCAGGAAAGCCCGCTGGACGAGAAGCAGGCAGCGTGGCTCGGCGGACTGGACGCACTGCACGGTGATGCAGACGCAGGCGCGCCCTCGGGCAGTCAGGGCAGTTCCGCCTCTGCTGACCCGACGCAAGCCCCGGCAGGCCACCCCGCCGTGCCGCCTGCCGCATCGCGTCCCGCCCTGCGCGACACCCGGCGCGAGGACCACGAGAACAACAAGCTCTCCAAGCGGCTGTACCGGCTGACCGGCCAGGCCATTGCCGACTACGACATGATCGGCCCGAACGACCGGGTGATGGTCTGCCTGTCGGGCGGCAAGGACAGCTTTGCCATGCTGGACATCCTGCTCGGGCTGCAGAAGCGCGCGCCGGTGCCCTTCTCCATCGTGGCGGTGAACCTCGACCAGCGCCAGCCGGGCTTTCCGGCCGACGTGCTGCCCAACTACCTGAAAAAGCTGGGCGTCGAATATCACATCGAGACGGAAGACACCTACAGCACGGTGCAGCGGGTCATCCCCGATGGCAAGACCAAGTGCTCGCTCTGCTCGCGGCTGCGGCGTGGCATCCTGTACCGGGTGGCGTCCGAGCTGGGGGCCACGCGCATCGCGCTGGGCCACCACCGCGACGACATCCTGGCCACGTTCTTCCTGAACCTCTTCTATGGCGGTCAGCTCAAGACCATGCCGGCCAAGCTGGTGTCGGACGACGGCCGCCATGTGGTCATCCGGCCGCTGGCCTATGTGGAAGAGAAGGATCTCATCCGCTGGGCCGAGGTCAAGAATTTCCCGATCATCCCCTGCAACCTGTGCGGAAGCCAGCCCAACCTGAAGCGCGCCGAGACCAAGGAGCTGCTCAAGTCCTGGGAAAAGCGCTTCCCCGGTCGCCTGGAAACGATCTTTTCCTCTCTGGGCAGGGTGCGTCCGTCCCATCTGATGGACCGCACCCTGTACGACTTCAACACCCTGCGCACCGGCGACGACGCCGAGGATTGAGGTGAACGGACCCATCTCCTGGTTTTCCAGCACGCGCCGGCTGATCCGGATCCTCTGGACAGTCCGCCGTTTCGGCCTGGACGAACTGGTGGTCAGCGGCGCTGCCAGCAGTTCACGCTCCCCGTGGCTTCTGCGCATGACGCGCTGGCTGCGGATGGGCACTATCCGCGAACCGCGCGGGGTGCGCCTGCGGATGGCCTTCGAGAGCCTGGGGCCGATCTTCGTGAAGTTCGGCCAGGTGCTTTCCACCCGGCGCGACCTGCTGCCGCCCGACATCGCCAACGAACTGGCCCTGCTGCAGGACCGGGTTCCGCCGTTCCCGGCCGATCAGGCCGTGGCCGAGATCGAGCGCGGGCTGGAGATGCGGCTGGAGCAGGCCTTTGCCGAGTTCGGCCGCGAGCCCATCGCCTCGGCCTCCATCGCCCAGGTTCACCGTGCCCGCCTGCACGACGGCACCCAGGTGGCCGTGAAGGTGCTGCGCCCGGGCATGCTGGACGTGATCGAGGACGACCTGAGCCTGCTGCGCACCGGCGCCACGCTGGCCATGCGCCTGTCGGCCGACGCCCGGCGGTTGCGCCCCATGGAAGTGGTCGACGAGTTCGACCACTACCTGCACGACGAGCTGGACCTGGTGCGCGAGGCGGCCAACGCCAATCAGCTCAAGCGCAACTTCGAGGGCTCCACGCTGCTGCGCATCCCGCAGATGTACTGGGACTACTGCCGCCGCAACGTGCTGGTGATGGAGTGGGTCGAGGGCATCCCCATCGGCCAGCTCGACCGCATGCGCGCGGCTGGCATCGACCTGGAAAAGCTCTCGCGTGACGGGGTGGAGATCTTCTTCACGCAAGTGTTCCGCGATGGCTTCTTCCATGCCGACATGCACCCGGGCAACATCCTGGTGGGCAACGGGCCGGACGACTTCAATCGCTACATCGCGCTGGACTTCGGCATCGTCGGCACGCTCTCCGATCATGACAAGCGCTACCTGGCGCAGAACTTCCTGGCCTTCTTCAAGCGCGACTACCGCCGGGTGGCCGAGCTGCACATCGAATCCGGCTGGGTGCCGCCCAACACGCGAGCCGAAGAGCTGGAAGGCGCCGTGCGCGCCTGCTGCGAGCCGGTGTTCGACCGACCGTTGCGCGAGATCTCGCTGGGCATCGTGCTGATGCGCCTCTTCCAGGCGTCGCGCCGCTTCAACGTCGAGATCCAGCCCCAGCTGGTGCTGCTGCAGAAGACGCTGCTCAACATCGAGGGCCTGGGCCGCGAGCTCAACCCCGACCTGGACCTGTGGGTCACGGCGCAGCCCATCCTGGAAGTCTTCATCAAGCAGCAGGTGGGCTGGCAGGGCTTTGACAACAAGGTCCGCCAGGAAGCGCCCCGCTGGGCACAGCTGGTGCCCGAGCTGCCGCGCCTGCTGCATGCCGCCCTGAAAGCCCAGGCCGAACCGGCCATGGACCCTGCCCACAAACGCCTGCTGGAACACATCGAACGGGGCCAGCGAAGAACGTTGCGCTGGCTGCAGGTGGGCGTCGTGCTCCTGGCCATCATCCTGGCCCTGCAGATCTGGCGCTATCTCAACTAGCCCCCTGGCACTGCCGTCCGCCGGCGCGCGGTGCCGTCCCAGATTCTCCTGACCCTTCGTCGCCGGGCCTGCCGGGCCCATTCCGTTCCTCCTCCGCTTTCCAGGAGATCCCCATGCTCGTTACCCTGGTTGCCTGCTATTTCGCAGTGACGATCTGCATCGGGTTCTACGCCGCACGGCGTGTCAAGAATTCGGCCGACTATCTGGTCGCCGGGCGCAGTCTGCCGCTCTACATGAACACGGCCACCGTGTTCGCCACCTGGTTCGGCGCCGAGCTGATCCTGGCCGTCTCGTCCACCTTCCTGAAGGAAGGCCTGCAGGGCGTGGTGGGCGATCCCTTCGGGGCCGCCTTCTGCCTGATCTTCGTGGCGCTCTTTCTGGCCGCCCCTTACTACCGGCTGAAGCTGATGACGGTGGGCGATTTCTACAAGAGGCGCTACAACCGCACGGTCGAGCTGGCCTCGGCAGCCGCCATCTCCATCTCGTACCTGGGCTGGAGTTCGGCCAACCTGGTGGCGCTCGGCATCGTCATCCACACCGTGTCGGGCAACGCCATCACGCTGGAACAGGGCATCGTGCTGGGTGCCGTCATCGTGGGCGTCTACACGCTCTTCGGCGGCATGTGGTCGGTGGCCTTCACCGACCTCTTCCAGACCGTGATCATCGTAGCCGGACTGATCTACATCGCCTGGATGCTGGCCGGCATGGCGGGCGGTGTCGACAAGGTGGTGGCCACCGCCCAGGCCTCCGACCGGCTCAAGTTCTTCCCCGGCGCCTCACTGCACGACTGGCTGGGCTTCATCGCCGCCTTCGTCACCATGGCGCTGGGCTCGGTGGCGCAGCAGGACGTGTTCCAGCGTGTCACCTCGGCCCGCACCGAGAAGATTGCCCGGCAGGGCACGCTGCTGGGTGGCTCGCTGTACCTGCTGATGGCCTTCATCCCGATGTTCATCGCCGTCTCGGCCCTGCTCATCGACCCGGCCATGGTCAAGCAGATGCTCTCCAACGAGAACGACTTCCAGCAGGTGCTGCCCACGCTGATCCTGCAGCGCACGCCGCTGTTTGCCCAGGTGCTGTTCTTCGGCGCGCTGCTCTCAGCCATCCTCTCCACGGCCAGCGGCACGCTGCTGGCCCCCACCGCCGTCATCACCGAGAACGTCATCCAGCCGCTGTGGGGGCACAAGCTCTCCGACCGCAAGATGCTGGTGCTGCTGCGCCTCATCCTGATCGGCTTCACCTGCTGCGTGACGCTGTTCGCCTTGCAAAGTGAATCATCCATGTATCAGATGGTTCAGGATGCTTACAAAGTCACACTGGTCGCCGCCTTCACGCCGCTGGTCTTTGGCATGTTCTGGCGCCGTGCGACCCCGCAGGGCGCGCTGCTGTCGATGGTCTGCGGCGTGGTGGCCTGGCAGTACGCCGAGCACTTCATGTCCGATGCCCTGGTGCCCCCGCAGCTGGTGGGGCTCGGCAGCGCCATCGTCGGGATGATCGTCGGCTCGCTGGCCCCCACGCTGCTGGGCGGCCAGGGACACCCGGAGATCGTCGACCTGGCCCGCCAGCCCGAAGTGGCCGACAACCCGCCGGCCTGAGCGGCTCCCGGGGGGCTGCAAACGGTAACAAGCCGGTGTGCAGAACCCCTTGGTTGCACCATTACTTCACGGCAGGATCAGTCGTTTCGGCATACACTGCTGCCCTGCATGTCGTGGCCACCTGACATCGGCACGCAACATGGCCCCCGCACAATGGGCCATGCCCAGGGTGCATGGTTGTTCCAGGCCACGCCTTCCCTGCCCTTCTTTCCTGAATCACCCCAGAAATCCAGATGAACATCGTGATCCTGGCTGCCGGCATGGGCAAACGGATGAACTCCGACCTGCCGAAAGTACTGCATCCGCTGGCCGGCAAGTCCCTGCTCGGCCATGTCGTCGATACCGCCCGCACCCTCGACCCGCAACGACTGGTGGTGGTGTATGGCCATGGTGGCGAGCAGGTCCAGGCCGCATTTGCCGGGCAGACCGACGTGCAGTGGGCCCTGCAGTCCCCCCAGCTGGGCACCGGCCATGCGGTGGCCCAGGCCGTCCCGATGCTGGTCGACGACGTGCCCACGCTCATCCTGTACGGTGACGTGCCGCTGGTGAAGGCCTCCACCCTGCAGCGCCTGGCCGAAGCCGCCCAGGGCGGCAAGCTGGCGCTGCTGTCGCAGCATGTGGCCGACCCCACCGGCTATGGCCGCGTGGTGCGTGACGCCGCCGGCAACGTCAGCCGCATCGTCGAGCAGAAGGATGCCGACGCCGAGACGCTCAAGATCAACGAGGTCAACACCGGCATCCTGGTCTGCCCCACCCGGCCGCTCAAGCGCTGGCTCACGGCCTTGAAGAACGACAACGCCCAGGGCGAGTACTACCTGACCGACGTGATCGCCGCCGCCGTGGCCGATGGCACCGGCGTCGTCACGGCGCACCCCGACGCCGAGTGGGAAACGCTGGGCGTCAACAGCAAGACCCAGCTGGCCTTCCTGGAGCGTCGCCACCAGCGCAACCTGGCCGACCGCCTGACCGACAGCGGCGTCATGCTGGCCGACCCCGACCGCATCGACATCCGCGGCACGCTGGAATGCGGCCGTGACGTGTCCATCGACGTGGGCTGCGTCTTCGAGGGCACCGTCCGGCTGGGCAAGGGCGTGAAGATCGGCCCCAACTGCGTGCTGAAGGACTGCACGCTGGCCGACGGCACCCAGGTGCAGGCCATGTCGGTGATCGACAGCGCCGAGGTGGGCGCGCAGGGCCGCATCGGCCCGTTCGCCCGCCTGCGCCCCGGCACGAAGCTGGGCGAGGACAGCCACATCGGCAACTTCGTCGAGCTCAAGAACGCCAGCACCGGAACCGGCAGCAAGATCAACCACCTCTCCTACGTGGGCGATGCCGAGATCGGCTCGCGCGTCAACATCGGCGCCGGCACCATCACCTGCAACTACGATGGCGTCAACAAGCACAAGACGATCATCGAGGATGACGTGTTCGTGGGCAGCGACTCCCAGCTCGTCGCCCCGGTGACGGTCCGACGCGGCGCCACGCTGGCGGCCGGCACCACGCTCACCCGCGAGGCGCCCGCCGACTCGCTGACGCTGAGCCGCGTGCCGCAGACCACCCGGCCCGACTGGAAACGTCCGCAACGCAAGACCAAATGAACCTGGCGGCAGTCCGCCGCGCCAACCCGACAGCAACTAGAGAATCGAAACCATGTGTGGAATCGTTGGTGCCGTAGCACAGCGCAATGTCGTCCCCATCCTGATCGAGGGCCTGCGCAAACTCGAATATCGCGGTTATGACTCCGCCGGTCTGGCCCTGCTCGACCCGGAAGGCCACATGAACCGTGTCCGTGCCGTGGGCCGCGTGGCCGAGCTGGACACCCGCGCCAAGGAAAAGCACGCCGACGCCCCCACCGGCATCGCCCACACCCGCTGGGCCACGCACGGTGGCGTCAATGAGGGCAATGCCCACCCGCACATCTCCACGGGCTCCGACCTGCAGATCTCGGTGGTGCACAACGGCATCATCGAGAACCACGAAGAGCTGCGCAGCGCGCTCAAGGCCAAGGGCTACGAGTTCACCTCGCAGACCGACACCGAAGTGGTGGCGCACCTGGTGCATTCGCTGGTGCTGGGCGGCCTGTCGCTGACCGATGCCGTGGCCAAGGCCATCAAGCAGCTGCACGGCGCCTATGCGCTGGCCGTCATCAGCAGCCGCGAGCCGGGCACCGTCGTGGGTACCCGCCGCGGCTCGCCCCTGCTGCTGGGCGTGGGCGGCGAAGGCTCGGGCAAGGGCGAGAACTTCCTCGCCTCCGACACCTCGGCCCTGCTGCAGGTCACCAAGCACGTCATCTACCTGGAAGAAGGTGATCTGGCCACGCTCACCTGCGACGGCTACACCATCCGTGACGCAGCCGGCAACGTGGTGACGCGCCCGGTGGTCGAGAGCCAGCTGTCGGCCGATGCGGTCGAGCTGGGCAACTACGACCACTACATGCAGAAGGAGATCTTCGAGCAGCCTGGCGCCATCGGCAACACGCTGGAGATGATCGAGTACGCCAGCTCGCTGCAGCCGGGCCTGTTCGGCGCCGAGGCCGAAGAGATCTTCAAGCGCACCCGCCGCATCCTGATCCTGGCCTGCGGCACCAGCTATCACGCCGGCATGGTGGCCAAGTACTGGCTGGAGTCCATCGCGCGCATCCCCACCGACGTGGAGATCGCCAGCGAATACCGCTACCGCGACCCGGTTCCGCAGGACGAGACGCTCGTCATCACCATCTCGCAATCGGGCGAGACGGCTGACACGCTGGCCGCGCTGCAGCATGCCAAGGGCAACGGCATGACCGACACGCTGTCGATCTGCAACGTGCCGGAATCGGCCCTCATCCGCAACAGCAAGCTGCGCTTCCTGACGCGCGCCGGTCCCGAGATCGGTGTGGCTTCCACCAAGGCCTTCACCACCCAGCTGGCGGCGCTGTTCCTGCTCACCATCGTGCTGGCCAAGATGCGCGCCCACCTGACGCCTGAGCGTGAAGCCGAGCTGCTGGCCCAGATGCGTCACCTGCCGGCCGCCATGAAGCACGTGCTGGCCGTCGAGCCCGCCGTGAAGGAATGGGCCAAGCGCTTTGCCAAGAAGGACCACGCCCTGTTCCTGGGCCGTGACGTGCACTTCCCCATCGCCATGGAAGGCGCGCTGAAGCTGAAGGAAATCACCTACATCCACGCCGAGGCCTATGCTGCCGGTGAACTCAAGCACGGCCCGCTGGCGCTGGTGGATGCCAACATGCCGGTGGTGGTGGTGGCGCCGAAGGACGCGCTCATCGAGAAGCTGAAGTCCAACATCCAGGAAGTGCGGGCCCGCGGCGGCGAACTCTTCGTCTTTGCCGATCGCGACACCCACATCGAACCGTCGGACTTCGTGCACGTCATCAACCTGGTGGACCATGCCGGTCCCCTGTCGCCGATCCTGCACGTGGTGCCGCTGCAGCTGCTGGCCTACCACGCTGCCCTGGCTCGGGGCACCGACGTGGACAAGCCGCGCAACCTGGCCAAGTCGGTGACGGTGGAGTGACACTCCGGCC
>ERZ772912.277-NODE-277-length-24018-cov-7.159579_pt1 | contig 24018 bp, 19 predicted proteins | sample MGYA00512119_ERZ772912 | MGnify/ENA primary metagenome ERZ772912 (study PRJEB29015, sample SAMEA2738048) | human oral metagenome | biome: human oral; feature: human-associated habitat; material: saliva | place: China | collected 2230 ...
GGATCCACGTGCGCGACCACAACACGGCCGTGTGGGACATCCTCATGAAGGGCCGCATCGGCGAGACTTACCTGATCGGCGCGGACGGCGAGACCAACAACCGCGACGTCGTGGCCATCCTCAACGAGCTGATGGGCTTTGCCCCCGACGATTTCGATCACGTCAACGACCGCCCGGGCCACGACCTGCGCTACGCGATCGACAACTCCAAGCTCGTCAACGAGCTGGGCTGGCAGCCGCAGTTCACGAACTTCCGCGACGGCCTGGCCGACACGATTGCCTGGTACACCGAGAACGAGGCCTGGTGGGCCCCGCTGAAGGAGGCCGTCGAGGCCAAGTACGCTGCCGAGGGGCACTGATCCCTTGGGCAACGTGACCCGAGACGACGGGAGGGCTCGTCCCCGCGTCACCGTCCTCATGGCCACCTATAACGGGATGGCCGAGGCCGGGGCGTGGCTCGACGAGCAGGTGGACTCCGTGCTCGCCCAGGTGGGCGTGGACGTCCGCCTCGTCGTCTCCGATGACGCGTCGAGCGACGGGACCCGCTCCCACCTTGAGGAGCGCGCCGCATTCGATCCGCGCATCACCGTGCTGCCCCAGCGCGACGGTCAACCCGGGGTGACGGGTAATTTCCTGCACCTGTTCACGACGCACGTTCCCGACGGCTCCTACGTGGCCTTCACGGATCAGGACGACGTGTGGCACACGGACAAGCTGGAGTCACAGCTGGCCCTGATGGACTCGACGGGGGCGGATGTTGTGTCCTCCAACGTGACGTCCTTCGAGTCCCTGCCCGGTGGCGGCGTGGGGGAGCGCCACCTCATACGTAAGTCGCAGCCGATGTGCGACTGGGATTTCCTCTTCGAGGCCGCCGGTCCCGGCTCGACGTACGTCTTTTCTCCCCAAGCGCACAGCGCCCTCGTGGAGGTCATCAACCGTTTGGACTACTCGCGCATCGGCGTGCACGACTGGTACGTGTACGCCCTCGCGCGCGCGATTGGTCTGACCTGGGTCATCGGCGAGGAACCGACCCTGGAATACCGCCAGCACGGGGGCAACGTCCAGGGAGCCAACTCCGGGTCCGGCGCGCGCGATGCGCGCATGGAGAAGCTGCGCAACGGCTTCTACCGCAACCAGTTCATCCTGACGGCACGCGCCGCCCAGCAGGTCGGTGCCTTTGACGCCCCGCGTCGCATCGAGCTCGCGCAGATCCTGCGCGAACTCGAAGCTGACAGTCAGTGGGCGCGCCTGCGTTTCGCCCTGCGCTACCGCCAGATCCGGCGCGACCGCCTCGAGGGCATCAAGCTCGCGGCCGCCAGATTCTTGCGCGTCTGGTAAGCGCCGGGGCTGCCCCCTAGCGGGTGTAGCGGGCCAGCCCCGCGTCCACGGCCTCGGTGGTCACAATCTGCGCAAGCATCTCCGGCGAGACCTGCGTGGGGTCGATGAGCACCACGGAGCGTCCCGCCATCCACTGATCGAGCACCTGCCCGGCACCCGTGCGTCCCTCCCACAGCAGTGCGACGCGACCTCCGCTGAGGTTCGCGGGCGCGCGCAGGCCAGCCAGGGCCTCGTCACGGGCATCGGCGAGCAGGTCGGGTGTGTCGATGATGAGGGAGTCGGGCTGCATCGCGATTTCCGCCAGGGCGTCGACGGCCCCGCCGAGCTCGCCGTCCCACGCGACGGACAGGTAGGTGGGGGACTGGGCCAGGACGTGCGCTCCCGCCTCGAGGGCGGCTCTCGCCTCGGAGTCCACGGTGTTTGTGACCAGGAGGTCGCCGGGCAGCGGTCGGCGCGTGTCGAGGAGCTCCCAGCCCATTGCGCGCGCGGCGATCTGCCAGAGGGCATCCTGCCATGGCTGAAGAGTCGTGTAGATGCGCGTCGGTGTCGGTTCGCCCGCGCCGAAAAGGTCCGCGGCGAGCTCGGTTGTCAAGTAATTAGCTACCTTTGAGAGCCATTTGCTGACCACGGGGCCGCCCAGCTCAACGCGCTCTTTACCATACTGGGTCAGAGCGGGGCCTGACCATCCGTTAACCACGCCGATGAGCGAAGAGAGCCTGGTCACATTATTGTCGGGAAAATTGCTCATGGTTGAGAGTATATCGAAGGTCCCAGGCGTTCTAAGTGTCGGGTAACTGTGAAGGCCTTACAAAAGTGCAAGGATCTACCGGCGGGTCAGGTGCTAATCTTAAGGTCTCAATAACGCGAAACCGCTTGACTTCCTGCAATGACACGCGTGTAATTCTCGTATTGATCGATTCGTTATAAGGAGTCTTCCGCATGTGGAACATCTTCGGTGACGGACCCCTCGAGTGGTCCGAGGACGCCGATGCGGCGCTGTACGCCCGCGTTGACGGCCCCCTTGCGTGGCAGCAGCATGCGCTGTGCGCGCAGACGGATCCCGAAGCTTTCTTCCCCGAAAAGGGCGGCTCCACTCGCGAGGCCAAGGCTGTTTGTCAGGCCTGCCAGGTTCGCGAAGACTGCCTCGAGTACGCGCTCGCGAACGATGAGCGTTTCGGCATCTGGGGTGGCATGTCGGAGCGCGAGAGGCGGCGCTTGCGCCGTATGGCCGGTTGAGTCCCGCTACTCGCGCCGTCGGCGCCATCCTTGTCACGAAGGGGGATGCGCCGCTCACCCAGTCCGTTTTACGGGCCATCGAGAATCAATCGGTGGCCCCGGATTCGTTGACCATCATCGACGTTGCAGGGCGTCATGTCACACCGTTCCCCGCTGACCTCGTGCCTCAGGGTGCAGAACTTGTGCGCGTGGGCCGCGCACGCACCCTCGGCGGCGCCATCCGTCGCGCGCACGCGCAGGGCGCAGCGTTCGCCTCCGCGCCGTGGTGGTGGATCCTGCACGACGACTCAGCACCCGAGGCCGAGTGCCTGAGCCAGCTTGTCCAGGCCGCGGTCGTGGGCAAGACCGTTGGGGCCGTCGGCGCGAAACAGATCAGCTGGGACGGGACACGCCTGCTCGAACTCGGTATCTTCGCGACCTCGAGCGCACGCCGCCTCGAGCGGATCGGCGACGATGAAATCGACCAGGGCCAGTACGACGGCACGACCGACGTCCTGGGCGTCGGTACCGCCGGCATGCTCCTGCGCGCAGAGGCATACGAGACCATTGGCGGATTCGATCCCGCCCTCGGACCCTTCGGCGATGGCCTGGACATGGGTCGGCGCCTCCACCTGGCCGGCTACCGCGTCATCGTGGCCCCCCGCGCACGCGTTCGCCATGCCCGTTCCTCGATGACTCCCGGGATCGACCCGACCGAGGCCTCGTTCCTGTCACAGGATCACGAGGACCCCGAGGCCGTGGCTCGCCTGGTCGCCGCGCAGGCGAAGTCCTTCCGTCGGCGCCGCTACGCCCAGATGTACAACTGGTGCAAGGCTGTGCCCGCCCTCGTTCTTCCTTTCCTGGCACTGTGGCTGCTCGTGTGGACCCCTGCCCGCGCCCTCGGTCGCTTTATCACGGGGCGGGCCGCCCTGGCCCTGCCCGAAATCGCCGCACTGCTCTCCCTGATGGCGGCCACGCCGCGCCTGCTGGCCGGGCGAGCCCGCGCCGCTCAGTCGCGCACGGTACCCCGATCCGCCCTGCGCGCCCTCGAAATCACGCCCGCCTCGCTGCGCAAGGAACCGGCCGGGGGCGAGGAGGACGAGCACGGCGAGCGCATCGACCCGCTCATCCTCGCGTCGATGCGTTCCTATCGAATCCGCTCTGTCTCCACTGCCGTCGGCCTGCTCGCGCTCACCTCGCTGATTGCGGGCATCCAATGGTGGGGCTTCGCCTCCGGCATTGTCGGCGGCGCGTGGGCCTCGCTGCCCTCCTCGTGGTCCGAACTGTGGGCCGCCGCGTGGGCCGGGTGGATCCCCGGCGGCGACGGATACGCCGGGGGAGCGGACCCGCTGACCATCCTCATGGCGCTGCTGAGCGCTCCCGTGGCCCCATTCGGCGTCACTCCTGGCGCGGTCGCCACGACCCTGCTCGTCGCTTCCAGCCCGCTGGCCGCGATCCTGGCGTGGGTGCCCACACGCTCGCTCACCTCGTCTCTGCGCGCGCGTTTCTTGGTCTCCCTGGCCTGGGCGCTGTCTCCCGCCCTGTTGCTCAGTGCCGCGCACGGCTCGCTCGCCGGAGCGTTGGCGCACCTCGCGGTGCCCGTCCTGGCCGCCTACTGCGTGCCCGCAGCCCCGCCGCTGATGGTTGCCGGTGCTTCGGGCGTCGCCGCCGCGCCAGTCAACCCGCGAACGGTTAACGCCGGATGTGCGGGCCTGTCCCTCCTCGTCCTGGCGTGCTGCGCGCCGTGGACGCTGCCCCTCGGCCTGGCGGCCCTTCTGTGGCGCGCCCGCCGCAGCGCCGTCGTGGCCATGCCCGCCGCGGTCGTCCTCGCGCCCACCTACGTCTCGATCATTGCCCACCCGTCTGCCTGGGTCGCCCTGACCTCCACGAGTGGGGGAGTGCACGCGTACACGCGGGCCAGCTCCTGGTTCGCCGCGCTCGGCATGCCCGCCGCGCCACAGGATAGCTTCGAAGCGATCGCCTTCGGCGTCCTCGGCGGCGCCGTCCTCGCGCTGGCGCTAGTGGCGGCGGCACGCCACCGCTCTCTTCGCCTGATCGCCCTGGTCTGCCTCGGCCTCGTCGCCGCAGCGTGCGGCTGGGCCGCCTCCCACGTCGGCGTCGGCCTGGACGGTGCCCTCGTGGCCTACGCGTGGACGTCGCCCGCATTCTCGCTCTCCTTCGGCGCTTTCCTCCTGGCCGCCACGCAGGTGGGTCGCAGCGCAGCCCAGGACGACGAGGACTCCCACCAACCTGCGTGGGATGCCTCCGGCGGTCTGGTCCTGCGGGCCGCGGCAGCGCTCGCCTGCTGTGTCCTCGTCGCGGTGGGCGCCACCCACGCCGCAGTCTCCTTCGCGAGCCGCGCCGACGCCTCGGAGACACCGACCTACGCGCTCGCCCAGCGTGAAACCGTTTCGCCCGTGGCCACCCCCATTATTTCCGCCGTCGGCTCCCAGGCACAGCGTTCGCCACGTGCCGGGCGCGTCCTGGTCCTCGACGGCGATCCCACGAACGGAGCTGTCGATGCGGCCCTGTGGCGCGGCGCGGGACCGACCCTGACCGATTCTTCACCCACCGTGCGCGCCCTCGCTCTGGCGCGCGCCCGCTCCGGTGCGAGCGAGGGGACGGTGGCCGACCCGGCGGCGCAATCCCTCGCGCAGGCCGCCTACACCCTGGTGGTCTACCCCGACGACGCGACCGTGGAGACGCTGGCCGCCCACGACGTCGACACGATCCTCGTGCCCGACGGTGCCAGCGGCGCCCAGGCGCTCGCGTTTGGCCTCGATCGCGCGGCCGGGCTGGAAAAGGTCGGCGCGACCAACAGCGGTACCGTGTGGCGCGTGCGCCCGAGCGGTGTCAAGCCCTCGCGCGTGCGCGTTGAATCCGCCGGTGGCGTCTTCACGGACGTGGGAGCCTCTCAGCTGCGCGTGGACGGCGAGGTCAACGCGATCGGCACGCTCGTCCTCGCCGAACGCGCCGACTCCGGCTGGTACGCGAGCGTTGACGGAGCTGCCCTGAGCGCCGTCGAACCGGCCGACGGCTGGGCGCAGGCCTTCGATATGCTCGCCGCCGGGCACCTGACTGTCACCTACAGCGCCTGGTGGATTATTCCCTGGCGCATCGGTGCGGGCATCTGCCTGGTGATCGCGGCAGCCAGCGCCCTATCCGTGTGGAGGAAGAGATGACAACGCCTCGCAACGCGACTCTGGCCACGCTCGGAGTCGCCGTGATTGCCGCCGCCGCGCTGGCCACGGGCTCCCTGCTCATCGACCCTGCGCCCACGACCGTTGGCGGCACCGCGCAGAGCGCGCACCCCTCGCAGGTGGAGCTGGCCTGCCCCGCGGGCCTCGTCGATCCATTCGATACGTCCAACGTTGCCCGAGCCGCGACCTGGTCTTCGCTGTCTGCCTCCCCGATCACCCCCGCTCCCGACTCGATCACCGGCACCGGTGGAACCATTCCGACCGGTCTGACGCTGGTCGGGCAGGGCGGCGGCGAACTGGCGGGCCTGAGTGCGGTTGGCTGCGCCGCGCCCCGTACCTCCCAGTGGATCGCTGCGGGGGCCACGACCTCGGGCGCCGACATGGTCCTCATCCTGTCCAACCCAAGCCCCACGGCCTCGGTCGTCTCCATCGACGGCTACGGCGCCTACGGCCCCCTCAACGCTTCTCCCCGCCAGGTCACGGTGGCCGCCAACTCGGCCGTGTCCGTGCTGCTGGCAGGCTGGTTCCCCGACGAGAACTCGCTGGCCATCCACATCCAGGCCGACGGTGGGGGCATCGCTGCCTGGGCGCAGGCCTCCCTGATGGACGGTGAGATTCCGCAGGGAGCCACGCTCGCCTCCGCAGTTGTTCCCTCGACCACGCAGACAATCCTCGGGGTTGACCCCAAGGGCACGTCGCTGCTGCGCCTCGTGTCCCCTTCCGGTGACGCCCACGTGAACGTATCCGTCGCCGACTCCACGGGCGTGCACCCGCTGGGCGGTGGCGAGGCCACCGTCGCCGAGGGCTCGACCTTGGAGATGCCCCTCGACGGCGCCACCAAGGATGCCTCTCCGATCACGCTGATCGTGACCTCGGACCGTGAGGTCGTCGCGCAGACGACGACGATCACGCTGGGCTCGCCGTGGGTCGAGCGTGCCAACGCCTGGATCATGCGCTCCAACGCCGTCCCGGCCACGACTCTGACGCAGGCGGCGATCCCCGGTCGCTCGTCGCTCGAGGCCATGGCCACCCAGCAGCTGTCTGCCGCCCCGATCCGTCGCACTGCCCTGGAGACCGAGTCCGGCGTGAACGGGACTCGCGCGAGGCTGCTGCTGTACGCTCCCCTGAGCCCTGACGACGAGGCCGTTGCCCAGGCGGGCGATGACGCGGCGCAGTCCGCGGCTCCCGCCCCCACGGCCACGCCCAACATCTGGGCCTCGCCCTCGCCCAGCGCCACGACGAGCGGTGAGGCGGGCGACGCGCAGTCCACCGGCACCAGTCCGTCCACGCCCGGGGCCATCGCCGTTAACGTCGCGGGAAGCACGGTCTACGTGGCTCCCGGCGTGCCCACCCTGGTCGAGCTGCCCGAGGCAGCGGGACAGCTGAGCGCGGCATCGCCGATTCAGGCCGCCGTCGTCATCTCGGCCGATACACCCGTGGGCCGGATGACCACCACGTGGAACGTGGGCACCGAGGGCATTAGCGCCGTCAACGGATCGATCCGCGCCACCAATTAAGACCCAGCCGGGAGCGCCGTTAGCGCATCGCGTCGTCGATTTCGTCGGGCGGCAGGGCCAGGATGTGGCTGATGCGCTCCACCAGCACCCTGCGCGTCACCGCGCCCACCTCCTCGAGAGGGCACCGCAGCGTGATCGGCAGGCGATAGACGACGATCCGATCGTGCAGGCCACGGCGACGATCCGCGGGGAAGATACGCGCCACGACGACATTGTGGGACTCCCAGGCAGCCGGGTTCGACGGAGGAACATCCTCGACCCCGAACTCGATCGTGGCCACCTGCGGCCAGCGTTCAATCAGCTCGGACACGAGCTCCCCGACCATCAGATCAAAGTCCTCGCGCCGCGTGCGCCACGCCGGAGTACCCGGGAAAAACAGGGGACCGCGAGGCCCGCGACCGTGCCGGTCGCGGCTCCTGACATGGCGTCTGGTCGCAAACACTCCACCAGGGTAGGTCCATGGCGTGCTGGAGCGCGCGATACGGGCACAGAGTGTCGTACTCTTAGGTGCGTGATTGCCCAACGACACTGCTCCAAGCCCGGCTGCTCAACCGTCGCCGTCGCTACCCTGACCTACGACTACCGTGACTCGACGGTCGTCGTCGGCCCCCTCGCCACCGTTGCCGACCCCAATTCCTACGACCTGTGTGACGAGCACGCCCAAAACCTTAAAGCGCCCCTGGGGTGGCAGGTCGTTCGCCTGGCCACCAACTTCGAGCCGGCGCCGCCTTCGGGCGACGACCTTGCCGCTCTCGTCGACGCCGTGCGCAGGGTCGCGCAAGAGGCGAAGCACGCCCCGGCCTCGGCCCCGGAGGCACGCGCCCCGCGGACCGGTCCCTTCGGCTCCGCCCGCTCTGCGGGCAGCCCCGATACGTCCAGCCCCCTGGACCCCTCCAGTCCCTATGCGCGCAGGCGCGCCCAATTCACCGTCGTGGACGGCGAGGACGGGGCGACCGACCGTTGACCCCTACAAGCCGAAGCGGGCGCGCGTGGCCTCGTTGAAGCGCGCCTGACCGGCGGCGCGACGCTCGATCTCGCGTCCCCATACCCGGTCCCTGCGCGCCACCAGGACGGCGGCAATCACAAGCTCAGGGTGCAGCCCCTGCGGCAGCGGCGTCTGCACGCGCCTGCTCAGGCGATTGGCGAGGGACGCGCCGACCTCTTCCCGAATGTGCGGGTTGAGGCTCCTATTCGTGGCGAGAAAGGCACGCGCCTCGGAGACGAGAGACTCATCGAGGGGAAGGATCGTCGCGGTGGCCGCCCACTCCGCCAGGCCCGGGGGCATCACGAGGGGCGGGTAGAACGCTGCTGACCCCTGCGAGCACACCATCGTCCCGGCCGCCACGTCGCCCAGACGCTTGCCTTTGGAGTTGAGTACCTCCGACGCCAACGCAAGGCCACCCACCAGCGCCCAATTCTCCAGGAGGCCAACGCCCATGCGCACCGCTGAGTGACGCGCGGTGATCGGGCCGCCGTCGTCGCGCACAACGGCCAGGTTGAAAGCCCACTTGCCCAGCGAACGACCACGGGTCACGACTTCGATCGTCATCGGCAGGATGAACGTCGTGACAGCGATTAGCACGACGGTAAAGACTCTTTGGCTTGACGAGGACATCTCCACGTTCAGGCGCAGGAATAACTTCAGGATCAAAAGAGCGGCCATGATGTACATCGTGCCGTCCATAACTGCGGAGCCGAATCGTTCCCCCGGGGAGGCCGGCGTGATGTCGAGGCTCACTGCCTCGCCGGTGCGGACGTAATCGTCCTGAATCTGGCTCGACTGACTGCGTTGCGCGCTCATATATGACACGCTAGTCCAATGGACATCGATGTGCTGCGGGTGAGCGGAAAAAGCGAGTGGAAGCGTCTGGAGGAACTGACGCACGCCCGAACGCTGAGCGGACCAGAGATTGATGAGCTGGACCGTCTCTATCGGTCGGCTACGACCGATCTGGCGAGGGTGCGTACGCACAGCCCCGATCCCGACCTGATCGCGGAGCTGTCCCGTATTCTGTCGGCGGCACGCGGGCGCTTGGCGGGCACCGGCGGGCTGACGGGACGTGGAATTGCCCGTTTTTTCATGGTGTCGCTGCCTGTGACGCTCTATCGTATTCGCTGGGTGATCGTCGGGGTTATGGCGGTCTTCATCGCGCTGTGTGTCATCCAGGCGCACTATCTGATGACCACCCCTGCTGCCATGAATGAGCTGGGCACGCCCGAGCAGCTGCGCCGCTATGCCCAGGAAGACTTCGTCTGGTACTACAGTCAGGACACCCATTCCGAATTTGCGATGTCCGTGTGGGCGAATAACTCCTGGGTGTCCCTCCAGGGCATCGCAACGGGTATTTCGGGCGTGTATCCGCTCTACCTTCTGTGGGGCAACGCCATGGCGTTGGGAACATCTGGCGCTGTCGTGGTTGAGTACGCGAGCACGTGGCATTTTTTCCGCTTCATCCTGCCTCACGGACTTCCCGAGCTGACGGCCGTGTTTATCGCGATCGCGGCGGGTCTTCGGGTCTTTTGGGCGCTCGTCGCGCCGGGGGCTGCGACCCGGTTCCAGGCTGTCGGACAGGCGGCGCGTGCCTCGATCACGGTTGCGGTGGGGTGCGCGATCCTCCTGGCGGGTTCGGGCATTCTGGAGGGTTTCGTGACGCCTTCGGCGCTGCCCGACGCCGTGAAGATCTCGCTCGGCGTGGCGTTGACGGCAGCCACATGGGCCTACATTCTGATCCTGGGCCGACGCGCCGACCGGGCTGGTGCCAGCGCTGACGTCGGCATCGACGCGGGGTACTACCAGCCGGTCGCTGGCTGAGCGAAGGGCCGTTGCCCGGCCACCGGCACGAGGCCGTGGCTGGCTCCGCGACGCGCGCGGGGTGGGGACCCGGCGGGGGAATGGGCTAGAGGCGACCGGCCTTCTTCAGCTCGATGTAGCGGTCGGCCGTGCGCGCGGGCAGGAGGTCTGCGGAGACCTGGAGGGTCAGGGCTCCTGCTGTTCGAGCGTCCTGCGCCCCGGCCTCGTCGGCTCGCTGTGCGAGCGCTGCCGAGGCCGCCAGGAAGACTTCCTCGGCATCCGCGCGCCCCTTCCTGGCGCGAAGCTCGTCGGGGTCGGTGGCCGAGGCGACGAGAACTGTGTGGCGCTTGGTAAGGCGCGCGAGCGCGTCAGTGAAGTCGGTGTCCATGCCGGCGGGCGGGATCTGGGTTGCCAGGACGACGAAGGCGGCGTGGCGCACGGTCTGTTCGATGGCGGTGGCAGCCTCGGTCCAGTCGGTGACGTCCAGGCGCGGGGAAATGTCCGTGAAGGTGCGGGCGAGGTTTTCGATCACCGAGGCGCCGCGCACGCCGGACACGCGGGCGCGCACGCGCGAATCGATGGCGATGACGTGGACCTTGTCGCCTGCGCGATCGGCCAGCGCGGCCAGCAGCAGAGTCGTTTCGATGGAGGAATCCAGGCGGGGCGCGCACCCCAGGGCGATGGAGTCGACCTCCGTGTGCGTGGGGGCTCCCAGCAGCGCGGAGGAGGCTCGCCCGCAGTCCACGACGATGACGACATGGCGGTCGCGTTCGGGCCGCCACTGGCGCACCATCAGTTCGGGGGAGCGCGCGGAGGCGCGCCAGTCGATGTCGCGCGGGTCGTCTCCTTCTACGTAGGAGCGCAGGGAGTCAAACTCGGTTCCGGCCCCGCGCAGAGTCGTGGGTGTCGTGCCTTCCAGCTCGTGCAGGCGCGCCAGGCGCGAGGGCAGCAGGACGCGTGCCTTGAACTCGGGGAGGACGGACAGCGTCAGGGGTGCCTCGAAACTGGCCTGGCGGGCCCCCAAGTGCAGCGGTCCCCAGGATCGGACGGTGACGACGTCGGCGTGGCGGGTGCCCCGGCGCGTGGGAGCCAGCGTCGTGACAACTTTCGTCGACGATCCCGCGTCGATGCGCACGCGCCTGCGCGCAGGAGTGGCGTTCAGGGAAGGCGGCCACGCGTCGCGCACGTCCAGGGTCATGCGTCGCTTCGTCGTGTTGACCAGGCGCAGCGTGGCCTCGGTCGTCTGGTCGGCCCGGATCGGCCCGGTAACCGAGCGCGACAGGCGCAGGGTACGAGGCGAGGGGGCTCCGAGCGCGTCGATGACGCACACGGCGACGACCAGACCAAACCACACCCACGCGAAGGTTCGCGACGGGGCGAAGATGAGGGGGACGAGCCCGACGAGGACGAGAAGCGCGCTGCGCGCCGAGACAGTCATGGGACGCCTTAGCGGGGGACGGGAGTGGCCGCGAGGACTCCCGAGATCACGTTGACTGCCGTGATTCCCTCGAGGTTGGCTTCCGCGCGCAGGCCCAGGCGGTGGGCGAGCGTCGAGGGAGCCATGGTCTTGACATCGTCGGGGGTGACGAAGCCGCGGCCCTGGAGGAAGGCCCACACGCGTGCGGTGCGCAGCAGCGAGGTCGCGCCGCGCGGAGACACGCCCAGTCGCACAGCGGGGGAGGTACGCGTCGCCCGGCACACGTCCACCAGGTACGCCATGACGGCGGGGGCGACTTCGATGCGGGAAGCGGCCTCGCGGGCGGCGTGGATGTCTGCTGCGCCGGCGACCGGATGAATCCCGGCCTCGGTCAGGGAACGGGGGTTAAAACCGGCCTGGTGGCGGGCGATGATGTCGATCTCCGCCTCGCGTGAGGGCAGCGGCAGCTCGAGCTTGAGCAAGAAACGGTCCAGCTGCGCCTCGGGCAGGGGGTAGGTGCCCTCGTATTCGACGGGGTTTTGGGTGGCGATGACCATGAACGGTTCGGGCAGCGCGCGCGTGGCGCCGTCGATGGAGACCGTGTGTTCTTCCATGGCCTCCAGGAGCGCCGACTGGGTCTTGGGCGGTGTTCGGTTGATCTCGTCGGCCAGGAGCAGGTTCGTAAAGACGGGGCCCGGACGGAAGACGAACTCGGAGCGGCCGGCGTCCCAGATCATGGAGCCGGTGATGTCGGCGGGCATCAGGTCGGGGGTGAACTGAATGCGCGCCATCTCCACGTCAAGCGCCTGAGCGAGGGTGCGCACCAGGAGCGTCTTGGCGACGCCCGGGACGCCCTCCAGCAGGGTGTGTCCGCCAGCGACCAAGGAGACAATGAGCCCGGTGACGGCAGCGTCCTGCCCGACAACGGCCTTGCCAATCTCGGACTTGAGGGCCAGGAGCGCCTCCTGTGTGCTCTTTTCCGAGGTGGTCAGGGACCGGCCCGACCACCCCTCGCCCGTGGGCGCCGCGAACGAGGCCGGGGCGGGCTGAGCGGGTTGAGCTGGCTGTGCGGGCTGTGCGGGCTGAGTGGGCGCCATTGACGGGGGCCCGTAGGCGACGGGAGGCATGGAGGGGGCCGGGTAGCTCTGCCCGGATGCAGCGCCGGTAGAACCGTGGTGAGGGCTGGGCGTGGGGCCAGGAACAGGGCTAGTCATGGCGAATCTCCTTCTCGAGGGCGTCGAGGTCGTTGGCGAGTGTGACGAGAGCGGCTTCATTGCGTGGGGGAGGACCCCACAGAAGAGTAAAGAAGCGTGAGGGAGGCAATCCTCGTTGGACGAGTGCGTCAATGAGAACCTGGCGATCTGCGGTGTGAGCGACGCCGAGAACTGAGGCGATGCTCGAGGCCGAGGCGCTGCGCAGGGCGCTGGCCGCGTGCTCGTAGGAGCGTTGCGAACGCATCAGGCGGGCCTTACCGACGAGGGTCTCAGCGGCGGGCACTTCGATCGGCAGCCGCTCGGGGGTCAGGGGACCGAGCCTGCGGCCCATAGCGACGGCGGCCAACAGGACAGCGCCGATCGTCATCAGGAACGCGGGAGCCACGTACGGCGACTCGGTGGGAGTCACCTGCTTGTCATCGAAGGCGTTGTAATAGGAAGCAACGTGCCAAGCGACCTTGGGCGTGCGCCCAATCGCGTTGATCGCGAGCGCCGCGTTTCCACGGTCCACGATCGCTCGGTTGCGCACGCGCACCGAATCCGGAATGATCGCGCGGAAGCGGCCTTGCTCGGCGCGTTCGGCGTACGCGAAATCCTTCCCGTTGGTGGTAAAACAGAGCTCCCAACCGGCGGAGGAGCCGGAGAGCACATACTTGGTAGACGTGAGCTCGCGAGTTCGGGCAGCGATCTCGGAGGAGCATCCCGGAGGAGTCAGCGTGTCGTATGTGCCTGCGCGCTGGGAGGACAGGCCGTCCAGGTAGGGTTCCGTCCCGTATTCCTCTTCCAATCCGATGTAGACGACGTTGACTCGCGTCTCTATTTGCTGGATTTGCGCGCTGGTCAAACGGGACGGGAAAACGACGACGAGGGTCGTGTTCTCATCCACCGTCACCGCCTTGTCGAAGGACACTTCCTCCACCGATGCTCCGCGGTTGCTCAGCACCTGCGCGAGAGCGCGTGCCCCGTCGCCCGTCGGGTTACGCGGGCCCACGGGCGTGGAGTTCATGCCTCCCTCCGGCAACAAGCCGATGGCCACCAGGACGAGGATGATGAGAACGACGATCAAGATCGCGGGGCGCGCAGCGCTTGCGCGCTCGCGAGCGGAAGGAGTAACGACGGAGACCTGACGTGCTTTCATGCGTGATCCTGCGCCTTTCGGCACTGTGACAGCAAGCCGGGCGTGAAATCGCGCAGGGCCGATACGTCCTGCTCGCCCACGGAAGAATGTCCGTAGCGCACGCCGTCGAAGGTGCGGGCATGGTGGGACAGCGCGGGCCCGTGCTCGGGAACGAGGCGCGTTGCGGCCTGCGCCGCCTCACGCGCCGTCAAGCCTGGCGTCGCCGCGACAACCTCACAGTCGTCCAACCCCGCAACCATGAGACGGTAGGACCACACGTAGGCCAGATTCCAGTCCTTGGCGGCCACGGCCTCGTCAAGAGCGCGGCGAATGTCTTGCGTGGTGGTCTCCTCCTCGAATACCGAGTGGGAGGCGCGCTTGGCCAAACGAATCGGATTGAGTATCAATGCGATCACAATCACAGCGATCGCAATGATTGCCAGGATCATGAGGATGAGCGATAAGGGCACAGAACCGGAGCCGCGATAGGAGAATGCTTCGCCGATCCTCTCCAGGACCGTCGTCACGAAATCCAGCACCGGCCTGGAATCAGTCTGGTACACGGCACGCGAGAGTTCCTCACTGAGCCACGACTGGGCCTCACCCTCGTCAGGTGTCAGAGGAACATCGCACGCAAACATGGTAGCCACCGCCTACGCCTGGCTTGCCTGGGCCAGAATGATGGCGAAGTTTTCTCTGCGGATCCTCTCGTCGACGTACATGAGAGTCTGATAGGCCGAGGTGATCGGGACGATCAGCGCATACGACAGCGTCTGGATGCCTACCAAGACGGCGGCCGAGGCGATGAACGAGGTCGAGCCAAAGGGATTTTGCGCGGACGGATCGATGGTTGCGAACATGATGATCGACAAGACGCTGCCGAGCACCTGATTGATCATGCCAGCAATGAAGCTGGTGATGAAAGAGATGAGGAACAGTCGTCCGAACGTCAACCAGAACGTCCCCCTGGTCAGCGCCCACGAACGTTTGATGGCCTCAACGGGTCGTCGCTGCTCAAGAACCACGCAGATCGGCGCGTACAAACAACGAACGGCCAGCGCGAAACACCCGAGTGAAACGGGAAGCAGCAGGGCGAGTTCGGCAAAGACAGTATTGATGACGGTCTCGGCGCCTACGGCGCCATAAGCGAAAAACGTGGCGATGAAGACTGCCGCCCAGAGCATGAGAGGCGCTCCGACGATCAGCATCAGGAGGAGCGCGGTTCCTACCATGGCCAGCAGTCGAGGCTTGACCTGCGCCCACGCCTCGCGGAACGTGGCCTTTTTTCCGATGACCAACTGGGATACAGCCGAGGCCAGGACTCCGTCGACCAGTACGCCTGCGAGACCAGACAGAGCGAGCAGGCCGACGTAACCAAGCACGATCCCGATGAACCACAGGGTGAATGAATCACCCAGAGAATCTGCAGTCGCCTGCGGATCTGACAGAGTGTCTCCCATCGAGGACAAGCCAAAGAATGGAACCGCGACGAGTGCGCCGCTTGCGAGCGCCACGATGGACATGATGATCAGCGTGAATCCGAAGAGTACCGCCGGGTTCTTGCGCACGGCGCTAAAAGACCCCTTCAATAGGTCTCCAACGACCAGCGGGCGCAGTGGGATGATGCCCGGTTTGGGAGCCCATCCCCACGCCGCGCCTTGACTGTAGCCGGAGGCGTCCGGCGCGCTGTTGGCTGCTGCGGTGTAGCCGGGTCCGGGTCCTGGGGCGGTGTAGCCGGGCCCGGGTCCTGGGGCGGTGTAGCCGGGCTGGGTTCCGGGGGCGGTGTAGGCCGCACCCGCGGCGGGGGACGCATAGCCGGGCTGAGAGCTGTACGCCTCCTGCCCTGCCTGGTTGTCAGACTGGGTGGGATCGGGTGAGGTCCACGGGGAACTCATCAGTACCTCCAGGTTGCCTGTGTTGTGCTGGTCTCAATCCTGCCATAGGAGGGGGCACAGCGAAACCTCATATCAGTTAGAAAAACGATCATTGCCGTGGCAATGTCTCGCATCCGTGACGATTTCGTGACACTATCGGGATATGAGTTCGCGCATCCTCGTCGTCGACGACGACGTCGCCCTGGCCGAGATGATCGGCATCGTCCTCGAGAACGAGGGCTTCCGTGTTGTCTTTTGTTCCGACGGATCACAAGCGCTTGCTCACTTTCAGGACCATAATCCTGACCTTGTTCTCCTGGACGTCATGCTGCCCGGGATGGATGGTTTCGACGTGTGTCGGGCGATCCGTCGAGTCTCCGACGCTCCGATCGTAATGTTGACCGCTCGTTCTGACACCTCCGATGTAGTCACCGGACTCGAGGCCGGAGCGGACGACTACGTGCCCAAGCCCTTCAAGCCCAAGGAACTCGTGGCGCGCGTGCGCGCTCGCCTGCGTGGGCGTGAGGACTCCCAGACCGACGAGGGGCTCACGCTCCAGGACCTCACGATCGACGTCGCTGGCCACATCGTGAAACGCGGCGGTCGCGTCATTGCACTGACGCCCCTCGAGTTCGACCTGCTGGCCACGCTCGCGCGTGCGCCCTGGAAGGTTTTTTCTCGCGAGGAGCTGCTCGAGCAGGTGTGGGGCTACCGCCACGCCGCCGACACGCGACTGGTGAACGTTCACGTGCAGCGTCTGCGTTCCAAGATTGAACGCGACCCGGAAAAGCCCGAGCTGGTCGTCACCGTCCGCGGGGTTGGGTACCGTGCCGGCGCGGGTGCGTAGCCACCGCGCGGGGCGCTTCGTTCGCACCGTCACCTCCTCGAGGCCGTGGAGATCGCTGCGCTCCACGCAGTTGGTCCACCGCATCCGCCACTCCCTGTCGGCCAAGCTCGCCCTGGCCATCACCGCCGCCGCGCTGGGTATTCTTCTTGTCTTCGGCATCATCGTCGCCTCGCAGTTGCGCGCGTCCATGTTTGAAACTCGCCGCGACGCGATCCTGGCTGACGCATCGCTGCGTTTTTCCGCCGCGCAATCGGTGTTCTCCTCCTCGACGGCCACGTCCCCCGACCAAGTCCAGGAGTCCGCGCGCGGTGCCCTGGCCTCGCTCAAGGCATCCGCGGCTGGCGCCGGTGCTACCAACGTTGCGCTCCTTCGCTCGGAGGGGACGACTGCCACGCTGCGCATCAACCAGATCGAGGACGAGCAGATGCGCGGCCTCGTCACCGCTGAGATGCGCGAGGCCGTGGCCGGGGGCGGCGCTCAGTGGCAGTCCGTTGGAATCCGGGCGTCCGACTCCGACAGGGAAGCGCCCGGGATCCTCGTGGGTACGCAGGTGCAGCTGCCGCGCGCAGGAACCCACGAGCTCTACATCCTGTACTCCCTGGAGGCCGATCAGAGCCAGGTGGACGTCGTGCTGCGCGTGCTCGCCCTGTCGTCGCTGCCGATTATCCTCGCGCTGCCCATCGGCGTGTTCGCTCTGCTGCACCGCCTCCTGCTGCCGGTGCGCCTGACCGTGAGCGCGGCGACGAAGGCCGCGGAGGGAGACCTGGACGTGCGCGTCGAGGTGCACGGGGCCGACGAGATGGCGGCCCTGGGGCGCGCCTTCAACGCGATGACCTCCTCCCTGCAGGACACGATCTCGCGCTACGACGAACTGGCCAAGCTCCAGCAACGCTTCGTGTCGGACGTCTCCCACGAGCTGCGTACCCCGCTGACCACGATCCGCATGGCCGAAGAGATCGTGTGGGACAACCGAGAGGACCTGCCCCCGCACGCGCGCCGCTCCGCCGAACTTCTGCACGACCAGACCGAACGCATGGAGCAGATGCTGGCCGACCTGCTCGAAATCTCACGCTACGATGCGGCCAGCGCCCTGCTGGATGCCGAAGAACACGACCTGCGGCCCATCATCACGCGCGTCGTCGAGGGGTGCACGGAGCTCGCGCAGCGTCAGGGCGTCACCGTGGTCATCAAGGCCCCCGAACGCGTGGCCGCCGAGATCGATGAACGCCGCATCGAGCGCGTCATCCGCAACCTGGTCGTCAACGCGATCGAGCACGCCGACGGCACGGACGTGACGATTCAGGTCGCCAGCACTGACACCGACGTGGCCTGCCGGGTGCGCGACCGGGGCGTGGGCATGACCCAGGAGGTCGCCGACCACGTCTTCGACCGCTTCTATCGCGCGGACACCGCCCGAGCACGCACGACCGGCGGCACCGGCCTGGGCCTAGCAATCGCGACCGAGGACGTGGCGATTCACGGCGGGCGCCTCCAGGCATACGGAGAACCCGGCAAGGGGGCCTCGTTCCTCATGACCCTGCCCAAGCACCCGGGTGACGAGATCGCCACCTGGCCCCTGGCCCTGTGGGAGGACGAATGAGACGACTCCTCGCCCTGGCAGCCTGCGCGTGCCTGGCGCTCGCTGGTTGCGCATCCCTGCCCCGCTCCTCGGCTCCGGCGCCCTTCGACGCTCCCGCGCGTGAAGGGTCCGGCATCCAGTTCTCGGCAGAGGGACCCTTGGACGGATCCGACGCCTCGACCCTCGTCTCGGACTTCCTGCTCGCCTGCGCGGCGGGACCCCAGGACGACTACACGACGGCCCGCCTGTTCTTGACCAGCGCCTCGGCGCGCTCCTGGCAACCCGAGGCGGAGATCCTCGTCTACGACACGGATACGGCCCCTTCGGTCAGCGCGGGGACGGAAAACGCCGCGCAGGCGGAGGTCACCGTCTCGGTCCTGGGAGTGGCCAGCATCGACGCGACGGGCGTGCTCACGCGCTCAAACGCCTCCGTCGTCACGCGCAGCCTGACGCTGGTGCGCGAGGAGGGGCAGTGGCGTATCGACGCCCCCGACAACATGATCCTCATCAGCCAGGCGGCCCTGACGGCCTCGTACACGCTGGCGCACCTGTATTTCCCGACGACTGACGGGACGGACCTGGTGCCTGACCCGCGCTGGTATCCGACGAGGCGCCTGGCTTCCCATCTGCTGACCGGCCTCGTCGCGGGACCGCGCCCCGCCCTCGAAACCGCCGTTTCCAACGCCATCCCGGCGGGCACGACGCTGCCCTCCCACGGGGTTGAGGTCGCCGACGGCGTCGCACGCGTGGAACTCAACGCGACGATGCCCCCGGGTGAGGGGGCGCGCGCGAGCCTGGCGTGGGAGCTGACGCGCACCCTCAAGCAGGCCGCTGACGTCTCGTCGGTGAGCGTGAGCCTGTCGGGGGAGTCTCTGGACATGGAGATCGTTCCTCCGCCGCCTCAGTATTCGCTTGACGCGCTCGTGGGCGCGGGGCCTTCGGGGGTGGGGATCGTGTCCTCCTCGGGCTTCGCCGCGCGCGCCTCGGCGACGGACGCGTCGAATCCGACGGCCTCGCCGGTGGATTCCAGCCTCGTGGCGTGGAGCGGGGTCGACGGCGTCTACGCCGAAAAGAACGGCACGTCGGTGGCGTTCCTGCCAGGCCAGGCCGCGCTCGGGCCCTCCATTGACCGCTACGGGTGGGTGTGGGGGCCCGCCACCTCCGCTTCGTGGCTCAGCGTGGGCGGGGGAGCGGACGGTGCCTTCAGCGTCGGCGTCGAATCCGACAGCGCGGGCGAGATCCACGCGGTTCGTATCTCCCCCGACGGCGCGCGCGCTCTCGTCATCCGCGGGTCCACCCCCAGTGCGTGGGTGGGCGTCGTGGAGCGTGGCCTGAGCGGGCGACCGCTCGCCGTGCGTTCGCTGGAACAGGTGCCTCTGGACGGCAGTGTCATTGACGGGTCGTGGATGACGTCGACGGGGATCGCGCTGGCCACGCGGGGCTCGCAGGGGGAGTCCGATCACCTCGTGACGATGTCGCTGGGTGGGCTGCCCTCCAGCGTTCCGCTGCCGGTGCACGTGACGTCGATGAGCGCGGGGGCGTCCTCGGCCTCGGTCGTTATCGTGGGGACTGACGATGCGGGTAAGTCTCAGGTGCTCATGCGCTCGGGTGCCCTGTGGCAAAACAGTGCGGCGGACGTGACGTCGGCGCGCTACGCGGGGTAAGACCGGTGGCTGGCGCGCGCCGACTCGGTGGCCTCGTCGATGGGCTGTGGGGTGCGCTGTTGCCGGTCCAGTGCGCCGGGTGCCTGGCGTGGGACGAGGTCCTGTGTCCCTCCTGCCGCTCGCTGGCCGCCGCACCCGCGCTGCCGACCGCGGTCGATGGGGCGCGGGGGCCGATCCCCGGGGTCGTGTTGGGCGACTATTCGGGCCCCTTGCGCCGCATTGTTCTTACCGCCAAGCACGCGGCGCGCACCGACGTGTCTGACTTCCTGGACGAGGCCGGGGCCGCCCTGGGCACATCCCTGCGGGAGGTGGTGGCTCCGGTGGGGTCGCCCCCCGGGAGAGTGTGCGCAGCCGGGGAGGCGGTGACCGTGTGGGTTGTGCCCGCGCCTTCGTCGTGGCGCAGGCGCCTGCGGGGGCGTTCGGTGGCGTTGCCGCTGGCGCGCGGGGTTGCGCGGGGGTTGGCATCGGCCGCTCCGGGTGTGCGCGCGTGCGTGGTGGACGCGTTGGCCTTGCGCGTGGGGGCGGGGTCACAGTCGGGCAAGGCGGGGGCGGCGCGTGTCGTGGGACGCATGGGGTCGATGCGCCCGCGGGCTGAGGTGCCCGCGGGCGTGTTGGTTGTGGCGGTGGATGACGTGGTGACGACGGGGGCGACGATTCGGGAGATGGAGCGCGTGTTGGGGCGCCTTGATGGGGTGGCGGCGCTGTGCCGACCTGGGCTTATCTCATGACGTAGGTCACCGACGTGCTATGATGTGGCTACAGACTTTCGATAGCGTGAGAGGCGCAGATGCTTCACACGTCAGTGCGGGAGGTGATAGCTCAGATCACGGTTCGGGCAACGAGCACCGAACAATCCCTACCCGCGGGCAACGATGCCCGCCGCACACCATGGAGGAAACACATGGACATCACCGTCGTCGCACGTAATGCCGAGATTCACCCGAATTTCCGGGCATACGTGGAGGAGAAGGTTTCGAAGATCACCCAGTTCTACCCGCGCGCGCAGCGCGTGGACGTCGAGCTGACTCACGAACGTAACCCCCGCCAGGCCGACACCGCTGAGCGTATCGAGCTGACCGTCTACGGCAAGGGACCGATCATCCGCGCTGAGGCTCAGTCCGCTGACCGCTACGCCGCGGTCGACATTGCCGCCGGTAAGCTCTACGAGCGCCTACGTCGCCTGCGTGATCGCGTGAAGGACCACCGCCGCAGGTACCCACGCGACCTGGCCGAAGCTGAAATCCTCGACGTTGCACCGGTCGTCGAAGAAGTGGCTGATGTCGAACCCGAGGCCCCCAAGCCGCTGCGTAGCGCTGAGGACCTCAAGGTCGGCGAGGCCCGCGAGGAGCAGTGGGGCGATACCCCGATTATCGTGCGCCAGAAGGTGCACGAGGCTCCGCCGATGAGCGTGGACGAGGCCCTCGATCAGATGATGATGGTCGGCCACCCGTTCTTCCTCTTCGTCGACAAGGAGACGAACCAGCCGTGCGTTGTCTACCACCGTCACGGGTGGACGTACGGCGTGCTTCGTTTGAACACGACGATCTGACGGTTCATTGATGTGGTTGTGCCCCGGGCCTTGGTGCCCGGGGCGCTTCCATGTGTCGGCCCGGGATGAGGCGCGCGGGGATGGACACGGGCCGATCCTCGTGTGTACTCTCACGCGGGAAAAGTGTCGATGTTCGCGCGGGCGTTTCCACTTTGGCCGGTTAGTTCGTACACTAAAGGGTGGATTTGACTGCTTGCTCTACAAGGGAGCGGGCTATAGACGTCAGGAGCTATTCGTGTCGATTATTGACAAGATCCTTCGCGCGGGCGAAGGCCGGATGCTGCGCAGGCTGGATCGTCTCGCGTCGCAGGTGGATGCCTTGCAGGAGGACTTCGAGGCGCTGACGGACGAGGAGCTGCAGGCCAAGACCCAGGAGTTCAAGGACCGCCTCGAAGAGGGCGAGACCCTGGACGACATCCTGGTCGAGGCGTTCGCGACGGTCCGCGAGGCCTCGTGGCGTATCCTGCGCATGCGTCCCTTCCATGTCCAGGTCATGGGCGGCATCGCCCTGCACCAGGGCAAGATCGCGGAAATGAAGACTGGTGAGGGCAAGACCCTGGTTGCCACGATGCCCTCCTACCTGCGCGCGCTGACCGGCAAGGGCGTGCACGTCGTGACGGTCAACGACTACCTGGCGAAGTACCAGTCGGATCTGATGAGCCGCGTGTATAACTTCCTGGGCATGACGTGCGGCTGTATCCTCGTGGGCCAGACGCCGGCCGAGCGCCGCGAGATGTACGCCTGCGACATCACCTATGGCACGAACAACGAGTTCGGCTTCGACTACCTGCGCGACAACATGGCGCAGGTCCCCGAGGATATGGTCCAGCGCGGCCACGCTTTCGTCATCGTCGATGAGGTCGACTCGATCCTCATCGACGAGGCCCGTACCCCGCTCATCATTTCGGGTCCCGCGGACGGCGACCTGAACCGCTGGTACGTCGAGTTCGCGCGCATCGCGCGCCTGCTGACGCGCGACGAGGACTACGAGGTCGATGAGAAGAAGAAGACGGTCGGCATCCTGGAGCCGGGCATCGACAAGGTTGAGGACCAGCTGGGCGTGGAAAACCTCTACGAGGCCGCCAACACTCCGCTCATCGGCTTCCTCAACAATGCGATCCGCGCCAAGGAGCTGTTCTTTAGGGACCGCGACTACATCGTGGACGGCGGCGAGGTCCTGATCGTCGACGAGCACACGGGCCGCGTCCTGCCGGGCCGTCGCTACAACGACGGCATGCACCAGGCGATCGAGGCCAAGGAAGGCGTGGAGATCAAGGCCGAGAACCAGACGCTGGCCACGATCACGCTGCAGAACTACTTCCGCCTCTACCCCGAGGGCTCGCGCGCGGGCATGACCGGTACGGCCGAGACGGAGGCCGCGGAGTTCGCGTCGACCTACAAGATCGACGTCGTCCCGATCCCCACGAATAAGCCGATGATCCGCAAGGACCAGCCCGACCTCGTCTATCCGACGGAGAAGGGCAAGCTCAACGCGATCATCGAGGACGTGGTGGAGCGCCACGAGGCCGGCCAGCCGGTCCTCATCGGTACTGCGTCGGTCGAAAAGTCCGAGCTGCTCTCCCAGATGCTCACGAAGAAGCACATCCCGCACCAGGTGCTCAACGCCAAGCAGCATGCCCGCGAGGCCGCCGTCGTCGCGATGGCGGGTCGCAAGGGCGCGGTGACAGTTGCCACGAACATGGCCGGCCGCGGTACCGACATCATGCTGGGCGGTAACTCGGAGTTCATCGCCCAGGCGAACCTGGCCGCCGAGGGGCTCGATCCCAAGGAGAACCCGGAGGAGTACCGCGAGGCGTGGCCCAAGGCCCTGGAGGCCGCCGAGGAGGCCGTGGAGGCCGAGCGTGACGAGGTGCGCGAGCTGGGCGGCTTGTACGTGCTCGGTTCGGAGCGCCACGAGTCGCGTCGTATCGACAACCAGCTGCGCGGACGTTCCGGCCGTCAGGGTGACCCGGGCGAGTCCCGCTTCTACCTGTCGATGGAAGACGACCTGATGCGCCTGTTCAACTCGGGCATGGCCCAGCGCATCATGGCGTCCGGCGCCTACCCGGAGGACATGCCGCTGGAGAATCGTTTGGTGTCGCGTTCGATTGCGTCGGCCCAGCACCAGGTGGAGGCTCGCAACTTCGAGATCCGCAAGAACGTCCTGAAGTACGACGACGTCATGACGGGTCAGCGTGAGACGATTTACGCCGAGCGCCGCAAGGTGCTTGAGGGCGAGGACATGGGGCCGCAGCTGCGTTCCTTCGCGGAGTCGCTCGTGACGGGCCTGGTCGACGAGGCGATCGCCGACAAGCCGGTGGATGAGTGGGATCTGTCCTCCTTGTGGGAGAACCTGCGTGGCTACTACCCGCCGTCGGTGTCGATCGAGGAGGTCGAGGAGGAGCACGGCGGCAGGAATTCCCTGGTCCGCGACGACCTCGTGACCGAGCTCGTGGGTGACATCCACGCGGTGTATGAGGACACGGAGGAGCGCCTCGACGCGAATCCGCTGGCGCAGGCGCAGCTGGGCGATGAGCCCATGCGCACGCTTGAGCGCCGCGTCGTCATCTCCGTGGTGGATCGCCTCTGGCGCGAGCACCTCTACGAGATGGACTACCTGAAGGAGGGCATCGGCCTGCGCGCGATGGGTCAGCGCGACCCGCTCGTCGAGTACAAGGACGAGGGCGCCCAGATGT
>ERZ772912.280-NODE-280-length-23838-cov-5.076231_pt1 | contig 23838 bp, 19 predicted proteins | sample MGYA00512119_ERZ772912 | MGnify/ENA primary metagenome ERZ772912 (study PRJEB29015, sample SAMEA2738048) | human oral metagenome | biome: human oral; feature: human-associated habitat; material: saliva | place: China | collected 2230 ...
ACTGTCAATAATTTTGTGTAAACACTCTAGTAGAGTTATGTAGTTTTAATCAAATAAGCTTTCAAGTGTGTCAGAACATTGGCCAAACCCTTTATGGATTCGTTGACTTTGCTTGAAATTATAATGAACTAAATAACATTCCAGAGTCTCCTCAATTAGATATCAATAGTCTCTCCAATAGATAAAACCCTATAGTTTGCAGCTTCGACTTCTTTATTTGTCGTATTGTAATGACTATAGTCTTCAATATGAATTGGATAAATATTTTTAGGTTGAAGGAGGTCATTCATTTGGTTTAGCATTTTCAAATCCATTGTAAATGGTCCACCAAACGAATCAGATTTTACAGCACCTAAATTAGCAAAAATAGCATCTATATTTTTGGGAACACTTTTTGTTACATTTGAATAGAAAATAGTATCACCCGTAAAATAAATCACTTTAGTCTCTGATGAACTTGCAATTGATATTTGATAACCATTAACTTTACCAACTATTTTTTGCATAATGTAGTTACTAGCATGATAGGCTGGTAAGGCTTTGATAGTAATAAGATAGTCACTGACAGAAAACTGCTTTTCTTCGCCCCATTTTAAAACAAAGTTATTTAAGCTAGACAACCCATTTAAGATCTTCTTATTAGGAGAAATTACAGTTTTCCCCTTCAAATAATTTCTTCCTACATCATCTAGATGATCTTGATGACCATGAGTTATTAGCCACACATCAACTTTATTAAGAAGAGACTTATCATTATTGACAGTAGTTTGTTTCTCGGACACAAATCCTTTAAACTGAACTAGAGTTCCTTTGGGAGATAAATCAGGATCGATTCCTATATAAAATTTATTATCAATGGAAAGGACTCCACATGCAACTCCACAGTAAGTAAATGAAATAGACATAGTACCTCTTTTATTTTTTTAAATAACGATATTTGTTCAATCTATAAGTTGAAATAAAAGTAATTATCAGATTATAAGATAATATAGCGTGCCTATGTTTCTAACAATATGTACTAGGATTCTTGAACAAAACTCTCAAAATAAGATTATTTAAACAATCTGTCATATACCATAGTATGAGCCAACTGCTGACCATCGCCACCCAACAGATCGACCAAGGCATAAGCAAAGGCTAATGCTGTTCCGGCACCACGGCTAGTGACAATATTACCATCAACAACTACCAAGTCAGTTTGATGCTCGCCAGATGCAATTTGTTCTTCTACGCCAGGGAAACATGTGAATTTACGCCCTTCAAGAAGACCAGCACGTTCGAGAACAATTGGTGCAGCACAAATGGCAGCAACGTATTTTCCAGCTTTTGCAGCCTCTTGAAGAGAGGCAATCAAAGTTTCGTTGTCGCGTAGATTAGTTGATCCAGGCATACCTCCAGGAAGGACCACCAAGTCATAATCCGCAAAATTGCCATCAAAAACGCCATCCATAGCGACTTGGATTCCATGTGAGCCAGTTACTGACGGACTTTCAAGTCCAAGCATGCTACAGTCAAATCCTGCTCGGCGGAAGACATCCACTGGGCTCAAGGCTTCAATTTCTTCAAATCCTTCCGCAAATACTACTGCTACTTTTGTCATGATATACCTCCAATTTACTTATCGCATGATTCTATTACGCCTTAAATTATAGCAGTTTTAGAAGCAGGAAACAAACTATAAAAATGGACTTTGGGCGTAAAAAAAGACAGCACAAGGACTGTCTTTGTCATTTTATCTAAACAAACTTGCTAGAATCCACAAGAGATAAATATGGGTTGGGTAGAAAATATAGAAGAAATTCTTATTACCACTACCACGCTCACCATTATAGAAATACATAGGAATCGCAGCAAAAACCATCATCCACTGCACACCTGTCGGATCAAAGAGATGGGCAATCACTGAAATAACAGCTAAGACAATGATTTGAGCGATGCGATTGGTACGGAAGATATAGAATAGCAAACCAAGGATAACCATGACAAAACCACCCTCAACCATGATAATACTTGGCACTAGTGACAAGATAAAGGCAACAATCTGCACAAGGAGTGGGTTTGCATGTGGAGTTTCAAATATGCCTGCAAGAATCACAACTGGAATAGACGAAAGAATCGGCAAGAGAAAGACACCAATCCCTTGAATTAACTCCTTGTTCGATTTATCGCGAAGCCCCTTAGCCAACAAATCCCAAGAACAAATAAAAATCCCAGTGATAAAGAAGGTTGAGAAGGCATTGTTGGTTAAACCGATACTACCATTATGAAAAATACTACCAATGATGGTGTTACCAATGGTCATGAACCAACTCATGTAAAGGAGACGTCTAAGGTAGGCCATTCGGTCATGAGTATAATGGAAACTATCTGCAGCTAGAAAGAGGAAAATTGGAAAAACCAAACGTCCCAACATAGTCAACCATATAGGTGCCCACATACTCCCGAACATCTGATAGATTTGGTCCAAAAACATAAGTGCAACAGCTAGGTATTTCAAATTAGTCGCATTGCATATCTTTTTTATATCGTTCATTTAATGCTCCTTTAATTTTCAGCATATTAAATGATACCATAAGTTAGATGTAAATTCAAAGGTATTCATGATAATAAAAGCCATAACTTTTTAACTATTTTAGACAAACTATTTTATGATGAAAAATCACATTATAATAATATCTTTAGTTCCTATTCCACTCGCCAAGCATTTCTACTCCCTTTATGCTATAATGGATAGGCAATCTTTACGTTCATAACGTATGCAAATTATTTAAAAATATCTAACTAAACTAGTAAGCTCTGAAAATTTTTTGAAATAATTTTTTTGCGAGCAGAGCGACCAATTAACCGAGACTTTCCGCCGTGTTAAAAGCGCCTGAAACTAAAATGTTTCAGGCGCTCGGAATTTTTGAGACGCTAGGCTCAAAAATTAGTCATGGAACTTTGTAAAAGTTCGCTGACGTCCGCCAACACCTAAGGAAAGTCTCACAGAAAATTTTATTTTAAAAATAAAACAAGTATTATCAATAATAAGAAAGGAAGTACACCATGTCTTTTGACGGCTTTTTTCTTCATCATATGACGGCTGAGTTGCGTGAGCAGGTGCTTTACGGGCGTATCCAGAAGGTTAATCAGCCTTTTGAGCGTGAATTGGTGTTGACCATTCGAAACAATCGTCAGAATTACAAGCTTCTGCTTTCGGCTCATCCGGTCTTTGGGCGTATTCAGACGACCAAGGCTGACCTGCCAAATCCACAGAATCCAAACACCTATACCATGATTATGCGTAAATACCTTCAGGGAGCAGTTATCGAGGATATCCAGCAACTAGAAAATGACCGTGTTCTTGAGATTTCCGTGTCTAACAAAAACGAAATCGGTGACAGCGTCAAGGTTACTCTGGTTATGGAAATTATGGGGAAACACTCCAATATTATCCTGATTGACAAAAACGAGAGCAAAATCATCGAGTCTATTAAGCATGTTGGTTTCTCACAAAATAGTTACCGTACTATTCTACCTGGATCTACCTATATTGCTCCGCCTAAGACGGACGCCAAGAATCCTTTCGACCTTCCAGATGAAAAGCTCTTTGAAATCTTACAGACAGAGGATTTGACAGCTAAAAACCTTCAAAAACTCTTCCAAGGATTGGGGCGTGACACGGCAAATGAATTATCAGCTTTACTTGAGACTGATAAGCTCAAGAATTTCCGTGCCTTCTTCAATCGTGAAGTAGAGCCAAACTTAACGGCAAAAGCATTTTCAGCTGTAAAATTCTCTGATAGTCAGGACCAGCCTGAGTTTGAAACCTTGTCTGCCCTTTTGGACTACTACTATTTGGACAAGGCGGCGCGTGACCGTGTGGCTCAACAAGCTAGTGATTTGATCCACCGTGTGCAAAATGAACTGGAAAAAAACAAAAAGAAACTTGTTAAACAGGAAAAAGAGCTTGCAGCTACTGAAAATGCTGAGGAGTTCCGCCAAAAAGGGGAACTGTTGACTACCTACCTTAGCATGGTTCCAAATGACAAGGATAGTGTCGAGTTAGACAACTACTACACTGGTGAAAAGATTACGATTCCCCTAAATGTGGCTCTAACGCCTAACCAAAATGCGCAGCGTTACTTCAAGAAATACCAGAAGCTCAAGGAGGCTGTTAAGCACTTGACTGGTTTGATTGAGGAAACCAAACAGACCATTGATTATTTAGAAAGTGTTGAATTCAGTCTTTCTCAAGCCAATATGGATGAAATCGAGGATATTCGTGAGGAGCTTGTTCAGGCTGGGTTTATGAAGCGTCGTTCAACTGACAAACGCCACAAACGTAAGAAACCTGAACAGTATTTAGCTTCTGATGGCAAGACCATTATCATGGTTGGTCGTAACAACCTGCAAAATGAGGAGTTGACCTTCAAGATGGCTAAAAAAGGTGAGCTCTGGTTCCACGCCAAGGATATCCCAGGTAGTCACGTAGTTATCAAGGACAATCTTAACCCAACTGACGAGGTCAAGACCGATGCGGCTGAATTGGCAGCCTACTATTCTAAGGCTCGTCTGTCAAACTTGGTTCAAGTGGATATGATTGATGTGAAGAAGCTTAATAAACCAACGGCCGGTAAACCTGGATTTGTAACTTATACGGGACAAAAGACCTTACGTGTCACACCGACTGAAGAAAAAATCGATAGCATGCGGATGAAGTAAACTACTTTATAAAATCAAACTCTCTTGTTGCTGATGCAAGAGAGTTTTTTCGATGTCGTCATTAGAGCAATTTCTTTCAGTGATTAATGAGATTTTCCTCAAGTTTTCATTACTTTTTTCCGTCGACTATGCTAAACTATAAGGGTAATTACCAATATTAAAGGAGACTCTCAGTATGAAGGCTCTTATGTCATATACGAGTTCTGTTTTAGAATGGTTAGGGCGCTACGTGGGGCTCTTAGTCTTCGGCATATTATTTGTGACTGCTTTGCTCATTCGCACGACCATGATGACTGGATACTTTGAGTGGGCAGAGATTAGTAGCGTTCCTTGGTATGTTTATGTTTCAGGTGGTGTCATTCTGCTTTTGACACTTCTCTGGCGCAAAATCTTAAAGGAACTGACAACAAAGCAGATTTTCATCTTTTTTTCCGTTTGCTTTATGATTTTTGGCCTACTTTTGATTTTTCTGACGAGTTTTGCTGGACGAGACGATGCAGGTACTGTCTTTAAAGGAGCGGTCCAGTTTAATGCTGGCAACTTCTCCTTAATTAAACCAGGAGCCTACTTCTACCGCTATCCTCATCAGTTGGGATTGCTTAGTTTTGAACGCCTGGTTCTCTATCTGATTCCTTTGCCGGTCATCTCGGTTTTCTATGTATTGAATCTTGGCATGGTCATTGGTATGAACTATGCGACATGGAAAATCACGGATGAACTGTTTACGAAACCGTTAGTCAGTCGTTTGGCTGTCATCATGAGTTTTGGTTTTTTACCTCTAGTTTTCAACATTATGTTTGCTTACGGGCTCATGTATGGCTTGTTCTTCTCCAGTTTTGCTATTCTGTTTTTCCTACGCTATTTGAGGCATGGTAAGGTTAGAAATGCTATAGTTTCGGTGGTCATGCTATCATTGGCTTACTGGGTAAGGAGCAATAATATTATTCTCATTATTGCATTATCTGGTATTTTGATACTAATGACACTCAGAGAGAAACGTTACCGCTATTTACTTTTGGTTTTGGCTTTCTTTGCCTTTCCTATGACCTTGCATAAGGCGACAACCAATTACTATGAGATTACCACTCATCAAAAGATTACTGGAACACCTCAGATTGCTTGGTTAGCCATGGGCTTACAGGACAAACCCGATTCTAAACGAATGCCAGGATGGTATACCGGCTATGTCCGTGACATTTATGCTAAGAAAAAGGGCAATATCGAAAAGATTGAAAAAAGCGCCAATCATCTTTTTGATAAGCGTGTTCAATACCTCCTAGCACATCCCGATGAGGCCAGTTGGTTTTTCAGAACCAAGTTTATCAGCTCCTGGACAGAGGGAAGTTTCCAGTCCATCTGGAACGGTCCAAGTAAAGACAAGTTTCAGCCTTTGTGGAATAGGTTTGCGACCTCTATCTATCACGATGGGACCCTGCATCTCTTTTTTGTGACCTATATGCAAGGCTATCTCCTAGTCCTATATCTTGGTGGTGCGTTCTACTATGCTTTCACTTATAAACGAATGGGAGATGGAGCAACACTAGGCCTCTATGCCTTCCTCTATCTCTTTGGTGGCATCCTCTTTCACCTCATATCAGAGACTAAGAGTCAGTACACCCTACCTTATATTTACTTACAAATTCCAATGATTGCGGCAGGCTACAACCATATGACACAAATGCTTAGCCGCTATCTAAAAAATATGCAAAAGTCATCCTAGGATGGCTTTTTAACATTGTTTCACAATTACAATCTTGCTATAATAAGTCTATGAAAAATGCGTCAGTTGATCTTTTACGAGGCCCAATTCTGAGGTCTCTTTTAATCTTTGCTCTACCAATTCTGATATCCAATATTTTCCAGCAACTCTACAATACTGCCGATGTCATGATTGTAGGTCGTTTTCTAGGTCCAGATGCCTTGGCTGCTGTAGGAGCTTCTTCTGCTATTTTTGATTTGGTTATCGGCTTTGCTCTTGGCGTTGGAAATGGTATGGGTGTTGTTATCGCACGTTACTATGGTGCCAAAGACTTTAGGAAACTTCGTCAGTCTGTGGCGACCACTGTTGTCATCGGTCTAGGCTTAAGTGCCTTGGTTATGATTTTAGGACATTTCGTCCTCTATCCTTTGCTTAGATTTTTAGGAACACCTACTTCTATCATCGGACAATCTCACCAGTATATTTCTATGATTGTCTCCTGTGTTGGGGTAACTTTGGGTTATAATCTGTGTGCAGGTCTCCTCAGAGCGGTTGGTGATAGTCTGACAGCCCTCTATTTTCTGATTTTTTCAGCTCTAGTCAATATCGTTTTAGACCTTTTCTTTATTACACAACTCCATCTTGGTGTTCAATCAGCAGGCTTAGCGACAATTATCTCACAGGGACTTTCAGCTATCCTCTGTCTTTACTATATTAAGAAAAAAGTGACCTTCCTTCTACCAAACAAGTCAGACTTTGTTCTTGATTCAAGCCTTTATTTGGACCTTTTTGGACAAGGGATGGCCATGGGACTTATGAATTCTATTGTTTCAATTGGGACTGTGACCTTACAATATGCCATTAACGGCTTTGGACCTCTTATTATCAGTGCTCAGGTTGCAGCAAGGCGTATCATGTCTTTCGCAGTTCTCCCTTTGACCTCACTTGCTGCTGGGGTGACCACCTTCACCTCACAAAACTTCGGGGCCAAACAGTTTAAACGCATAGTGGCTGGTTTAAAACAATCTTGTCTTGTTTCTATCACTTGGTCTGTCATTGCTTGTGCCCTTCTCTATATAGCAAGTCCCTTCTTGGCTGGTCTTATCTCTGGTTCTGATAATGCTGTGATTATTGACAACGCCAGCCGCTACCTCCGTATCAGTTCTCTTTTTTATCCTATTCTAGGTATGCTCTTTATTTTCAGAAATAGTCTCCAAGGCCTAGGTAAGAAACTCACACCCTTAACCTCTAGTTTCATTGAGCTTTTTGGAAAAATTCTCTTTGTTCTTTTGGTTATTCCTTATATGGGCTACCTTGGTGTTATCCTATGCGAGCCCTTGATTTGGATTCCCATGACCATTCAACTTTATTTTGCCTTAAGGAAACATATTCGACGCTTGTTTATCAGTTAGACTACTTTTGAACATAGAAAAAACGACCATCACGGTCGTTTTTAGTTTAATTTAATCCCCATTCATCAGAGATCTGTTTCATTATGGCCTCTTGGGAGACAATCCCAAAGCCCAGCATGTAGGTTGAGTAATCAGCATAAATTACCTTGTTATTTTGAACTGCCTTTAAGCTACTCCAGACAGGGTTATTTTTAAGTTTGTTATCTAGGAGTTCTTGAGAATCTGCTTGAACAATCAGGAGGTCCGGATTAATGTCTTTTAGTTTATCTGGATTGATAACTTGGAACATATCATCTGGATTGAAGGTTTCAGCACGATTGAAATGATAAGTATCATACAGATAACCAAAATGCCCGTAAGCGTAATAACGGATGTCATTGTCTGTCACGCGCAGATACATGAGTTTTTGATTGCCAAACTTAGCTTTGACATTCTCTGCGAAAACAGCCTCCCTAGCATCCACTCTATCCAGGTCCTTCTTCATCTCATCACGTTTGTCGAAGATTTCTGCCACCTTTAATGAGGTTTCGTGATAGTCCCAGTTTTCATCAGTGTTAATCTGGTAGCCAACAGTTGGTGCAATTTCAGACAGCTGCTCGTAGAGGTCTTCCTGCTCGCCGGTCATAAGGATTAAATCAGGTTTTAACTCAGCAATCTTATCCAAATCTGTATTGCCCTGCCAACCAACTGAAACCACCTTGGCATCCTTGTATTGTTTCTTAAAGAGGGTTGAAAATTCTTGACTATCAGCTTGTCCAGTTGTCGCACCCACAGGAGTAATATCTAAAGGATTCAAGATTTCACCATAGAGGTTGTCGAGGATAACAATACGTTTTGGAGCTTTTTTCAACTCTGTCGTACCAAAATCATGGACAATCGTCTTCTCCTTAAAAGTCTGACTTGTTTGATTTGACTCTGCATTATGTCCAGATGTCATGTCTGGCAAGTAATATAGTAAAAGACCAGATATGATGGCCAGAATGGCTAATAAATAAAGAAGATTTATTTTTTTCATGGCAACTCCTCGATAAGATCGGATTAAATCGTTACTTTAAAGTTATCTTAAAACTTCTTTAATGTCAATCTATGACTAAGATTTTTTGGAAGGAATTGAATGTTTTTGATTCCTAAGAGGTGTTAGTAGGAAATCAACTATAACCTTTGAGTAAAAAAACATCTATTTCTTTTTAAGAAGATATCTTCTAGGCTCTTGAAATGTCAGATTATATCATCCTCTTTGAATTTTAAATATTTAAGTAAGAGATCTCTTTTTTTTTGAAGCCTTCTTCTTTGTAGGTTACGCCTTATTTTATCAATTGTTTTCGGGGTTCTGTGAATGACAAATGATGCTCTGCAAACTAAAATGGATTTTACTAGATTAGCGATACGAATTTAAACGTCCCTAACTAGTATTTTTTCGGTGAGATAGGTATTAAAATACACAGAAAACTCATTTAAAAAAACCTAAAAAGCCTTAAATAATATTGACAACATTTTCACTCGGCCTAGGAATGGCAGTCAAACCAAAACGTAACTAACTCTTCGTTTACGTTAAAAACTTAATTATTACACCCCGTGATTTACACCCCAAAAGCTCAATTTCGGGGTGTTTTTGGCTGTATATTTGACATGTATATTATAAAAATACTACTATTCATGCTTATCCATATGGCCAGTTCTATCTATCTTCACTATGATATAATAGTTAGTAACATTGGAGGGAAATTATGTTAAATCAGCTTTCATTTAAGGGACAATGGCGACAGTACCAACAGCGTGTTCTCGATAAAGCCGAAAGCTTTATGGATGATGGAAAGATTCACTTGGTGGCTGCTCCTGGTTCTGGTAAAACAACCTTAGGAATTGAATTTATACAGCGTTTTGGTAATCCAACTTTAGTTTTAGTTCCGACAGTTACCATCCGTCAACAATGGGTAGATCGGATTAAACGAGCTTTTTTAAGTGATGACAATCTAGTAGAACAACTCATTTCACAAGATCTAAAAAAGCCGAAAGTCATTACAGTGGCAACCTACCAAGCTTTACATAGCGCCATGAATCAGGGTGTGGGTGAGAGTCTCGTTGAAGATACTGATGATAATGCTGAACAAGAGCATTTCGATTTTCAAGGGTTCGATGTCCGAAAAACTTTTGGGGACCAAGATTTAGGGACTCTTTGTCTGGATGAATGCCATCATTTAAGAAATGAATGGTGGAAGAGTTTAGAGAGTTTTCATAAAGCTTTTCCAAATATAAAGATGATCTCTTTGACAGCAACACCTCCATACGAGGGAGAACCTGCACTTTGGGAACGTTATATTAGCATGTGTGGTGAGATTGATGAAGAAATTACAGTGCCTGAACTGGTTAAGGAAGGGACGCTCTGTCCTCATCAGGACTATGTCTACTTCGCCTTTCCAACAAAGGAAGAACGTGCACAATTGGACCGGTTTGATAAGCAGAAACTTAACTTTCTAACTAAATTGTCTAAAGATATAAACTTTTCGAACACTATTCAGTCTAGTCCAGCACTAAGTGGCCAAATTGGCTATGATGACCTATTGGCTAATCCTAAATACCTTTCCGCTACCCTGATTTTCTTACAGTCTAAAGAATTGCCTTTTCCTCAACGTTTTCAAGAACTTCTCTCTGCAAAAACCTTGCCAACTTTTACGCTTGAGTGGTTTGAAACCTTGCTTAATGGCGTGATTTTCCAGGTCCCAAATTGGTATGGATTTACCGAGGAAGCCTTTAATCAGCTAAAGAGTGATTTGAAAGCAAATGGTCTTATCGAGAGAAACCAAGTTAAACTTATCCGGAATAAGAAGCAAGATGTCCTGCTTAATCAATCATTGGGAAAACTCAATGCTGTTAGAGATATTTTTAAGGCAGAATACCATTCTCTAGGAAATAATCTCCGTCAACTTGTTTTGACAGACTTTATACGTAAGGATTTTCAAATTCATCTAGGCGATAACAGTGCACAATTTACACAACTAGGTGTGCTCTCATACTTTGAATCTATTCGTAGAGAAATAATTGAACAGTCTTGGACGGTACCTATGGCTGTATTGACAGGAAGTTTAGTGATTATTCCAACTTCAGCTAAAGAACATCTAGAGCGACTCATTCCTAATTCTCGTTTATCCTATGATGTTATTGGACAGTTGAGCCAAGAAGACTATCTTAAGGTGAGTGTTTCTGGTTCTCACCATAATCTAGTGACTGCCCTTACCCAACTTTTCCAAGAAGGGCATATTCAGGTGATTATTGGGACCAAGTCTTTATTGGGCGAAGGCTGGGATGCCCCTTGTGTTAACTCCCTTATTTTAGCTAGTTTTGTTGGAAGCTTCATGCTAAGTAATCAAATGCGAGGTCGTGCCATCCGTGTCTGGCCAGACAATCCTAATAAAACGAGTAATATCTGGCATTTGGTTTCTATTAATTTATCACCTAGGAGATGGTTTGATTTTCAAGATGAGGAAGAAAAATACGATGAGACATTAGAGCTGCAGTTGTATGCACTTAGTCCTGACTTAGATTTGTTAGATCGGCGTATGACACAGTTTCTGGGCCTCCATTATCAAGAGCCTACTATCGAATCTGGTATTGATCGCCTTGACCTCAATCAAATAACTTTTAGCCGAAAGGGTCTAGAAAAACTTAATCAAAATACCATTACACTATCTCACAAACGTCAGGAGCTTAAAGACCGTTGGCAACAAGCCCTCCCGCTATACGAAGAAATGGAAGTGGTCAACCAAGTTGAGGTCGACAAACAATTTCTACCGTTGGTATACCTTAATGATTGGATGAAGGCCTTACTTATTTCTCAAGCCTTTGCTGCCACTTATTTTATCATTGATGTGACAAGATACTTTATTGTTGGAAAGCCGTTTGTTCATAGTCTACCAATACTTCTACTTGCTCTTCTTCTACTAGCTGTCTTCTGGGGAAGATATTTTATCTATAAGAGCCCCTATAAACGTTTGGAAATTTTTGGCAAAGCTATCCATCAAGCCCTGCTGGATTCAGGTCAGATTGAGACTAAAGAGTCTGCTCCTAGAGTGGTAAAAGATAGTAAACAGGCGATTTATAACGCTATCTATCTCAAGGGTGCTAGCATGAGAGAAAAAGAAATTTTTTCTCAGGCGATAACTGAATTTTTTGCTCCTATCGAAAATCAACGCTATATCTTAAAGGCTTGTCACAAAGTGAAGGACCAAACCGAGTTTTTTGCCGTTCCAAGTATGTTTGAAAAGCGAAAGGCAGATGCAGAGTCTTTCCTCGGACATATACAAAAAAGCCTAGGAAAATATGATCTTATTTATACGCGAAGTGTTCAAGGTCGTCCTATTCTCCTAGAAGCCCGCATCAAGGCACTTGGAAATAAGCAAGAACGAACCGTTACACATAAAAAAGTTATGTCAACTTTAGAATGATAAATAGCCCTAACCACTTTAACCGTTTTTATCATGCATGATATTATAAACCAACGACACTATATTGGAGAATTCTATGACACTCACACATATTTTTTTCGACCTAGATGGTACCCTGGTTGATAGTTCTGAAGGGATCCACAATGGTTTTGTTCAAACCTTTGAAAGACTAGGCCTTCCTGTTCCTAGTGATCAGAAAATTCGTACCTTTATGGGACCACCTCTCGAGGTAACCTTTAAAGAAGAGGTTAGTGAAGAAGGTGCTGCCAAAGCTGTCAAGATTTATCGTGACTATTATGAGACCAAAGGACAATTGGAAGCTCACCTCTATGATGGCATTAAGGAAGTTCTTGAACAACTTAGTAAAGACCCTAACAAGAAAATCTTTATCACAACTTCAAAAAATGAACCTATTGCCCTAGAAATGTGTCAACACCTTGGGATTACTGAATATTTTGAAGGTATTTATGGATCTACCCCTGCTGCTTTTCATAAGGCTGATGTTTTGCAGCGTGCCATTACTGAAAATCAAGCCCCTAAAGACCAGTCTGTCATTGTTGGTGATACCAAGTTTGATTTGATTGGTGGAAAAACAGTTGGCATCAAAACAATAGCGGTGACCTGGGGATTCGGGGCTAACGAAACCCTATTAGCAGAAAATCCAGATTTTGTAACTGAGACTCCCCAAGAACTTTGCGATATTTTGAAATAAAGCTTGGAAAACGAAAAGAGCAAGATTCTTTAATCATGCTCTTTTTTCTATTGAATCTGGATTACATCTGAACAATGATATCCAGACAAAGCTCCAAAGCCTTATCAAAAGCCTCTGAGCCCCAATCTCTTTGATCGTAATTGTCAATATCTGCAAGGGAATCTGCCGTAAAGAGTAGTAATCCCCAAATAGCTCCTCGAAGTTGAGCAACTGCTGCAAGTGCAGAACATTCCATCTCTACAACACTACAGCCCTCTTCAATGCGATAGGAAACCTTATCTGGTGTTTCTCTATAAAAACCATCTGTCGACCAGGTCATGACCTCTTCATAGGAGATTTTCTTTTGTTTTAAAGTTTTCTCAATAGCTTCCAGAGCTTGTTTATTCATGTCTATATAGCGGGATGGAGCTACATAGTGGTAACTCGCTCCTTCATCCCTCAACGCTCTAGTAGGAATCAAAAAAACATTTTCCTTCATGTTTACCAAAACGCCACAAGTTCCAGTTGAAATGATTTGTTTTACGCCATAACCAATTAACCAATCAAGAAATTGTGCAGCTGCAGCTGATCCAACCGGAGCTTGAGCCAAGCAAATCTCCTCCCCATTGTAAGTCATAACAAATATAGGATAAGTTTTGGTCGCAGAGACAAACTCTCCAACTTTATTAGCCTCAACAGCGTTCGCATAGCGTTCGATCTCTTCTTCTAAAAAGGCGTAAATACACCTATCCGGCAAGTCCAAATCTAAGTCCTCATGTGTCGGCATAATCACAGCCTGAGGACTATCATCAAACTCTAAAATTGGAATTTCATGTTTGTGTATCATCTGTTGCCTCCTAAGTTTTAAGAATTATTATATCAAAAATTCAAACTGATTATATGATTTCATTAAATCTATTAGCTTATAATCAAGAAAAATAGATGATTAAATCATAACACCTAAAAAAGACATGAATCTGTTTTAGTCAGAAACATGTCTTATTTGTGTTCTATTCAAGAAAGATTATTTCAATCATCTTTTATTGTCTCACGAAAACTTCTGATGTTAAGAATCTATTCACGATACTCTGAAATAATCTTTCCTATCCACTTTTTAAAGGCTCGTGAGAAGGAAGATTCTTGATAATAACAAATAAATAGAATTTATAACTTTTCTTCATCTCCTCACCTTTAATCATCATCTTCTAGTACTAGATTCTCATCCTCATAAAAGACGACTTTCCCATCTTTTACTTTAAAAGAATAACTGATTGAATCATGATTCTCATCCTTGGTATTGGAATAAAAGAAATTATATTTACCATTCGGAAGATCACTAGCATCTAACTTTTTAGCCGCATCTTTCATATCTTGTTCTTTGACTGATTCATTATCATCAATAAAAATAGTCATATAAACCAACTCTTGATCAATCAAGGTTTGGTATGGAATTTGATAATAACCAGCAAAGTCCTTCTTACCTTCCTTAAGATTTTCGGAGGCAATAGTATCCAATGTTTTCTCCTTTTCATCATGACTGAAGTTAGGTAGAAAACTAAAAAAGTTAATAGGGATACCGAGTTTTTGTTTCTTCAATTGTTTTTCAATTTTCTTCTCAACTTTTTGGACAGATTTCTGCTCCAAAAAAGATTCCTTATAGTGTAAAAATTGAATACTGTCATAAGAATCAGATGACCTATTTTCAGGAATAGCCCTATTATTCTCTTCCAATTTTATTGTTTGCCCATCGTAGGTGTTCTCAGAATAGGTATAAGATACGTAGTAAGTTGGACTTTCTAGTGGAGTCCAATGTAAGTTAGTGATGGTAACTTTGCCATGAAGACCCACTTTATTACAATCTTCGATGATGATTCGCTTAATTTTTATGTAATCACTAGGCATCATCACCTTGCAACCGCTCAAAACCAAAACTGATAGCAGCAAGGGAATCAAGAATAGAATGCGATAGATTTTCTTTTTCATAGCTCTACCTCCAGTTTTATAAAAATAAGGACAGAAATATCAGATGAGACAAGAGGAGTATAGAGGACTCTTTTATTATCAGTCTTTGTTTACCAAATTTCCTAAAAATTCAGAGTAGCTTCTAATTCCTCAACATAGTTATTTCTTCAACCCCTCATTTTTGATTTTCATCTTCTAGTACTAGATTCTCATCCTCATAAAAAACGACTTTCCCATCTTTTACTTTAAAAGAATAACTGATTGAATCTTGATTCTCATCCTTGGTATTGGAATAAAAGAAACTATATTCACCATTTGGAAGGTTACTAGCATCTAACTTTTTAGCAGCTTCTTTCATATCTTGTGATTTGACTGTTGTCTTTTCATCGATATAAATGACCATCTCAATCAACTCTTTATCAATCAAGGTTTGATATGGAATTTGATAATAACCTGCAAAATCCTTCTTACCTTCTTTGAGATTGTCTGAGGCTAAGGTATCCAGATTTTTCTCCTTTTCATCATGACTGAAGTTAGATAGAAAACTAAATGATCTAATAGGAAGATCTAGTTTTTGTTTCTTTAATTGTTTTTCAATTTTCTTCTCAACTTTTTGGACAGATTTCTGCTTCAAAAACGATTCTTTATATTCTGGAACATTGCCATAAGAGTCACTTGACCTGTCTTCATAAATAGCCGTATTCTGCTCTAATACTACTTTCTGGTTATCGTAAGTTTTCTCAGAATAGGTATAAGTCACGTGGTAAGTTGGTATTTCTAAGGCTGTCCAATACAATTTAGTAATAGTAACCTTACCATACAGACCTACTTTATTACAGTTCTCGACAATAACCCCTCTGACCTTGTTATAATCACTAGACTTCATCTTTCTGAACCCCATCAAAAACAAGGCTGTAAATATTATGAGAAACAAAAGTAAACAATGATTGATTTTCTTTTTCATAGCACTACCTCCTATAATCTAGAGTAAACAAAAGAAAGACAAACGACTGTTAAAATCCATTTTCTGAATATATGTATAACATTACTAAGTTCATGTAAACGATTACATTATCTTATCTTTATTTTAACATTCTTTACATGAAATGTCAGATGAAATTGGATTCGTTCTTTTACTTCTCTTCTCTGCCAACCCAATCATTGTATTAAAAAAATCTAGTAGACAGCCTCTACTAGATTTTTTGTATTCTTATCAACTCATTTCCCCCACAAGAAAGCAATTAGAGGCTTATCAACCAAGGCTGTTTCATGGAGTTTACTGTGTTGGCCGTTAGGACCTGTGATTTCCTTTTCTTGGTAGGATTTGACATGACCTTTAAGCAGATAGGCTAGGGATTGACTGGATAGATTGGTCACGCGCTCATCACTCTCTTTACCTGTATTGCCATAGATGTTGAGGACTTCAACTTGTCCTTGAGGATAGTTGTCTCCAAGAGACAAGAGCTCCTCATATGACTCGGTCATGCTAGTTGGTTTTCCTTCGCTATCTAGAGAGTTTTCTTCCGGTTCATCCATGCCGATAATCCCGTTAAAGTGACCGGCGATATCCACCTGCTTGACTAGTTTAGGCAGACTGGTATCACTGCCATGCTGGAGCATATAGTAGACGATGGCCATATTGCCATATGAGTGACCAACCATATTCATCTCAGTAATTCCGTAGTTATCTTGGAGAGCTTTGACGACAGCGTAGGCATAGTCGCCCTGGTCCTGAGTGCTAGCACCTCGATTATTGTCAAAATTAACTAGGACAATTGGATTAACAGCATCCTTAGGAATGTTCCCGTTAAGAGAGACTGTTCCATCTTCAGCCACATTGGCTTCGATAATGGTTTGTGTCACACCAGCATTTTTAGCCGCATTAGACATATGTCTTTCCGCACGACTGCTTGAGCCCCAACCATGGAAAAAAATAGTCGGTCGGCTTGATTGAATAAATGTTTTTCTTGCTTCTGCTTTTACGGCCTGCGTTTGGTTTTGGGAAATAAAATACCAACCACCTATACAAACAAGACCAAGCATTGCTAAAAGACTGAAAATAAGAGCTTTTTTCTTCATAAATACCTTTCCGTTTTGCTTTATGAAAGAGCAAGATGTTCCTAAACTCTTTTACTAACAATACTAATTTTGAGCTAGTTCATCTTACATATTTTCTTTTGTATAACTTAACTAATCTAAAACAATCATAGATTTAATAGACTTGCGTTCATCCATATCTTTATAGGCTTGATCAATGTCTTCCAATTTATAACTTGTGGTAAAGACTCGTCCTGGATTGATGTCGCCATCAAGAACAGCTTTTAACAAAACTTGTTTATCATAGGTTGTGACAGAGGCTGGTCCCCCACCAATCGTTGTATTTTGTCCAAAAGTTGATCCAATGGCACGATTTTCATAGTGTGGAACGCCAACAAACCCCATACGGCCACCATTATGAAGGACACCAAGAGCTTGTTCTACTGCTGCTTCAGTACCGACACATTCGAGAGCTGCATCTGCTCCCCCTCCGAGGATTTCACGAACCTTGGCAATGCCTTCTTCACCACGTTCGGCCACAACAGCTGTTGCTCCTGACTCCAAAGCCATTTGTTGACGGTCTTCGTGACGACTCATAAGGACAATTTGTGAAGCACCACGCATCTTAGCTGCGATGACAGCACATTGACCAACAGCCCCATCTCCGATAACGACCACCTTGTCACCTTTTTGCACATTAGCCACACGCGCCGCATGGTAACCCGTCGGCATGACATCAGCCAGTGTCAAAAGTGACTTGAGCATGCCTTCACTATAATCTGAAGGTTGCCCAGGAACTTTGACAAGGGCCCAGTTGGCAAAGTGGAAACGGATATACTCAGCCTGCACGCCCCCAGACCAGTTGTTACCTGGGTGGTTGTCACAAGAGCCATCAAAACCAGCACGACAGGCATCACACTGTCCACAACCATGTGTGAAAGGGGCAATGACAAAGTCACCTGGTTTTACTGTAGTAACTTCCTCGCCAACTTCTTCGACAATTCCGATAGCCTCATGACCACTATTTCTATGTCCCTCTTCCATTTCCGGATTACGGTAACTCCAAAGGTCAGATCCACAAACGCAAGTACGTACTATCTTGATAATGGCATCATCTGCTGCCACGATTTGCGGGCGATCAATTTCTGCTAGACCAACCTGCCCAGCTTTGGTATAAACTGCTGATTTCATTTAATAACCTCTATTCTTTCGTTTCTGATAGTATACACTTTTTATCGAGCTCTAGCCCACTTCCTGCTTTCAAACTCCATCACTTAATCATATTTTTTCCCATACTTCTTTTCAAGCATTTTCTTAACTAGATATGGCATCTTGACATTCTCTCGACCTTTTTTAGCAATCAATTTTTTGACGAAATCAGGCATCTGAATATCTTTTTCTGCTTCCAAAATCTGACCTGTACTTGAAGGAGCTTCCAACTCATCAAAAGTCTCTAGTTGAGGTTGATAGTCACTATAGTCACCGTCTATATGAGACTGAATGGTTGAAAGAAGGGCTTTAATCAATCGAGAATCACTATTTGGCATAGGAGGACGGTGATAGGCCACACCAAGCTCATGACAAAGCTCCTTACACTCCACATCATTATCAAAAAGAACCTCAATATGCTCACTAATAAAAGCTATCGGGACAAAAATATAGTGGTCAGGGTGTACCTTCTCATCACGAAGGTATTCTAAGACATCAGGCTTAATCCAAGGAATACCAATATCACTTTCACTCTGCCATGTATTGGTATACTGGTCTTCTTCAAGGCCTAAAATTTCCACAATCAAGCGAGTATTGTCATAAATCTGATCGATATAAGGATCGCCAAAATCAAGTGCCAAAACTGGGACACTATGAGCTGAAAAAATCACCTTATAGCTGTCATCTCTAATTTGATCTAAAATATTTCGAATCTCATCAGCCCAATAGTGGAGAAGTGAAGGTTCTTGGTACCACTCCTTGATAATTTGGAACCTAATCTGCCTACTTTCTAAAAATTTCTCATATCCCATGACAGAATAGTAAGAATAATGGGGCTCTAAAATCAAGCACAAACATTCTTCAATTCCATCATTCTCCATCTCTTTGATTACACCAGTGATAAAAGGGCGGGAAAATTTATTAGCAAAGTATACGGATGCGTGTTCTCCAAGAGCAGAAGCAACCAAATCCACTTCTTCCCTAGTTATCCTTTGGAGTGGAGTTCCGCCAATTCGTACGTAATTGTCATATAAAGTCTGAATTTCATGTGGTTCAGGACGAACACCACGCCGGATATTCGTGAAAAACTCCGCTACTCCTTCATAGGTAATCTCTTCAGGTGACCCAAAAGTCATCATCAACACAGCTCTTTTACTCATAACTACTCCTTGTTCCACGTTTGTTCTATTTTAGCACGAAAAGGCATACTTTAGAGAGTTTAGTGTCAAAAAAACTCCTAGAGAAGCCTCTAAGAGTTTAAAAACAAACCTTAATGATGGTGTTCCTGCTCACTTTCTGCTTCCAGTTCTTCGATATTACGCTTATGGGATTGGTGGGTTGCTAGGTTTTCATCCACCTCAATGGTGACGTTTTGAAAGCCACTCTCTTTGAGCAAGTCTCGGATAGACTCTTTGCAGACCTCCATATGCTTGACATGCTCCAGACAAACATGGACAATGGCATTTTTTTCCAAACCATCCATGGTCCAGAGATTAAGCTGATTCACACTGGCCACATGCTCCAATTGCTCCAAATCACTCTTGATCTTCTTGATATCCACTCCTTCTGGCACAGCATCCAAGAAAATCTTAAGGGTAGACCAAAAACGTGGAAGGGCTTTTGACAAGATAAAGAAGGAAATGACAAGCGACAAGAGAGGATCTAGGATATACCAGTCCGTATAACGCAAAATAATGCCGACGACAATTACAGCTAGCCAACCTAGTGTATCCTCAAGGAAATGGAGACTTAGGATGGATTCATTCTTGGTCTGCCCCTTCCGGACAATGAGGCTAGCCGTTAAATTGATAGCAATGGCGATGACTCCCAACCAGAGCATGCCCTCATGATCCACTGCTTGGGGCTCAATGAATTTGCTGATATTTTCCAAAATAACGAGAGTGGAACCTGTGATGAGAATGACTGCCGTCAGGATGGCACCTAAGAGGCTAAAACGCTTGTAGCCCAAGGTATAGTGGCTGTCCTCCTCACGGTTAGAGATACTTTCGAGAAAAGCAGAAATGCCAATAGCCAAGGCATCTCCCAAGTCATGGACGGCATCCGCTAAGATCGCACTGGAGCCAAAGAGACCACCAAAGATAAATTCGATAATAGCAAAGCTAAAATTTAAGAGAAAGGCTAGCCAAACGGCAAATTTTGAACTCAATTTTTGACCTCCTTTGGTATATGGTATAATGGGAATAGATGATTCTCTCACTAGTATTATCCCCCACTCTATTTAGAAAGGATAGAAGCAAACCGTTCTCTGTGTACGTTATTGAACAGTTTGTTCAAATTGTCTATATGAGCCAAACCGATCGACGAATTGCTAAAACAAAAAAAGCGATCTATACAGCCTTCTTACAACTGTTAAATAGCAAAGGCTACCAAGCGACGACTGTTCAAGATATTATTGATCTGGCAGATGTGGGACGCTCTACCTTCTACAGTCACTATGAGAGCAAGGAACTCTTGCTAGACGAACTCTGCCACTACCTCTTCCATCATTTATTTGAAAGAGAGGCTCATGTCTCAGCAGAAGATTACTTGGCTCACATCTTTCTTCATTTCCGAGAAAACCAAGATCACGTGACCAGCCTCCTCCTATCCAAAAATGACTATTTTCTCCGTCAACTCCATAAGGAATTAGAAGCCCATGTCTTTCCGATGGTGGCGGATGATTTAAAAACAGCCCATCCTAGGATTCCCACTTCTTACCTCAAGCACTTTGTTGTTACTAACTTCATCGAAACTCTGACTTGGTGGTTGAAAAAAGGGAAATCTTATAATGAGCAAGAAGTTGTTAGCTTTTATTTAGACGTCATGGAAATGACAAGGAAACAAAAATAACTCATCATTATTCTAGCTAGAAAGGTAATCTTATGAACCTCCTCATTCTTCTTGGTATTATTACAGCCCTCTTAGCCCTTGCATTTGCTCTTCTTCATTTAATGGCCAGCCTTTCAGCATTAAGAAAGGGTAAGAACACTCTAGGGAATCAGCTTCTCCTTATCGGAAGTAGCCTTGCGACCTTATCTCTCATCCTATACTACTTTTTGCCGATTGTCGCACTATCTTTTTGGCTGATTGGCTGTGGTTTGATTTGCTACGGAGCCTATTGGAATGGTAAGCACAAAGAAAACTTCCATCCAGCCCACCATGTCATTCGATTGGGAATCGCTCTGGTGATTACGATTTTGTTAGCCCTCATATAAGAAAAGCTCAAGTTTTATCAATGAAAACTTGAGCTTTTTCTTGTTTTAAAATGATCAGGCCATCAACACCATGAGAATAGGAATCACCACCATGGTTGCTAGTGTTGTCTCTGTCACCATGACCGCTGCGTAATCACTATCGGCTCCGTAGAGTCTGGCAACGACTGGGGCATTGGTCATCACTGGCATGGCGGACTGGATGATAAAGACTTGTTTCATCAAGCTTGGAAGAGGGGCCCAGTAAACAATGGTCACCATCAAGAGAGGAGCAGCCACAAAGCGTCCTAATAGAATCAGTAGCTGATCTTTTCCCAGAACTAATTGCTTCAGGCCTATATGAGACACTGACAAACCGATAAAGATCATGGATAAAGGAGTCGTTAAATTTCCCAGGTACTGTAAATCACTGGCTAGAAAGGCTGGCAACTTTATCTGCAACATCACCAGGACTAATCCTAAAAGAAAGCCCATCAGAGGGGGAGAAAAGACTTTTTTCAGACTCGTTTTGAGATCAAACTGCGCTTCTCCCTCACCATCACGCTGGATCAGGTAGGTCCCCAAGGTCCAGAAAAAGGTCGTATTACACATGTAATAGATCAGAACGTAGGGGATACTAGCATCCCCGAAGAGGGCTTGGTTAATGGGGAGTCCCACGAAAATGGTATTGGAATTAAAAAACATGGAAATAAAGAGGCCACGGCGGTCCTGTCTCACTGCAAAGATCCTGGCTACTGCTGTTGCAATGCCATGTAAAATAACCATAGACAGGGCAGGAAACTGCAATGCCGGCAACATTTTAAGTAGATCTGCTACTGTGAAGCGCTGCGTAATGGTGTAGAGCATATAGCAAGGAAGAGCAATTTGAGTGACTAGCTTTGCGATTAAGCCACGTGACTTGTCATCAAACCAGCCTTTTTCACCAATGACAAAGCCCACTAAAATCATGCCTAGGATGACGAGAATCCCTGATATACTCCTCAAAAAGATGGCCATATTTTCTCCTTTTACTTTTTTGAATTTGAACAAGAACATCACATTTTTTACAAGGCTTCAAAAACTACTCTAGTATATCACAAAAAGAGGTGGGCAACATGCCCAACCTCTAGTGGTTTGTAAATCATTAATTCTAGTCCTTCTTGCTAACCTTCAACAACTAAATTGATCCGGTCATGGAGAAAACCTTAGAAAGTAACTTAAATAAAGTGACTTATATTTCTAGTTTAAGTGACATTATTTCTCAATCATCCCTTCCTGAGTCAAAAAGTCACGCGCCACTTGATTAGCTGACTTGCCTTCTACTCCGACTTGGTAGTTCATCTGGCTCATTTGATCTGCTGTGATTTTTCCAGCTAGTTTATTAAGAACAGCTTCCAACTCCGGATGTTTTTTCAGTAATTCAGCTTTCATGAGTGGTGCCCCTTGATAAGGAGGGAAGAGTTGCATGTCATCTTCAAGGACCACCAGGTCATAGCGAGCAAGCTCGGCATCCGTTGAGTAGGCATCTGTTATCTGGATATCACCGGACTGGATCGCCTGGTAGCGAAGGGCTGGCTCCATGGTGGAGACTTGTAGATGAAGACCATAGACCTTCTGCAAGCCCTTGTTCCCATCCTCGCGGTCGTTAAACTCTAGCGTAAATCCTGCCTTGAGTTGTCCTTCCACCTTTTTCAAATCTGAAATGGTCTTGAGGCCATACTCTTGGGCAATTTTCTTAGGCACCGCGACAGCATAGGTATTCTGATAAGCCATGGGTTTGAGCAAGGCTAGGTCGTCTTGTTTCTTGATCCCATCTCGGGCCGCTTGATAGACTGCTTCTGGATCATGGCTGACTTGCGGCGCTGGCTTGAGGAGACTTTCGGTCACAGTACCGGTAAACTCTGGATAGATCGCAATATCTCCTTTTTTCAGAGCTTCATAGAGGAAGGTGGTCTTTCCAAAATTTGGTTTGACGGTCACTGTCATATCCGTGTTTTCTTCGATCAAGATCTTGTACATATTGGCTAGAATTTCCGGTTCAGGACCTAGCTTCCCAGCGATGACCAGGTTTTCTTTTTCCGGTTTGGGAAGAAGACTTGGTGTATAAGAAGCTCCTAATCCGAGGATCATGACCGCAAAAGCCGCAAAGATGGTCCGCAACTTGGCCTTTTCCATCCATTTGAGAAGCAGGTTAAAGGCGATGGCTAAGAAGGCAGAAGACAGGGCACCGATCAAAATCAGACTGGCATTATTGCGGTCAATCCCCAGAAGGATAAAGGAACCAAGTCCCCCTGATCCAATCAAGGCAGCAAGGGTAGCCGTCCCGATAATCATCACAGCTGCTGTCCGAATCCCAGACATGATGACGGGCATGGCCAAGGGAATCTCAAACTTCTTGAGTCTTTCCCACTTGGTCATCCCAAAGGCGACCCCTGCTTCTTCGAGACTAGGGTCAATCCCTTGCAAACCGGTAATAGTATTTTGAAGGATA
>ERZ772912.289-NODE-289-length-23472-cov-4.601572_pt1 | contig 23472 bp, 18 predicted proteins | sample MGYA00512119_ERZ772912 | MGnify/ENA primary metagenome ERZ772912 (study PRJEB29015, sample SAMEA2738048) | human oral metagenome | biome: human oral; feature: human-associated habitat; material: saliva | place: China | collected 2230 ...
GTGCAGATGGACACCGCCACTGCGATACGAAACGCAATGTGGTGTGCCCACTGATGCCGGGATATTGCTATTTTATCCCGGCAAACGGCCCTTGCCTCTCCGACAGGCAGTCGATTTCAGGTCATGCGCAGCAGCTTTCCCTTCTTGCACGGCAGTCTCCCCACCCACACCCCTATTCCGCTACAAACGCCCCCTCAAACCCCCGCAACTCCTTCTGCGTCAGTCCCACCTCTGGCGACAGCGCCACCTCACGCCATCCGGCTACTGCTGCTCGCACTTCATCCAGTACCTCCTGCGCAGCTTCCGGCGTCAGCGCGAATTCCCGGCAGCGAGCCAGCAGCATGCGGGTGTTGGTGATGGGGCCGTCCTCTTCCGAAAGCCACACCTTGGATTCTCTGTCCTTGTCCGGAAAGGGGTTGATGTCGAATGCTGGTGAGAGACGCCAATGGCCGTTCGTGGCATGCAGGAAGCCATGGTTCTGCAGGTGGTCATCCACGTTGGTGATGAGCAGGTTGAAGATGAGGCGTCGCCACAGTTGCTGCAGGTCGGCGGTGGGGTCGAGTGCATGGCGGCGAATGACTTCGGCGATTTCCAGATAGCTTCTTTCATCATCCCGCGAGGCCTGCAGCATGGTGGCGGCCGACTGGTAGGGAATGCGCCCGCCATCCGGCTGTCTGTCGAAGCGGTAGATGAGGGCGACGGGAATGTCTGCCAGCTGCACGACTCTCGATTCAGCGACCTGGATGCCGGCACGTTGGGCCAGTTTCAAGGCCAGCACTTCGCCACGCGCGACGCTGCGGGTGTCGCCAATGCTGGGAAACTTGCCGATGGCCAGGCGGCCGGTCTCGTCCACCAGGGTGCATTTGGGGCGCATGCCGCCCAGGGATGTGCCCCTGCCCTGCAGGTAGCGCAGGTCTTCGTCGGTCTCGTCTCCGCGCTCGATGGCATGGCTGGCCCGGAAGGCGCGCTCCAGGGCGATGAGGGGCGGCGTGGTCCGGCGCCCGGGCTCAACAGAACGGTGCCATTGGCCATCCGCACCTTTCAGCCTCAGCGCACCAACGCGGGCGCTGTCGTCCACGGCCAGCAGGTAGTCCAGTTCGGTCAGTGCGCCCAGGGTCGGGTCTTTCTGGCGGCGCTTGGCATGGTCCCGCGCGATGACTCTTCTTCCCCAGGCATCCGGTGCCGTGTCGGCCAGCGCGCCATGAAAGGGCGAGTCATGCGAGGTGGCGGCCTTGTGAGGCTGGTGGCCGGATGTCCATTGCAGGTCGGCTGAAACATTGAAGCCATCCGGGCTGGCCAGCCAGCTGGCGTCGTAGGCAAAGGCCGTGCTTTCGCGTCTTCCCTGACGGGTGTAGATGAGCGATCCGATGGGAGTGCCTTTCTGCCCCACGCACACCTGCACATGCTGGCGAAGGGTGTTCGATGGTGCAGCCATCACAACCCTCCCGATACGTTCCTGGGCATCCGTACCCGCTTGGGCAGCTGCTCATCCATCAGCAACAGGCCAATGTCGTCGTTGGCGGTGTCCATGAGGTTTTCCAGGGCCTTCAGGTCACCCAGGATCATCATCGCCCGGGCAATGAAGTGGATGGGGATACGAGGGTCGCCTTTTTCGATGCGGCGCACGGTGGAGACGGATGCCCCCATGCGCTGTGCCATGGAGTCCTGCGAGATGCGGCGGCGGCGGCGGGCCAGCGACAGGTCGTGGCCCAGCTTGCGAACGGCGCGCTCGACCGGGAGGGGCATGAAGTCTGACATGAATTAGCAGCCTGCTGGAGATGCTTATATGGATCAATATATCCATTCAGGACGTTAAGTTCAATGACCAGCAAGACTGACGCCCGGCATGCCCCCCATGCGGGGCCACTACATTTAGAACTCCTATCAGAACGCTTATCTATTTTTATAGACCTCATGAGATCTTTAATTGCATGGGCCTCAGGCAGGCATGCAAGGTCCATCCCCGAGCCTCACCCTCACGATACCCGGACAAGACAGGCTGGCCCGGCAGGCCCACACCCCACCGCCAGCCCCTGCTGCCCGTTGCTTTTTGCGCTTCTCAGGCGCCCTCCCCACGCCCCGGTCTGCTGCCCGCCCCCTTCCGTGCTATGTTCCCTGTCACCCCGGCCCATTCGGCCGCCAGGATGAATCCAGGCCTGGCGGCAGGCGCCGAAACGGTTTCTGGCCTCTGTTCCTCCCTTCGCAGAAAGCACCATGTCCACCCCCCTCACCCCCGCCATCGATCCCTCCCTCAGCCCGCAACCCACCCACCGGGTTTCGCTCATCGGTGCCCCCACGGACGTGGGGGCCAGCCGTCTGGGGGCGGCGATGGGGCCGGATGCGTTGCGGGTGGCGCAGCTGCCGGCGGCGCTGCGGGCGCTGGGGGTGGATGTGGTGGATACGGGCAATCTGGCGGGGCCGGTGAATCCGCGCGGCGGGCGTGATCCGAAGGCGGCGGGGCTGCGCAATCTGCCGGAGGCGGTTTTCTGGACGCAGGCGGTGCACGATGCGGTGCTGGCGCAGCTGCAGGAAGGGCGCACGCCGATCATGCTGGGGGGTGATCATCATCTGGCGGCGGGTTCGCTCAGTGCGGTGGCGCGGCATTGCCGCACGTCGGGGCGCAAGCTTCGGGTGCTGTGGCTGGACGCGCATTCGGACTGCAATACGCCGGATATTTCTCCCAGCGGCAATATTCACGGGATTCCGGTGGCCAATCTGCTGGGTCTGGGGCCGCAGCCGCTGATCGGGCTTTCGGGGCAGACGCCGGCGCTGTCAGCGGAGCATTTCTGTCAGGTGGGGCTGCGGTCGGTGGATGAGCACGAGAAGCGGATGATCCGTCAGCTGGGGCTGCGGGCGTTCGACATGCGTGCGATCGATGAGCTGGGGATGCGCGAGGTGATGCATCGTGCGCTGGCGGATGTGGATGCGGACACGCATCTGCACGTGAGCTTCGATGTGGATTTTCTGGATCCGGAGATTGCGCCGGGGACGGGGACGGCGGTGCGCGGCGGGCCGACGTACCGCGAGGCGCAGCTGTGCATGGAGATGATTGCGGACACGGGCCGGCTGGCGTCGCTGGACATTGTGGAGCTGAATCCGGCGCTGGATATCCGCAATCAGACGGCAGAGCTGGTGGTGGATCTGGTGGAGAGCCTGTTTGGCAAGAGCACGCTGATCAACCGCTGACGGGGTTGTCGGCAGGCATCCGTCCGGGCTGGCCATCGGTGCCTGTCAGGACGGTGCCTTTGAGCGCCTCCTTTTCTTCCTGCAGGCGCAGGTATTTGGCGTGGAGCTGTTCGCGGCTCTCGTTGAGGTCGAAGTTGATGGGGATGCACTCGACGGGGCAGATCTGGGCGCACTGGGGTTCATCGAAGTGGCCGACGCATTCGGTGCAGCGGTTGGGATCGATGATGTAGTACTCGGGCCCCATGGAGATGGCTTCGTTGGGGCATTCGGGTTCGCAGCAGTCGCAGTTGATGCACTCGTCGGTGATGATGAGGGCCATGTCAGCGGCTCTCCTTGCGCGGTTCCTGCTGGCGCTTGAGGTATTTTTCCTGCAGGGCGGCAAGCACCACGGGATTGACGAAGGCGCGCACGTCGCCGCCCATCATGGCGATTTCCCGCACCAGGGTTCCGGTGATGGACTGGTAGCGGTCCTCGGGGATGATGAAGTGGGTGTCGATGGAGGGCTGCAGGATGCGGTTGAGGCTGGCCATGCGGCGCTCGTAGTCGAAGTCGCTGGCGTCACGCAGGCCGCGCACGATGAGGCTGGCGCCGATGTCGCGGGCAAAGTCGGTGACGAGCCCGGAGAAGGACATGACGCGCACGTTGGGCAGCCCCACCAGGATGGCCTTGGCCATGTCGACGCGCTCGGCCATGGTGAACAGGGTGTTGGAGCGGCTGTCGGAGATGGCGACGACGACGGATTCGTGATGGGCGGCGACGCGGTTCACGACGTCCTGGTGGCCCAGGGTCAGCGGGTCGAAGGTTCCGGGGTAGACGACGAGGGACATGGTTCGGAAGTAAGCAGCTGATAATGGACCTGTCCGGCCTTGCCGGCGCGGATGACGGCCAGGCTGTTGCAGCCCTGCTGGGCCAGCCAGTCGTCGGTGATGGCGTGATCGGCTTCGACGTAGACAAGGCCGTGGGGCGCCAGCCAGGGCAGGACGGCGGGCAGGATGCGCGGCAGCCAGCCGGCCCGGAAGGGGGGGTCCAGCAGGATCAAATCCTGCAGCATGGGCGGCCGCTGGTCAAGCCAGCGGGCGGCGTCGGCGCGGACGACCTCGATGCAGGCCCCTGCCCCGAGCTGCTGGACGCTGGCGGCCAGGCCACGGGCGATGGCGGGGTTCTGTTCGACCATCAGCACGCGGGCGGCCCCGCGCGAGGCGGCCTCGAAGCCCAGGGCACCGGAGCCGGCGAAGAGGTCCAGGCAATGCCAGCCGGAAAGGTCCTGGCCCAGCCAGTTGAACAGGGTCTCGCGCACCCGGTCGGGGGTGGGCCGCAGGCCCGGTGAGTCGGGCACGGGCAGCAGGCGGCGCTTCCATTGGCCGCCGATGATGCGAATGCGGGAGGACATGGAGGGGTACTCGGAAGGAAGCCGTTAGTTTACCGGCTCTGCCCCCTGGACCCGCTTTGTCCCTGGGTGCCGATATCCGGCAGGCTGGCGGAGGCGGACAGGCTCTAGAATTGCAGCAACTCACATCGCAGCAGACTCATACAGGACGCACGACATGTTCGGTTTTTTCCGTCGCAAGAAGAAAGGGAAGGAAGATGCAGCCGCAGCCCAGGCCGCTGCGGCCGAGTTTGCGGCCACTGATGAGGCTGCTGCCGAGCCGGCCGGGGAATCGGCCGAGGGCGGTGAGCCAGCGGGCATCCGGCAGGTGCCCGACACGCAGGCCCCCGGCACGCAGGGCGTTGCCCAGCCACAGCCCGAGGCCGGACAGGCTGTAGCGGCGGAAACATCTGGCGTTGGTACTGCCGGGGATGTCACCGTTGCGGAGCCAGCGGCGGCACCCGCCGAGGTTTCTTCGGCCTTGCCGCAAGCAGGTCCGAATGCCATGCCGACGCCGAGGGCCGAGGCGCCGCTGGCGGGTGTGCCGCATGTGCCATCGGCCGAGGTCTCCGAAGCACCACGGCCGCAGAGCACGCCGGTCGAGGCAGCCCCTGCTCTGAAGGAAACGGTTGCCGCGAAGGAAGCCGCTGCCCCGGTCGAGGCCGTGGCACCCCAGGTACCGGCCGAGCCGGTGGTGGAGGTACCCCCGCCTGAAGCGGTGGTGTCTGCACCGACGGTGGAGGCGCCCACACAGCAAGCGCCGTCCGTTCCGGCGGTGTCCGAGGATGCCAGCGCCCCGACTTCCGGCGAGGCCACAACTTATGGCGAAAGCGAGATCGTGCCGCCCACGCAAGCGATGCCGGAGGCGGTGCGGCCGGCGCGGGCTGGCTGGTTCGCGCGGCTGCGCGGGGGGCTGGCGCGCACGCGCTCGCAGCTGGGCAGCATCTTCAGTCGCAACCGGATCGACGAGACGCTGTACGAGGAGCTGGAGACGGCGCTGCTGGCCAGTGACACGGGCTATGGCACGACGACGTGGCTGCTGGACGAGCTGCGCGAGCGGGCCCAGCGCGACCGGATCAATGATGCGGCAACGCTGAAGACGGCGCTGATCGACATCCTGACGGAGCTTCTGTCGCCGCTGGAGAAGCCCATCGACGTGGACCGGGCCGATCCGCTGGTGATGATGATCACCGGGGTGAACGGGGCCGGCAAGACGACGTCGATCGGCAAGCTGGCGCGCCATCTGCACCAGATCGATCAGTCGGTGCTGCTGGCGGCAGGCGACACGTTCCGGGCGGCGGCGCGCGAGCAGCTGGCGCGCTGGGGCGAGCGCAACCAGGTGCATGTGATTGCCAACGAGGGCGGCGATCCGGCCGCGGTGGCTTTCGATGCGATCAAGGCCGGGCAGGCCCGCAAGGTGGACGTGGTGATGGTGGACACGGCCGGCCGGCTGCCCACGCAGCGCCACCTGATGGACGAGCTGAAGAAGATCCGTCGGGTGATCGGCAAGGCGATGGACGGTGCGCCGCACGAGGTGCTGCTGGTGCTGGACGGCAATACCGGCCAGAACATGCTGGCGCAGGTGCAGGCCTTCGACGAGGCGGTGCAGCTGACCGGTCTGGTGGTGACGAAGCTGGACGGGACGGCCAAGGGCGGCGCCATTGCGGCCCTGGCGCACACGCGGCGCGACAACCCGCTGCCGGTATATTTCATCGGCGTGGGTGAAGGCGTGGAGGACCTGCAGGCGTTCAGCGCGCGCGAATTTGCCACGGCGCTTCTGGACTGAGTACGCATTTCATCGCTTCCTGGCTGCATTCCGGCGGAAGTGTGTCGCTTTTGGTTGACGCCCTTGCGGTGTCAGGCGACCATGTCACTTGCATCGACAAACGAGGACTACGCTCACCATGCAAGCGGTCATTCTTGCCGGCGGCTTCGGCACCCGGATCAGCGAAGAAAGCGCGGTACGCCCCAAGCCGATGGTCGAGATCGGCGGGCAGCCCATTCTCTGGCACATCATGAAGATCTATGCCTCGCACGGCATCAATGACTTCGTGATCTGCTGCGGCTACAAGAGCCACATCATCAAGCAGTACTTCCACGAATACGCCATCTCGCGTGCGGACGTGACGTTCAACCTGGGCACGAACGAGATGCAGATCCACCGCAACGAGTCCGAGCCGTGGTCGGTGACGCTGGTCGAGACGGGTCAGGATTCAATGACGGGTGGCCGCATCAAGCGCGCCGCCAAGTATGTGAAGGGTGACACCTTCCTTTGCACGTATGGCGACGGCGTGAGCAACGTCGACATCACTGCCACCATCGAGTTCCACCGCAAGCACGGCAAGGAAGCGACGGTGACGGCGGTTCAGCCCCCAGGCCGCTTCGGTGCGTTCAGCCTGCAGGCGGATCAGACGTTGGTCGATTCGTTCATGGAGAAACCGCAGGGCGACGGCGCCTGGATCAACGGTGGCTTCTTCGTGCTGGATCGCAAGGTGCTGGACCGCATCCACGGTGACGATTCGGTGTTCGAGCAGGAGCCGATGCGTTCGCTGTCGGCCGATGGCCAGCTGGAAGCCTGGCGTCACACCGGTTTCTGGCAGCCGATGGACACGCTGCGCGACAAGCACGTGCTGGAAGAGCTGTGGGCTTCGGGCAAGGCGCCCTGGAAGTCCTGGTAATCCACCAGACAACCATTGCGTGAGCAAAAGGGGCGGGCATACCGCCCCTTTTTCTTGGCAGGTCCCCTGCCCTGAAAAAGGTTTCCGGCTTGATACCCGTTTTCGCCTACGGGCATAGACTGACCCTGGCTGCGCAAAGCGGGGAGCCGGAATAGACGCTTTTTCTTCAACAGGTTAACGGAAGGTATTCAAGTACTGCCTTGCCCTTGATGACGCTGTACATGGCGTAACAATAAACACCGAAGACCTCACTCATAGAATTTGGGCATCGCGTGAATTGCAACCACATGCCCCATGACCACTGTCTACTTTGACCGGAAGATCGACGATGACAGCCGCCGCAGGATGATCTACGACGGCGACCTGTTCGTGTATTCCGCCAATGAACATTCGCTGGCGCTGATCGAGCTGGCCCGCAAGCTGATTGCCGAGGCCTTCCCCGGTCTGGATCCGCGCACGGCGCAGGATCACTATCCGGTCGAGAAATTCGCCGAGATTCTCTCGAAGCTCAAGCCGGCCTTCATTCATCATCCGGAATGCAAGCGCATCATCCCGAAGATGATGGAGTACATCGGCTGTGATCTGGAAGAGACCTATTTCGACGTGCCCCGCATGCGCACGTCCACCAGCCACAATTACCTCACCAGCGGCATCGCCTATGCCTTTCATGCGCACCGCGACACCTGGTATTCGGCGCCGATGTGCCAGATCAACTGGTGGATTCCGATCTTCGAGGTGAACGGCGGCAACGCCATGACCTTCCATCCGGAGTGGTTCGCGCGCGAGACGCCGAACAATTCCGAGATCTACAACTACCAGGAATGGAATGCCAGGCAGCGTTTCAATGCGGTCACGCACGTGAACAAGGACACGCGGCCGCAGCCCAAGCTGCAGGAAGACATCAAGCTGGAACCGAATGTGACGGTGGTGACACCGCCGGGCGGCATGCTGCTGTTTGCCGCGGCACACCTGCATTCATCCATTCCGAACCAGACGGGCGAGACGCGCTTCTCGATCGATTTCCGGGTGGTGAACCGCAAGGACCTGCGTGCGCGTGACGGTGCACCCAACGTGGATTCGCGCTGCACGGGCTCGCCGATCAACGACTATCTGCAAGGCACCACGCTGGAGCATCTGCCGCCGGACATCCAGAAGATGTATCTGGAGCCCGCCACGGCCTGACAGCTCCCCCCTTGAAACGAAAGGCCCGGCACTGCATGGCAGGCCGGGCCTTTTTTCGTCGTTCATGCGTCATGGAAATGACGCATGGGCACGGACATCAGTTGTAGCGGCGGTAGACCACCTTGGTGGGTGCGCCGATGAGCAGGCCATCGGTGCTGCCGGCTTCCAGGGCCTTCTTGTAGACCTTGGCGGCCCGGCTGAAGGCCTCGATGGTGTAGTCGATGTCGGCTTCGCTGTGCGAGTAGCTGACGATGAAGCTGGGCGCCAGCACGCCCCAGCGGATGAGTTCCTGCATGAACAGCGTGCGGAACGGCTGCGAGGGCTTGTGCTCGTGGTCGTGCGTGGAATAGAGCAGGTTGCATCCCCGGCCGGCCACCGACAGGTATTCGCTGACGCCCAGGTCTGCCGTGACCTGCTCGATGCCGGCACGCAGGCGCTCGCCCACGTGGTAGAGGTGCTCGATGACCGGCTCATCACGGTAGATGCGCATGGTCTCGATGGCGGCCGCCAGGCTGGGGCCTTCGGCACCGTGGGTGGTGGACAGCAGGAAGACGCGCGCCTTGTCGTGGTAGAGACCGCCCAGTTCCATCACTTCACGCTTGCCGGTGAGTGCCGACAGCGAGAAACCATTGGCCAGCGCCTTGCCGAAGCACGACATGTCGGGCGTGACGCCATACAGCGTCTGGGCGCCGCCCTGATGGAAGCGGAAGCCGCTGATGGTCTCGTCCAGCGTGACCAGGGCACCGTTGCGGTGGGCCAGGTCGATGACCTTCTGCAGGAAGCCGTCCTGGGGCTCTTCGGTACGGGCCGGCTCCAGCAGCACCATGGCGATGCGGTTCGGGTACTGCTCGAAGAGCTTCTGCAGGCTGTCGATGTCGTTGTAGTTGAACTTGACGGTGAGTTCGACTTCAACGCGCGAGACGCCGCCGTCCATGGCAGTGGTGCCGATGAACCAGTCGTTGTACGAGAAGAAGGGGCTGTTGCTGCAGATGGCCACCAGGTCACGGCCGGTGTAGGCGCGGGCCAGCTTCAGCGCGGCGGTCAGCACCGTGGAGCCGTCCTTGGCGAACTTGACCATCTCGGCGCTGGACACCAGCGACTGCAGCATCTGGGCGCATTCCAGCTCAATGGGGGCCGGGCGGTTGAAGTTGTTGCCCAGCTGCATCTGCCGGTAGGCCGCCTCGATGACGGACGGATAGGCGTGGCCGAGGGTGACGGCGCGCAGGCCCATGCCGTATTCGATGAATTCGTTGCCGTCCACGTCCCAGATGTGGCAGCCCTTGCCGCGCTCGATGAAACCGGGCGAGCGCTCGGGATACTGGTCATCGCCCTTGGCGTAGGTGTGTGCGCCACCCGGAATGGTGTCGTGAACCTTCTTGCGCAGGGCTGCGGACTTGTCGAAGCAGGTGCGTTCCACCATGCCGGGAACGTTCGGCTTCTGGGTACTGTTCATGGGATGTCGACCGGCGATGAGATAGAGAAGTCGGAGCGTATTCTGAACATTACGGCACCGACCGCAACGAAACAAAGAAATCTGCGGCTACCTTACAACGACTTCCAGCAGCTGGTTGTGCAGAAGCGCTTCGGCGGCCTGATGGACCAGATCGAAGGGCAGTCCGGCCATCTCGGCGATGTCCAGAAGGCTCTTGCTGCCATCGGACTGGTTCAGCACCCACAGAAGCGCCAGCTGCAGTTTCTGCCCTTCATTGTGGCCGCCGATGAGCGAGTACAGGCCACGCCGGCCCAGCTGGGGCTCACCGAAGGGGCTGAGGTTGTTGAAGCTGAGGTTGCGCTCCACGATGCCGAACGCCGCCAGCAGCAGGCCCAGCGATCGCTCCAAGTGCTCGGGGCGGATGAAGTCCAGGTTGTCAGCCGAAGTATGGTACTGCGGGTAGCTGCCATAGGTGGAACGCGAGAAGCACCCCATGGGCAGGTTGAAGCCGGGCGAGCAGAACTGCCGCTCATCATAGCCATAGGGCATGAAGGGCAGCAGGTGGTGCTTTTCACGGCTTTCGGCCAGCACCAGAGCCATGATGCGGTCGATCTCGGCATCGCCCCGGCGGCTGCGCTTGTAGTGGTAGTCGCCGGCATCGCCCACGCCGGAGATGACCACGCCGTGCGCCACACGCTTCGTCACGTCCTGCCGCTGCGACAGCCAGGCAATGGCACCGATGGTGGCCGGGATGAACACGAAGCGATAGGTGTAGCGGCGCTTGGGCAGTGCAGCCAGCGTCTTGGCCAGCCAGGTGGCGGTGGAGATGCCCGACAGGTTGTCGTTGGCCAGCGAGGGGTGGCAGACGTGGGTGGAGACGAGCACTTCCTCGGCGCTCTCGCCGGGCAGCACGCATTCCCCGAAGGTGAGCGAACCCTGCACCAGGTCGGTGTCCACGCACACTTCGTAGTTGCCCGGCGGGAGCGACTGCAGCTGGCGATCGGTCAGGCAGAAGCCCCAGTCCCGCTTGAAGTACTGCGTGCGGTAGGGGATCCAGTCCGGCCGGTCGGGCAGCGAGAAGAGGTGCGGACGCAGCTCTTCCAGCGACAGCGTGCCCCGGAACGGGGCGCTGTAGTTGACCAGATGCAGGTTGTGCTCGGCAATGTCGACGATCTTCTTCCCATCCGGCCCCTTGATCCAGGCGCCCCGCACCTGCCACTCGGCCGGCACTTCCCAGTCGAAGATCTTCGTGCCGGTGGGCACTTCGGTCACGGTGAGCGGGATGTGCTGGCCGATGGCGGCCAGGGTGTCACGCACGCCCTGCCCGGTGATGCTGCGCAGCATGGGGTAGAGCTGCGTGCAGAAGGCGTGCATGGCAGCGCCCTGCCCTTCGGCCTGGCGGGCCAGGGCAGCGGCCGATTCGACGACGATGGCTTGGGTCATGGTGACGGGGACATGAATCTGGGTAGAAGACGGGATGCCCGGGTGGTGGGCAGGCCCGTGTGTGGCCTGCCCCGCCGACGGTCAGTCGTAGATCTGGACTTCGGGCACCAGGATGACGAAGCGGCCGCCCCATTCACGGATGGCGCTCATCTGCTTCATCACCTCGTCCTTCAGGTTCCAGGCCAGGATGACCAGGTAGTCAGGCTTGGTCTCGAGGATGCGCTCGGGGCCGTAGATGGGGATCTGCGTGCCCGGCAGGAAGTGGTTCTGCTTGTGCGGGTTGCGGTCGACCGTGTACTCAATGTAGTCGGAACGCACACCGGCATAGTTGAGCAGCGTGGCCGCCTTGGCGGGCGCACCGTAGGCGGCAATGCGCTTGCCCTGCTGGTGGGCGTCCAGCACGAAGCGCAGCAGGCTGCGCTTGCTGGCGCGGATGCGCTCTTCCAGGGCCAGGTACGGCTCCAGCGTGTCCAGGCCGGCGGCACGCTCGCGGGCCTCCATCTCGGCCACACGCGGGCTGACGGGCTGGTTGCCGGTCTTGGCTGGCTGGCAGTACACCCGCAGCGAGCCACCGTGGTTGGGGATCTCTTCCACATCGAAGACCGACAGGCCGTGGTGGGCCAGGATGCGGCTGAAGGTGAGGAAGGAGTGGTAGCAGAAGTGCTCGTGATAGATGTTGTCGAACTGGTTCTTCTGCAGCAGGTTCAGCACGTGGTGGAACTCGAACGTGGCCACGCCCTGCGGCTTGAGCAGGATGGAGAAGCCCGCCACGAAGTCGTTGAGGTCGGGCACGTGGGCCACCACGTTGTTCGCGGCCATCAGGTCGGCGGCATGGCCCATGTCGCGCAGCTTGCGGGCGCTTTCACGGCCAAAGAACATCACTTCCATGGGGATGCCCAGCTTGCGGCCTTCCTCGGCCACGTTGGCCGCGGGCTCCACGCCCAGCACGGGCACGCCCTTGGGCAGGAACCAGCGCAGCAGGTAGCCGTCGTTGGCGGCGATCTCGACCACCTTGCTGTTCGGCCCCAGCTTGAAGCGCTCGGTCATCTCGTCGGCATAGCGCTTGCCATGGTCCAGCATGGCCTGCACGTAGGACGAGAAGTAGGCGTAGTCCGAGAAGATGGCCTCACCGCTCTGGAACTCCTCCAGCTGCACCAGGAAGCAGTTGCTGCAGACGTAGGCGTGCAGCGGGAAGAACGGCTCCATCTTGTTGAGGTCTTCCGGCTTGCGGATGGCATTGGCCATGGGCGACATGCCCAGGTTGGCCACAGTGTGACGCAGCTGGGTACCGCAGAAACGGCACTTGGCGTGGGTGGCGGCCAGAGCGGCCAGATCCTTGCGATCGGCAACGGAAGAGGTTTGAGTTGCAGACATGGTGATGAAGGAGAGGAGAAAGACCGGCGAAGGTCACGGCCACACGCGGTGGCTTCCAGGGTGAGCGGCGATCAGGCCCCCCAAAGGGCCCTGATCACGATGCCTGCAACGTACCACACTGCCGGGAGAGCCGTCGACGACAGACTTGGCATTTGGCTTCTTCCGGGGGACGAAAGACGCCATTCGTCGGGAAAACACGGCAAATGTTCGGGTTCCGGCGATGTGAGGAATAAAAGGAAACGGCGCCCGAAGGCGCCGTTTCCAGGATGCCGACCAGCGTGGCCGGCATCGGGAGGGATCGGACCGAAGGCCGATCAGAAGATGCTTTCGCGCACGAAGATCAGGTCGTCCGGACGGATCGGATCGTCGAGCTTGGGCTCCAGCACCTGGATGTTGCGGTCACCCACGCGACGGTGCAGGCGGATGCCACGGTCGGTACCGCGCAGGGTCAGACCACCACCCTTGGCCACGGCCTGGGCCACGGTCATGCCGCGGTCAAGCACGTACTGGCCCGGACGCTGGACCTGGCCATAGACGTAGTAGTTGGGGGCCTTGTTGACGAAGATGGTGTCGCCGGCCTGCAGGACCACGTCCTTGCTCAGGTCGCCGGTGCTGAACATCTCGACCAGGTCGATTTCCAGGCGCTGCGGACGGCCATTGCGGGTGGTCATGAGCAGCACGTTGTTGGAGCCGGTCTCATTGACACCGCCCGCCACCGAGAGGATCTCGGACAGGCGCATGCCGGTGGTCTCCAGCGGGTAACGGCCGGGGTTGGCCACGTTGCCCAGCACCGAGACCTGCTGGCTGCGGAACTGCAGCACGTTCAGGGTGACCTGCGGGTTCTGCAGGAAGCGGCCCTCACGCAGGCGGGTGGCGATGAGGTTCTCGGCCTGCTGCGGCGACAGGCCGGCCAGCTTGACCACGCCCAGCAGCGGGTAGGAGATGACACCGCTTTCGGAGATACGTGCCTCGACGGTCAGATCCTGGGACTGGAAGACCTGGATGCGCAGCACGTCGCCCGGCCCGAGCAGGTAGTCACTGCGGGCGGTCTGGGCCACGGCCTGGGACGATGCCAGACCGATGGTGGCCAGGGCCATCAGCCCCAGCACGAACTTCTTGAAGCGAGAAAGAAACATGGATGCCGTCCTATGAAGGGAGATCAGCTTGCCCGAAGGGCTGCGAACGGAAAGGGGAATTGCCCCGCGCAAGAATCAAACGCCCGGGCACGCCAAGCGGCCGACAGGCCGTGAACGCCGATTCTAGACCGGCCTTTGTGGCGCCTGCGTGAATGATATCCCTTGCTTTCGTAAGATTGTCCAGCAAAGGCGAGCTGACAGCAGGTGCAATGGGAAGGCGTGCCTGAAACGACCAGGCCCCGGGGGAACCGGGGCCTGGTGACGGGCCCGGGTCAGGCCCGGGCCGAAAGGCAGGGAAGGATCAGAACTGAACCTTCAGGCCAAGGCCAAAGACGTTGGCCTTGTAGTCGAGGTTGGCACGGTTGGAGTCGCGCTGCTCACGGGAGATGCTGGCCATGAGGAACATGTTGCGACGGAACTCGTAGTCAGCCTCGGCACCGACCATGTAGATCTTGTCCTTGCGCTCGACCTGGCCGGCGGCCAGCTGGTCACCCTTGTAGCGACGGTCGTAGAGGCGCAGGTACGGCTCGACGGTGATCTTGCCGGTGGCCTGGATGGTCGGGCTGAAGTTCAGCGACCAGGTGTCGGCGTAGGAGCCGGTCACGGCGTCGTCGTCAGGCTCGATGGAGCGACCCAGCGAGGCGCGCATCTGCACCGCACCGCTGACGGCCCACTCGGTGTCGAAGCCGGCGGTCAGGCCGCGGAAGTGGCGGTTGCCCTGATCGTAGTCACGGCGGGTGTAGCCGACGAAGCCGCCCAGGCTGCTGTCCTCGCTGGGACGATACTGGACGCGGGCCTGCAGCGAGTCCTCGTCGTAGTCGTTCTTGCGGCAGTTGTTGTTGCACAGCAGGGCGGAGCCGTCGTCACCATAGCGCTGGGCCGACTTGTACTCGCCGCTGGTGGCACGGTAGACCAGGTCGACCTCGATGCCGGTGCCCGGGGCATAGCGCACGCCGCCTTCGCCCGACTTCAGGTCATAGTCGGTGTCCTTGTAGACTTCCAGCGAGTTGCGGCTGCGGACGTAGTCGACGCCACCGATGACCGACCAGGCCGGCGTGAAGCGGAAGCCGGCGTTGAAGAACAGGTTCTGGGTGCTGATGTTGTTGCGGTCACCCGAGACGTTGGTGGTCTGGTTGTAGATACGGTCCTGCACCGTGGGCTGGCGGCGGTCCAGCTTGATGCCGGCACGGCCGAACAGCGGACGGCCCACGACCCAGTCCAGCGTGGAGCCGACGTTGTAGCCCACGTGGTCGAAGTCGTCGTATTCCTTGTACTTGAAGCCCTCGACCTCGGCGTTGGCGCGCAGCCGCTGCTGGCTGATCAGGCGGTCGAACTCAATGCCCATGGCGCCCGTGAGGTAGGTGTCGCCTGCTTTCTTGTTGCTGTAGATGCCAGCCTGGGACTGGTTGTTCAGACGCAACATATTGCTATCGTGCGTAACACCGACGCGGCCGGTGAGCTTGATGACGTCAGCCTCGGCGTTGGGGGTCCAGTCCTGATCAGGCACTTCCAGCTGAGCCTGTGCCTGGGCAGCGCTGGCCGCCAGGCCACAGAAGATGGCTGCCACGGCAGCACTGGCTGCGCGCAGTGCCGGGCGCCGTGCGGCTTTTTTTTGTGTTCCGATGATTTCTTTCATGACTACCCTGTCTTAAAAAGCTCAGAATGGGGCATGGTACCGCCACCGACGGTCCTGCTCTGCTTCCACACTAATGCATTGAGCCGAACATGCCAAGCCCCCGACCCTTGCCGTGTGAACACTGCCCGGATTCCCGAAGCTGTTGCCTCTGTCGACGTCCCGATCCCTCCGGTTCCCGAGCCCTCGTTCGTGAACCCTGACACAGAAGCGCCAAACCGATTACCATCGGACGGCTGCCCCCAGCCGGCCGGTGTTGTATAAATAACCCCCAGCAGACTCCTGATCCGGGCTCGCCACATTCCCGGCGCCCCGGCAAGCGGTATGAACAGCCCCACCTTCGCTTCTTCCATCGTTCCCATCCGGACCGGCAATCGCAGCATCCTGTCGCTGGTCAAGTCAGTCATTGATCCCATCCTGGCCGTGGCCTGCCTGCTGGTGGTCACCGTGGCCGCCGGGCACCCCCTGCGCGCCCAGGAAATGGTGCTGGCCGTCCTCACCTTCGTGCTGAGCTACCCTGGCAGCGTCCCCTTCCGGGTCTACCAGGCCGGCTACCTGCGTCACCTGCTGGGCAGCTGGGGCCTGGTGGTGGGCCTGCTGCTGGTCTTCGGCCTGATGATCGACGCACTGCGGCAGTTCGACCAGAACGTGCTGGCCACCTGGGTCATCGCCACCCCGGTCGTGCAGGCCGTCAGCCACTGGCTCTCGCCCATGCTGCTGCACAAGGTCATCTCCATGCGTCCCGAGCAGACCGCCATCGTGGTGGCGGCCAACAGCCTGGGCCGCACGCTGGCCCGGTCCATCCAGGACGACCCGCTGTCGCAGACGCGCATCATGGCCTTCTTCGACGACCGCACCCCGGACCGCCTGGGCGAGGTGACGGAAGCGCCGGTGGCCGGCGGCTTCAGCGCGGTGGCGCAGTTCGTGCGCGCCAACAAGATCGACCAGATCTTCATCGCCCTGCCCATGGCCTCGCAGCCGCGCATCCTGAAGCTGCTGGAAGACCTGCGTGACACCACGGCCTCCATCTACTTCGTGCCCGACATCTTCATGTTCGACCTGATCCAGGCACGGGTGGATTCGGTGGGCGGCCTGCCGGTGGTGGCCGTGTGCGAGACGCCGTTCTACGGCACCACGGGCGTGCTCAAGCGCCTGTCCGACATCGTCATCGCCTCCATCGCGCTGGTCCTCACGCTGCCCATCACGCTGACCATCGCGCTGGCCATCCGCCTCACGTCCAAGGGCCCCATCATCTTCAAGCAGCGCCGCTACGGCCTGGACGGCTCGGAGATCAACGTCTACAAGTTCCGCTCCATGCGGGTGCAGGAAAACGGCCCCGAAGTGCGCCAGGCCACCAAGAACGACGACCGCATCACGCCGGTGGGCCGCTTCCTGCGGAAGACCTCGCTGGACGAGCTGCCGCAGTTCTTCAACGTGCTGCAGGGCCGCATGAGCGTGGTGGGTCCGCGCCCCCACGCGGTGGCCCACAACGAGACCTACCGCAAGCTGATCAAGGGCTACATGATCCGCCACAAGGTCAAGCCCGGCATCACCGGCCTGGCCCAGGTCAACGGCGCGCGCGGCGAGACCGACACCATCGAGAAGATGGAGCTGCGCATCCGCTACGACCTGGAGTACCTGCGGCACTGGTCGCTGCGGCTGGACCTGAAGATCATCCTGAAGACCATCCTGGTGGCGTTCCGCGACCCGAACGCCTACTGAGACCGCCCAGGCATCACCCCCGAAGGCCCCGTCAGCTCCGGCTGTCGGGGCCTTTCCACAGAAGGCCGCACATCCTGTCATCGAAACCCCACCCTCCCGCGTTTTCTGCAGGAGCCACAGGGGCTTGACAACCCACGACATTTTTGAAACAAAATAAGTTGGCACTCCCCACGGTGAAGTGCTAGTATCTAACCCGCTAGTCATTTACAGGAAACAACTGCCACGATGACGACTCACTCCGTTGCACTTGCCACTCGCCAGACCGGTGTCGTTGCGCCTGCCGTTCCGTCACTGGGCAACCTGGACGCCTACATCTCTGCGGTCAATCGCATGCCCATGCTGTCCGCCGAAGAGGAGTCCAGCCTTGCGCGGCGTTTCAAGGAGCATCAGGACGTCGATGCTGCCCGCACGCTGGTGACTTCCCACCTGCGGCTGGTCGTGTCGGTGGCTCGCCAGTACCTGGGCTACGGTCTGCCGCATGCCGACCTCATCCAGGAAGGCAACATCGGCCTGATGAAAGCGGTCAAGCGCTTCGACCCCGATCGCTCGGTGCGTCTGGTGTCGTTCGCGCTGCACTGGATCAAGGCCGAGATCCACGAGTACATCCTGAAGAACTGGCGGCTGGTGAAGGTGGCCACCACCAAGGCCCAGCGCAAGCTGTTCTTCAACCTGCGCTCGATGAAGAAGGACCTGGACACGCTGACGCCCGAGGCCGTGACCGACATCGCCGAACAGCTCAACGTCCGTGAGAAGGACGTGACCGAGATGGAAACGCGGATGACCGGCCACGAGATCGCGCTGGAGCCGCAGGGTGACGACGAGGAAGGCACGGGCTTCGGTCCGGCCGCCTACCTGGCCGCCCCCGGCAGCGAGCCCACCGAGATCATCGAGGATCGGCAGCGCGACTGGCTGCAGACCGAAGGCCTGTCCAACGCACTGGCCACGCTCGACGAGCGCAGCCGCAACATCGTGCAGTCGCGCTGGCTGCGTGACGAGGACGAAGGCGGTTCGCGCACGCTGCAGGACCTGGCCAACGAGTATGGCGTGTCGGCCGAGCGGATCCGCCAGATCGAGGCGCAGGCCATGAAGAAGATGAAGGCGGCGCTGGCCAGCTACGCCTGACGCGCCCTCGCCGGGGCCCCGGGCCCCGGCACGCACACCGGGATTGATGAGTGCGCCGACAGTGGCGCGTCAGCCACAGCGCGGCGATAATAAGACAGTCCCAGTCTGGCAACGTCGGCCCGACGGACGCTCTGTCATCGCCGCTGAACGGCGCATACCGCATATCCCATGGCTCTCGTCATCGAAACCCGTTCCTCGCACGGGTCCGTCTCGCGCACCCATCTCCGGGCTGGCACCACCCGCGTCGTCGTGCGGCCGGGCGACACTTTCCGGCTCTATGACGAGGACACCGGCAAGGCGCCCGCCAAGGCCGTGGTCAAGCAGCTGGACAACAGCATTCTCGTCGACAACCTGACCGACGGTGCCCAGGGGGCCGACCAACCGCAGGCCGTGGAACTGCTGGGCTTCTACAGCTCGTGCAGTGTCAGCTCGCCCTGCCATCTGGAACTTCCCGAAACGACGTCCGGCACGGTGGACATCACCCCGGCCACGGGCGCCATTGGCGCACTGTCGGACGGCTCGTTCGTGCTGGTGGATCTGGCCCAGACCAGCGGTGCGGCCGCAGGCACCACCGCCGCGAAGGGGCTGGAGGGTGCCACCCCCACAGTCGCAGCGGGTGCAGATCATGCCGCCGAATCCGGCCCCCTGCTGTCGGAATCGGCCCGCCCGGTGATCTATGGCCTGGGCGGTGCAGCCGTGCTGGGCCTGGCACTGGCTGGCGGCGGCGGCGGTGGCGGGGGCGGTGAAGCCCCGGTTGCCAATACGACTGCGACCCCTGCCCTGCCGCCCACCACGCCCGCAACACCCGCAGCCCCGGCACCCACCACGCCGACAGTGCCGCCCTCGGTCACGGACCCCAGCTTCACGGTGACGCATTCGTCGGTGGCCAAGGGCAAGGTGCCCACGCTGACGGGCACGGGCACCGCCGGCGGCACGGTGAAGATCGACGTGCATGCCGGCGGCGGCGCGGCGGTGGACGCCAGCTATACCGTGCCGGTGGGGGCTGACGGCAAGTGGTCGGCCAACCTGGCCACGCTCAAGCCCACCACCGGAGCCCTGGCCGCGGGCGGGCTGAGCACCGCCTCCAGCCTGTCGCTGACCGAGACGGTGAACGGCAAGACGGCCACGATGCCGGACTTCAAGCTGACGGCCGACGACACGCCGCCGACGGCCCCCACGATCTCGCCCATCGGCACCGAAGGTTTTCTGGGTGCGGCCGCCGTGGGCAAGCCGCTGGCGGTCTCGGGCCAAGGCGAGGCCAACAGCCTGATCAAGCTGACGCTGGGTACGCAGAACCTGGAAACGGTGGTGGGCGCAGACGGCACCTGGGCGGTGACGCTGCCGGCCAATGCGCTGCCTGCCACGGGCAACGCCACCCTGTCAGTCACGGCCAGCGATCTGGCCGGCAACGTCTCCACGCCCGCCACGCAGGCGCTGACCATCGACACCACGCCGCCTCCGGCACCGACGATCCAGTTCACCGGTGGTGCCGACAACTATGTGAACGCGGCCGAGAAGGCGGCCGGCGTGACGCTGGCCGGCACGGCCGAAGCCGACAGCACGGTGAAGGTGACGGTCGGCACGGTGTCGCATGACGCCAAGGCCGGCGCCGACGGCAAGTGGAGCGTGGCCTTTGCCGGTGCCGAACTGCCGGCTGACGGCACCCATCTGGTGACGGCCGTGGCCACCGACAAGGCGGGCAACGCCTCCGCACCCAGCGCCGGAACGCCCATGGTGGTGGACACCAAGCCCCCGGTGCTGACCGACACGCACGCCGGCGGCACGGATCGCGTACTGAGCGGGGTTCCCTTCCTGATCACGGGCAAGACCGAGGCCGGTGCCTCGGTGCAGGTGGAGTTCACGCTGGCCGACGGCAGCAAGCAGGTCCAGACCGCCGTGGTGACGGACACCAGCCCCGATTCGGCCAACTGGACCCTCCCGACGCCGATCGTGGCCCAAGGCAACCCCATCGGCGCCAAGCAGACCACGATCCACATCACGGCCACGGACAAGGCCGGCAATGTCTCCGCCGTGGATCACACCTTCGCGATCATGTCGCAGAGCTTCCCATTCGGAACGGCTCCGGCGGGCAGCAACACGCTGTCCCTGAAGGCGCTGACGACCGCGCCGGAAGGCGACGCCATCCACAAGGCCCAGGCTTCGACCGGCGATGCGCTCTCGTTGCCACTGGCACAGACCGAGCCCTCGTCGACGCCGCTGCCGGCCACCGCCAGTGCTGCACCGTCGATCGCGCCCAGCAGCGCACAGCAGCTCTCCTTGCTGCTTTCGCAGGACGAGCTGCAGCAGGGGCTGGTGCACCTCTGAACCCTGATGCCCGGCGGTTTCTTCCGCCGGGCTGCGGGACGCATGGCGGGACGCATGGCGGGACGTAAAAGGAGACCGTGATCCGGCCCGCAGGTGCGCACACGTAACAAGCCGTCACGAGACGCACACAAAAAATGCGGTTTGTGCATGCCACAATGACCTGTTTCAATACACCTTTTTTTGACGAATGGTCGAATCCGGCCGCCGGACTGCGTCCGATGTCTCATTGAAGCGTCGGTTTGCATGACACTCGGCGACACCGGACCATGTATTCGCCCCCTGGGCACCTCATGAACAGGCGCCAGGCGGCCATGTCGGAGCCGCCCGGCCCGGCCTTCGTCAGACCACAGGACGGAAGACAGGATCATGGCAGCAAGACTGAACATCCAGCGCACGGGTGACGGCGGGGTCGAGCAGCTCCAGCTCAAGCCCGGCAACAACAAGCTCAGGGTCGTGCCCGGGCGCACCTTCAACCTGCAGGATCCGGACGGCCAGCCGATCGATCCCTCCCAGCTTCGCGTGCTGCAGGTGGACAACGACCTGATCATCGAGAACATCCCGGTGGAAGGCAGCACCGAGACGGCCTCGGTGACGCTGGAAGGCTACTACCAGGTGTGCAGCGCCACCGACCGTTGCACGGTCAGCGTGGGCGGTGAAGACGCCGCCGTCGCCCAGGGCGCCGAAGGCCAGGAGAATCTGGGCACCACCGAGAACAGCCAGGCCACGGTGCTGGCAGACGTGAGCACCAAGCCCCTGGGCGCGCTCTCGGACGGCACCTTCGTGCTGTACGACACCGGCTTCCAGGCCCCCGAGCAGCCGACCACCGAGGAATTCCCCATCCGTCCCGTGCTGTACGGTGCAGGCGGTCTGGCCGTGGTGGCCCTGGCCGCCGGTGGCGGTGGTGGCGGCGGTGATCCCTCCGGCGCCCCCAACCTGGGCGACGTACCGCTGGCGCTGAAGTCGGCCACCTCGTTCAACAACCGCTTCCCCACCATTTCCGGCACGGCCAAGCCCGGCACCGTGGTGACGCTGCGCCTGGACACCGACAACGACCAGCGCGAGAACGTCACCTACTCCGCCACGGCCGACGCCAACGGCAACTGGAGCGTGAACCTGCAGTCTGCCAAGCCCGCCACCGGCAACCTGCCGGCCAGCGGCCTGTCGGACAGCAACACGCTGGAAGTGTCCGGCGCACTGGATGGCGTGCAGGGTGCCGCGCTGCCCGTGGTGACGCTCACCTATGACAACACCCCGCCGGCCAGCGCCGAGATCGCTGCGGTAAGCGGTGACAACATCATCACCGCCGCCGAGAAGACGGCGGGCGTGGCGGTTTCCGGCACGGCCGAAGCCAACGGCACGGTCGAACTCAAGATCGGCGGCACCACCAAGCTGGTGGCCGTGGATGCCGAGGGCAAGTGGAACACCACGCTGTCTGCCGCCGAACTACCGGCCGCCGACGGCCAGTACCCGCTGACGGCCACGGCCATCGACGCAGCCGGCAACCGCGGTCCGGCAGCCACCTCCTCGGTCACGCTGCACACCAACAGCAAGGCGCCCGTCATCGGCAGCATTGCCAGCGACGACATCATCAATGCCGCCGAGGCGGCTGCCGGCGTGAAGCTGCAGGGCTCGGCCGAAGCCGGCTCGAAAGTGGAGCTGACCTTCGGCACCAACAAGGTGGCCGCCACCGCCGACGCCAACGGCCACTGGGAAGTGACCGCACCGGCCACTGGCATCGCCGACGGCAAGTACACGCTGACGGCCGCCGTGACCTCGCCGGCTGGCGGCACGGCTTCGGCCACCCGCGCCTTCACGGTGGACAAGACGGCACCGGCCAAGGCCACCAACATCAAGCTGGACGGTGGCGACAACGTCATCACCGCTGCCGAGGCTCGGGACGGCGTGCACTTCACCGGCAACGCCGAAGCAGGCTCCAAGGTCTCGGTGACCTGGAACGGCCACACCCACACCGGCACTGTCGGCAGCAACGGCAGCTGGGACGTGCAGTTCGTGCCCTCCGAGCTGCCCAAGCCTGCCGCCGGTGCCACCGCCAACAGCACCTACCAGGTGACGGTGACGGACGCCGCGGGCAACACCAGCGGGGCCGATAGCCACGCCGTGACGGTGCAGGGCGCCCCGGCGCCGACCATCGCGCCGTCGCCGACCACGCCAACCACGCCGGCGCCGGCACCGACAACGCCGACACCTGCCCCGACCACGCCGGCACCTACGACGCCGACCACACCGGACACCGGCACGGACGCCACGGCCCCCGCCCCGACCACACCGACCACGCCTGCGCCGACCACGCCTGCGCCGGCCACGCCTGCGCCGACCACGCCCGCGCCGGCCCCCAGCACACCAACGACACCCACGAATCCCACCACGCCCACGACGCCGGACACGGGCACAGATACCGGCACGGGTACCGGCGGTACTGGAACAGGCACCGGTGGCACGGGTACGGGCACTGGTGCGGGTACTGGAACCGGTACAGGTACAGGCACCGGAACAGGCACCGGCGCCGGCGCCGGCACTGGTACGGGTACCGACACGCCTGATCCCGCGACGCCGCCAGCCGCCACCCCGCCGGCAGCATCGCCCTCGGCCCCACCTGCGGCGCCGGGCGCAGCCGGCGCCAACGACACCGTGACCCCGAGCGATGGGACCACGACCGGCGCGTCTGCAGGCGCGGCGGCTCCGGCCGCCGACTCGGCCAACTCGTCGGCCACGACCACGACGACGACGACCACGGCCAACCCGGCAGCTGCTCCCGCAGCGCCCCCGGCCGCAGGCGCAGCCGCCGGCAGCAGCACCTCGGGGCGCTCGCTGGCCACCAAGTCGCTGACCGACACGGATGATTCCACGGACAC
>ERZ772912.292-NODE-292-length-23366-cov-4.504354_pt1 | contig 23366 bp, 19 predicted proteins | sample MGYA00512119_ERZ772912 | MGnify/ENA primary metagenome ERZ772912 (study PRJEB29015, sample SAMEA2738048) | human oral metagenome | biome: human oral; feature: human-associated habitat; material: saliva | place: China | collected 2230 ...
CGTCAGAGAGTGCATCAGTTTCTGAATCACAGTCTGCTTCAAACTCAGAGTCAGCCTCAGAAAGTGCATCAGTTTCAGAATCACAATCAGTGTCTAATTCAGAGTCAGCATCAGTAAGTGAATCAGTTTCAGAATCACAATCAGTGTCTAACTCAGAATCAGCTTCAGAAAGTGCATCAGTTTCAGAATCACAGTCTGTCTCAAATTCCGAGTCAGCGTCAGTAAGTGAATCAATCTCAGAATCACAATCTGCTTCAACTTCAGAATCAGCTTCAGAAAGTGCTTCAATTTCAGCTAGTGAGTCAGCATCATTGAGTGAATCTCGAAGTACAAGTGCGTCAGTTTCGGCTTCTGAATCAGAATCATTGAGTACATCAAGCTCTTTGAGTGCTTCTGTATTTGAAAGTCAGTCTCAAGCCTTCAGTGCTTCAATTTCTACAATCATTTCAACTGTTGAGTCTATTTCGAACTCGGCTTCAAGCTTCATTTCAACAAGTGAATCTGTTTCGACATCTAACTCAGCATCATTGAGTGAGTCGGCGTCATTGAGTGCATCTGTTTCAGGATCACAATCAGTCTCTAATTCTGAAAGTACATCTGTAAGTGCTTCAATCAGTGACTCACAATCAGTTTCAAATTCTGAGTCAGCATCAACAAGTACCACTGTATCAGAATCACAGTCTGTTTCAAACTCAGCATCAGTAAGTTCTTCGATTTCAACAAGTGAGTCTGTATCGTTGAGTGAGTTGCAAAGTGAAAGTGTATCAGAGTCTGTATCATCAAGCGTCTCTGCTTCAATCTCTGAATCAGAATTGACTTCATCGAGCGCATCCGCTTCAGTCTCTGCCTCAGAATCAGAGAGCACATCAGCTTTAGCATCTACTTCAGAATCTGCTTCTACATCAGCATCCTTGAGTGCCTCTGAAAGCACAAGCACTTCAACAAGTATTTCAACTTCGTTGAGTACATCAGCAAGTCTTTCAGCCTCAACAAGTGTATCTGCGTCATTGTCTGCATCAGTCTCTGCCTCAGTATCAACTTCAGTAAGTGTATCTACATCAGAATCCGCTTCAGCAAGTGACTCTGTATCGTTGAGCGAATTACAAAGTGCAAGTGTATCTGAATCAGCATCAGCCAGCACGTCTGAGTCAGTCTCAACAAGTGCCTCTGTCTCAGAATCCGCTTCATCAAACGTTTCAGTATCAGAGTCAGCATCATTGAGTGTCTCATTAAGTGAATCACAATCAGCCTCAGTAAGTACTTCGATTTCTACAAGCGAGTCTGTGTCATTGAACGAGTCGCAAAGCGCAAGCACATCTGCTTCAGTCTCTGTCCCAGAATCTGTAAGCGCATCTGAATCAGCTTCAGTCTCAGCGTCAGAATCAGCCAGCACATCTGCTTCAGTCTCTGTCTCAGAATCAGTAAGCGCATCTGAATCTGTTTCAGTATCAGAGTCAGCTTCTACATCAGCATTCTCGAGTGCCTCTGAAAGTACAAGTGCTTCAACAAGTATTTCAACATCATTGAGTACTTCAGCAAGTCTTTCAACCTCTGCCTCAACAAGTGCCTCAGAATCAACTTCTGAAGTGAAAGATCCTAAGCACAAACGTGGTAGCCAAGCGCTTCCTAAGACTGGTGAGGAAAACTCATCATTGTCAATGGCATTTGGTGCTTTGGCAACTGCAACAGGTCTCACCTTTCTTGCTAAACGTAAGAAAGATGAAGAATAGGTCGAAGATTATTCGTATTTCAGAATTGTAATAGTCTTTGCAATGCTCAGATAAGCACAATAAAACACCTTCATGTTAGCTAACCATTCTAGCTTGAAGGTGTTTTTTGATTTGGAGATGTTGTGATAGTTTCAAAATGGAACAAACCTTTTGAAATACTAACGAACACATAAAAATAGGAGACCACTTAAACATGGACTCCTATTTGTTGGTTTGCTCATTATCTTGTTTAAACATCACAGTTCCGACTGTTACAAGAAGGGTTATGAGAAATGGTGTGACTCGAAAAGGTCTCCAGGCAGGGTCATAAGCCAAAAGGGTTGAAGCAAGATAAAAAACATTGCTTGAGTATAACAAAACTTTATTTTCTTTTTTAAGGCCTTTTCCTATTAAGACGGTTGCAATGATAAAACTAATCAAGCTATAACGTAGAAAAAGGAGTACAATCATTCCCCAAGAACTTGACAAACCAGAAAGTAGAAGTAAGGCAAGACAAGCCAAAGCTAAATAAAATGCGGCTGACAGGAAAATAGAAGCAACCGTGTTGTCTGGCTTAGTGACCTCTTGACCAGTCTTACCCTTATCTTGGTTTGTGTTGAAGTTTGTATGTTGTACTGACATCTTTCTCACCTACCCCTCTATTTGTATCTAAATAGGTTAATTCTTTCACCTTTATTATACTCCTTTTTTCCTTAGTTTCAGCAAGATCGATAGGCTTTTGAGCCATTTTTATAAGATGACTTATTGCTCGATGTTCTCCTTTCCTACTGGCATTATTACTGGCACTATAGGTCCCAATTTAAAGCCCTTACACCTCAGTAAGTAATGAATGGCTTAGATAGTTAGAATTTAGATTCTGTATGAGAAGATAGTCTAAAAAAGACCCTATCCTGACAAATCTGATGGTTTGATAATGACGGTATTTTTTGTCGCTTTGAAAGGAGAGTCTTAAGGATTTTGTGAATTTTCATTAGACTCTCTTGAGATAGTATTAAAAGAAATACCTTATCAATAATCATTCTAAATAGCGATAGAGTATCATTTGTATTGATTTAAAAAAAATAAAATAAGCTATTTTTTATTTCGAAACACTCACTTTAAACTCATTTAATTAAAACAATAAAGTGTTTTTTCTAAAAATTATGAAAATTTATCGAATCTTATTGAAAAAAAGCTTTCAATGATTTAGAATGAAGCTATAAATGGGAAAAAGGAGTCTTTTTATTATGGACAAAAAAGTACATTATAAAATGCACAAAGTCAAGAAACAATGGGTAACCATTGCAGTTACAGGGATGTCACTCGGTGCAGTCTCAGCGGTTTCATTAGGGACTAACGACGGTGTCGTTCAGGCCGACGAACACACGGATGCTACTGTAGCCATCCCCGATATTTCTGTTGATACGGGTACTGTATCTAACGATACAACGACTGCTCAGGATCCAACTACAGCAGTTGCAACGACAAACAATGCCGCAACTGACCAAGCAGCTCCAACAGCAACTTTCGATTTGACAACTGATACAACAAATACAGTTGCAGCGAATGCTGTCGATACGGCAGTGCCAGTTGGTACTGATCGTGCAGCTACTACAACAGATACTACAGCAACCAACGATACAGCTGTTGACACAACAAATAACAATACTACAACTGACACAACAACAGTTACAGACCGTGCAGCGACACGTGAACGTCGTGCGACTGGTGCCCGCCGTGGTCCTACGGGAGGCCGTCGTGCTACTCCAGTTGCTGGTAATAATAACAATGCTAACAATACGGTCACAGTAGTAAATAACGACCTTCCAGCAACTAACAATGTTGTAACTGATGGTCCAAGCCACATCAAAACAATTGATGGAAAACAATACTACGTTGAAGATGACGGTACTATTCGTAAGAACTATGTCCTTGAACGTAACGGTGGAAGCCAATACTTCAACGCTGAGACCGGTGAATTGTCTAACCAAAAAGATTACCGTTTCGACAAGAACGGCGGAACAGGTTCATCAGCTGACAGCACAAACACAAACGTTACTGTAAATGGTGATAAAAATGCCTTTTATGGTACAACAGATAAAGATATCGAACTTGTTGATGGTTACTTCACTGCCAACACATGGTACCGTCCAAAAGAAATCTTGAAAGACGGTAAAGAGTGGACTGCCTCAACTGAAAATGATAAACGTCCATTGCTTACGGTTTGGTGGCCAAGCAAGGCTGTCCAAGCGAGCTACCTTAACTACATGAAGGAGCAAGGTCTTGGTACGAATCAAACCTACACATCATACAGTTCACAAACTCAAATGGACCAAGCAGCGCTAGAAGTACAAAAACGAATCGAAGAACGTATTGCGCGTGAAGGTAACACGGATTGGTTGCGCACAACAATCAAAAATTTCGTGAAGACTCAACCAGGTTGGAACTCAACGACTGAGAATCTTGATAACAATGACCACTTGCAAGGTGGTGCCCTTCTCTATAACAACGATAGTCGTACAAGTTATGCTAATTCAGACTATCGCCTCTTGAACCGCACACCGACTCAACAGGATGGAACACGTCATTACTTTAAAGATAATTCATCAGGTGGTTTTGAATTCCTCTTAGCAAACGATATTGACAATTCAAACCCAGCGGTTCAAGCTGAGCAGTTGAACTGGCTCCACTACATCATGAACATCGGTACTATCACTGGTGGTTCTGAAGATGAAAACTTCGATGGTGTTCGTGTGGATGCTGTGGATAATGTCAATGCTGACCTTCTCCAAATTGCTTCAGATTACTTTAAAGCTAAATACGGCGTTGAAAAGAGTGAAGAGGAAGCTATTAAGCACCTTTCAATCCTTGAAGCATGGTCTCACAATGATGCATACTACAATGAAGATACTAAAGGGGCTCAGTTACCAATGGATGATCCATTGCGTTTAGCTATGGTATTCTCTTTCTTGCGACCAATCGGAAACCGCTCAGGTCTTGAACCACTTATTACTAATAGTCTGAATGACCGTTCAGAAAGTAAGAAAAACACGAAACGTATGGCCAACTATACTTTTGTTCGTGCTCATGACTCAGAGGTACAATCAGTTATTGGTCAAATCATCAAAAATGAAATTAACCCACAATCAACTGGGAATACCTTCACTCTTGATGAAATGAAGAAAGCCTTCGAAATCTACAATTCAGATATGCGAAGTGCTAATAAGAGATATACACAGTATAATGTCCCTTCTGCTTATGCCTTCATGTTAACGAATAAGGACACTGTTCCTCGTGTTTATTATGGGGACTTGTATACTGATGACGGTCAATACATGGCCCAAAAATCACCATATCATGATGCTATTTCTACTCTCTTAAAAGCCCGTATCCGTTATGCGGCTGGTGGCCAAGACTTGAAGATGAATTATGTAGGTTCAGGAAATACGAATGGTTGGGATGCTTCAGGAATCTTAACATCAGTACGATATGGTACAGGAGCAAATAACGCTTCAGATGGTGGAACAGCTGAAACACGTAATCAAGGTATGGCTGTTATTCTTTCCAACCAACCAGCTCTTCGTTTGAATAGCAATTTGACAGTGAGCATGGGAGCTGCCCACCGTAATCAGGCATATCGTCCATTGCTTCTAACAACAAAAGATGGCATTGCTACATATCTAAATGATTCAGATGCTAATGGTATTGTTAAATACACTGATGGTAACGGTAATTTGACCTTCAGTCCAAGTGAAATCAGAGGTGTGCGTAATGCTCAAGTGGATGGTTATTTGGCTGTTTGGGTGCCAGTAGGTGCTTCTGAAACTCAAGACGTGCGTGTGGCACCAAGTAAATCTAAGAATAGCAGTGGTTTGGTTTATGAATCATCAACTGCCCTTGATTCACAAGTTATCTACGAAGGTTTCTCTAACTTCCAAGACTTCGTCCAAGACTCATCACAATACACTAACAAGAAGATTGCTGAAAATGCAAACCTCTTCAAATCATGGGGTATCACATCATTCGAATTTGCCCCACAATACGTTTCAAGTGATGACGGTAGCTTCCTTGACTCAGTCATCCAAAATGGTTATGCCTTTACAGACCGTTATGATATTGGTATGAGTAAGGACAACAAGTACGGTTCATTGGCTGACTTGAAAGCAGCTCTTAAATCGCTCCACGCTGTAGGTATCTCAGCGATTGCTGACTGGGTTCCAGACCAAATCTACAACCTTCCGGGTGATGAAGTGGTCACTGCAACTCGGGTTAATAACTATGGTGAAACTAAAGACGGTGCAATCATCAATCATAGCCTCTATGCTGCTAAGACACGTACTTTTGGTAACGACTACCAAGGTAAATATGGTGGTGCCTTCCTTGATGAATTGAAACGTCTTTACCCACAAATCTTTGACCGTGTTCAAATCTCTACTGGCAAACGTATGACTACTGACGAGAAGATTACACAGTGGTCTGCGAAGTACATGAATGGTACTAACATTCTTGACCGTGGTTCAGAGTACGTGCTTAAGAATGGTCTAAGTGGTTACTATGGTACAAATGGTGGTAAAGTTAGCCTTCCAAAAGTAGTCGGAAGCAACCAATCAACTAACAACGACAACCAAAACGGTGATGGTAGTGGTAAGTTTGAGAAGAGCTGGGGCAGTGTTTACTATCGTTATAACGATGGCAAACGTGCTAAGAATGCCTTCATCAAAGATAACGACGGAAATGTTTACTACTTTGATAACTCAGGTCGCATGGCAATCGGTGAAAAGACTATCGATGGTAAACAATACTTCTTCCTCGCTAATGGTGTACAGTTGCGTGATGGTTACCGTCAAAACCGTAGAGGTCAAGTCTTCTACTATGACCAAAACGGTGTCTTGAATGCAAACGGCAAACAAGATCCAAAACCAGATAACAATAATAATGCATCAGGACGTAACCAATTCGTTCAAATTGGTAATAACGTTTGGGCTTACTATGATGGTAACGGTAAACGTGTAACAGGTCACCAAAACATTAATGGTCAAGAACTTTTCTTCGACAACAATGGTGTCCAAGTTAAAGGTCGTACCGTTAATGAGAACGGCACTATCCGTTACTATGATGCTAACTCAGGCGAAATGGCTCGCAACCGTTTTGCTGAAATTGAACCGGGTGTTTGGGCTTACTTCAATAATGATGGAGCAGCCGTAAAAGGTTCACAAAACATCAATGGTCAAAACCTCTACTTTGATCAAAATGGCCGTCAGGTCAAAGGTGCTTTGGCAAACGTAGATGGTAACCTTCGTTACTATGATGTAAACTCAGGTGAGCTCTACCGCAATCAATTCCACGAAATTGATGGTAGCTGGTATTACTTCGATGGTAATGGTAATGCTGTCAAAGGCATGGTTAATATCAATGGTCAAAATCTCCTCTTTGATAATAATGGCAAACAAATCAAAGGTCATCTGGTTCGCGTGAACGGTGTTGTTCGTTACTTTGATCCAAATTCAGGTGAAATGGCAGTTAACCGTTGGGTTGAAGTAAGGCCAGGATGGTGGGTTTACTTTGACGGTGAAGGCCGAGGTCAAATCTAATCGTTTCCAAACTGTATGAACCGAGACAAGAGTCTCGGTTTTTATGGCGTAACTGGGTTTCCGTAAAGACTTAGATGTGGACTGTGAATAGTCAATTTAACCCGTTCCTTGAGTTAGTTGTGAAAATACCTCTGACTATTTGGTGACCAGTATGAATCAAGATAGCCTAATTCAAATGACTATTATTAATGCACAATTTAATACGAGAAAGCTTTGAATTTAGGGATTTTCATTAAATGCTTTCAATCTATTGACGAAGCGTCAAAGTCAATCTATACTAAGAGTAATGCCAGTTATTTATTGGCATTCCATAGTCGAGGACTAGGCACGGACCTTATCTGTGTCATTCTCTTAGTTTGTTCCCTTACAACTAAGGTAAGGCTCTAGCCTTCCAAAGATGAGAAGTAGTTGTAATCGTTTTAAGTGTATTTTTTGTAAGAGTGTCTTTAGGGAGAGAAAACACCATTAAAGACCTATCATTTAAGCTGTAGAGGGAATCTCATTTTGATGCCACTTTCGTAAACTGCTTGATAGATATTGCACATTAAAACACTATTTTTTCACTTAGGGGTTAAAATGATTAAAGTTCTTACACCTTACTTGTAAAAATTCGATTCTCGTATTATAGTATATATAAGAGATATCAAAAATTTTAATCTTTGATAAGAACTTGTTAGCTTCTTTGAGGGAAAATGAAATCTTAATAGAAAAGATTTCCATGAGAACTTAGCAAGTATAGGATTTATTTCTTATAAAAAAGCAGAAAGGGGGAGTATTTTTGAGAGCCTATAGGGAAAATGCGACTGAGGCAGCGGCTAAGGCTAAAACCGCCGAAGCGCATAATGCACGTAAGTCAGCGGATTCTGACTTAGTTGATACTATAGATCTTTCTAATTTATTGACTAACCCAAAAAGTCGCTCTGACCACAGTGCCCCCTCTCCATTAGATTTTGCCAGAGCTGACGAAGCTCTCTTTGATAACCATGCTCAATCAGAAACCGTGAGGATTCCATCCAAGCAGGAGATTATCTTTCAAGGAGCGGATTCGCAAACTCCAGATCCTGAAGTCATGGAAAACCATGTCTTTACTGGGACTAGGGATGGGAAGACTGGTTTAATCGAATGGGACAAGGACAGCTATACCTATCCTAAGATATCGGTACCAGTTGTCCAGGGCTATTTCGCTGACCAAAAGGAAGCGGGTTTTAATGTTGTCACGCCCTATGTGCCAACGGTAACGGAACATGTGACCTATAGGAAATTGGGACGCATTATCCCTGTGACAGAAGATGGGGAATACATTCCAGGTGCTTTGACTAAGCAGTATAACAATAACAAAAAAGATCCACGAAAGGCGGGTGAGACAGCAACACCAGCTGTTCAAGATTATATGACAGATATTAAAAGTGTAGTACCGAACAAACCAGGAGCGGACACTCCGGTTGTGTATCGTAAGATTTTCAAGAAAGCCAGCATCACTTATATCGATGAAACTACCGGCGCTTACTTGGTTAGTGACCAGTTGACCGGTGAATTAGGTGAAGCGATTGAATACGGGACAGCAACACGTATCAAGACTTTCAAGGACATGGGGTATGACTTGATTCAGGACGAATTCCCTAAAGATGCCATTTTTGATGATAAAGATATTGATGATCAAGAGTGGTTCGTCCTCTTGCAACACGATGTTGCCAAGGTGGGACCTGAAAATGAACAAATTCCAGATACCCCAATTAATCCAAATAATCCAGATGGACCTAAGTGGCCATCTAAGTATGCTTACGAAAAAGAAGTAAGCTTCACAGTCTTTTACAGAAGTACAGATGGCAATGCGGATTTGCCAGATGCTGATGTGCAAAAGGCTTATTGGGTGCGTACTCTTACCTTCGACAAGGTTACAGGTGAGCTTGTTGATGAGACAGAGTGGTCTCCAAACAAAACCAAGTATTATGATATCTATGCACCAGTTGTTTTAGGCTATTTTGCGGATAGAGTAGAAGTTAAGGGTAGAGATGTTACTGAGGATAATATAGAAGAAACCGTTACCTATGTTCCACTTGGTAAGATCATTCCTATTGATGCGAATGGACGTTTGATTCCAAACGTGCCAACGCCAACCTTCAACAATGATGCCAATAACCCAACTAAGGTTAGTGAGACTCTTGTTCCTCACATTCCGGGTTACCGTCCAATGCAACAAAGTGTCATGCCTGAGAGCTTGACAGACGATATTCTTGTTGAATATGCTCCAATTCTAGAGGATGTCACGCAACCAACCTTGCAAACTGTCTTCTTCAAAGGAGCTGGCGAAGCAACACCGTCTGTTAATATTCAGTCTGACTTCAGCTTCACTGGTAAGTACAACCAAGCAGAAGACACTTACACATGGGATCAAGACAGCTATACTTTCGCTAAGGTCAATGTTCCAGTTATCGAAGGTTACTTTGCGGACAAGGCAGTTGCTGGTATGCAGGTTGTTACACCTGATAAACCAGAAGCAACAGATAGTGTTGCCTATAAAGAGCTTGGTAAGATTATCCCTGTTGATAGCTTTGGTAATCCAATCGCAGATGCAGAGCCAGTTCATTATGCTAATGATCCTCAAGATGCTACGCAAGTTATTGAGACACCAGCACCACAAGTTGCTGGCTACCAAGCTGAAAGTGAATTGGTATTGCCAATTGACCTCAGCATGGACCAAACCTTGGTTTACGAGCCAATCTTGGATGATATCACGCAAGATACGAAACAAACGGTTACCTTCCAAGGTGCAGGCTACAAAGATCCAGTTATCAACATTCAAGATAGCTTCAGCTTCCACGGTAAATTTAACCAAGTGGAACAAACAAGCACTTGGAATCAAGACAGCTTCACTTACGATGTTGTAGAAGTTCCAGTTGTAGATGGCTTCTATGCGGATAAACGTCAAGCTGGTGGTCTTGAAGTTCGCCCAGACCTTCCAGAAGTGGAAGATACAGTAACTTATACAGAGCTTGGTAAGATTATTCCAGTAGATGAGTATGGTACACCTATTGAAAATGCACCTACTCCAAGCTACAACAACGATCCTGAAGATCCAACCATGGCTATGGAAACAGTCGTTCCAGATGTTCTTGGTTACATTTCTGAAAAGGCCTTTATTACTCCAGAACACCCAGGTCAAGATACCAACGTGGTTTATGCTAAGGATGAGCAAAAAGCTATTATCCTTTACATGAATGAGCTTGATAAGTCAGAATTGACTCGTGATGTTGTCATCGGAAGCTCAGGTGAGAAGATTGACTACTCTACTGATGAACAAATCGCAAACTTGCTTAGACAAGGTTACGAGCTCGTCAACGATGGTTATGCGGCAGCCTTTGACCACACTTACAATGGTGACTCTGACTTTGATCAAGTCTTCGAAGTTGTTCTTCGTGAACGTTTGGTTCTCATTGACCCAGATATGCCAGCACCAGTTGCAGGTGAAGTCGTAGATCCAAACGATGTTAATAGTCCAGTTTGGCCAAATAGCGTAGAGATGCTTGAAAACCGTGCCGATGTGACACGTACCATCCAGTATGTCTTCGAAGAAGGTGGCTTGGCTTGCGACGACTACGTCGAAGTTCTTGATTTCAAACGTCTGGCTAACGTTAATCTTGTTACAGGCGCTATCAATTATGAAGCATGGTCAAGTACTCAAGCTGGCTTCTCAGCTGTTCCTTCTCCAGAGGTTGTTGGATTTACACCAGACCGTATGGAAGTAGCTGAAATGACAGATGTTTCTGTAGAAACACCTGAAATCATGGAAGTAGTAACTTACCTTAAGGATGCTCAGAAAGCTACAGTTACTTATGTTGATGGTACAACTCGTAAGAAACTTGAAGTCGTTGACTTGCTTGGTAAATCAGGCGAAGTGATTGAATACTCAACAATTGAACGTATCAAGTACTATAGCGACCGTGGTTATACCCTCCTTGCGGATGGTTTCACAAACGGTGTTATCTTTGATGGCGATTCACATGTTGACCAAAACTTCATGGTTACCCTTCGTCATGGTACTGTTCAAGTAGGTCCAGATAACATCCAAGAAGCTGGTACACCAATCAACCCAGCAAATCCTGATGGTGCTAAATGGCCAGAACGTGAAAGCTACATCAAAGACGTGACCTTCACAGTTATCTACACATCTAGCGATGGACAAGCGGAACTTCCTGCTAATAACATCCAAACAGCTCAATGGACACGTACTTTGACCATTGATAAGGTTACAGGTGAAGAGCTCGGCTCAAGCTACTGGACTTCGAATAAAGGTCAGTTTGAAACAGTCATCACACCAGAAGTAGAAGGCTACAGCGCTGATAAGGATAAGGTTGAAGGTAAGACAGTAGGTCAACGTAACCTTGAAGAAACCGTTGTTTATATCCCGCTTACAGGCGATATCAATGGTAAACCTAAGGAAAACAAGGTAGACGATATCGTTGTTGAAGAGGTTCAAGACCTAGAAGTTCTCGACCAAGTCGAAGAACAAGTGGAATCTCATGAGGGACCAGTCACTTATGGACCAGGCGACGACTTTGAAGCACCTGTTTCTGGTCAAGCTGAGGGTAAAGGCTCTAAACACAAGATGCCAATTAATCTCTCAAATGAGGAAGAAGCAAGCAAAGGTAAGATTGAAGAAACCATCAATATCGCAGGCTTCACCGTATCGGTAACAGGTCTAGGACTTGGCCGCAACGGACGTAAGAAGAAAAATAAAAAAGATCACAAAGATTAAAAAGACAAATAATATAAAGACCTGATTGACTCAGGCATGCCCAGACAGAAAGAAAATCTCAAGTTGCATTGTGCACTTGGGATTTTTTTGTGGATTACCTAACTGAGATTTGTGGAAACTTAGCATTATAAATGTAAAAGAAGGTGTCGAAACATAAACAGACATTGATTAAATTGACGATAAAAACTATAATCTAGTTACAAGTGTTATGTACTTAAAGGTTCATTCAAATACTGTTAAATTTAACTTACAGCAAGAGGTACTATGTCTATTTCGTTTACTTATTGTGGTGTTGCATGTGGCGTCATCTCTATTGATAATCAATTTTATATCGGAATTGATCCTGATTTATCACCTAAAGGAACCTTGGTACGGTTTAAAGGATTTTTCTCCGAGAAACAAACTGATGTTCATAAGGATAAGTCTCTTCTTAGTAAAGTTGATGTATGGCTAATTACTCATGGGCATCAAGATCATTTGGATGATGTAGGGAAAGATTATTTGAAGGGTAAAACAGTCATTTCTCCTAATAAGAAAATCTTAAATGGCGTGTCATGCTTAAATAATAGTGTTTTAAAATGGGGAGAAGATCAAGAATTTCAAGTCGCTGATTACTGTATCACCATTAAAGCTTTACCAGCTTATCATGCCAGCAACTACATCATACGAAAGATTGTTGGTAAAGTGAATGGTTATCAAATATCAATTACAAGTTCGTCAGAAACTAAAGTCATGTATTTTACTGGTGATACTATTTTGTACCCAGACTTAACAAAAAATATTCCTAAAAATATAGATGCTATATTTGCTAATTTAGGCGCTGTAAAATCAGGTTCATTTGGTGGACCATTTACCATGGACTTAAATATGTTAAACCAAATGAAAGATCTCCTTCAACCTAAAAGGATTTATCCCATTCATATTGATGACTATAGTCATTACAAGACAACTAAAAAAGAAGTTGAAGCAGCAGGCTATAAGGTTTTAGCTGTAGGTGAGACCATCGATATATAATTAAGTAGAATAAAGACTTTACTTACTTGCTTTGGTATGGGAGTTTTACGCCACAAAAGCAAATTAGCCTTTCCTTGTCAATGAGGGCATGATCGTTCAGGATAATCGAGTTTTGCTTGAATCTCAATGTGAGTATCAGTTTCAAAACGAGTGAAACAATGATATTTGGATCTTTAATTCCGATTAATTCTGTGGTATTCTTAATAAGTCTCATGAGTTCTTCCTAATGATGGTTTGGTCGCTTTTCGTTACAGTTCTTATGGGACTTTTTGTGTACATTCAAAAGCTCTATAACCTTCTACAATAGTTTTAACCACTACAGAAATTATAACGCCAAAGAAGATCTCAAGTTGCATAGAGCACTTGTTTTTTTTGTGGATTGTTTCTTATCTAAAATAAGATGTTTAAAGACTATCTCAGAACATTTTTTTATTAAAAATATGTAAAACTATTAACTCTGATTTTTTTCCGAAAAGATATTGATAAACTACAATTATAGTGAAAGGTATCTTCACTATAACAAGACATTCTCCAGATTGGGTTTCAGATTTTAAAACTTCCCCTTTTAATGCATATGCATGGGTGGAGCTTGATAATAAGCCTATTGGTGAAAGCATTAATTTATGAAATTTCAAAAGGTTCTATTCGTCAAAGGAAAGCAAAATGATTAATATTACTAATTTAAATAAAACATATGATGACAAAGTTGTATTATCAAATATAACTTTTCAAGCTAATAAAGGTGAAATTACTGGTTTGATCGGACCTAATGGTTCTGGGAAATCAACCCTAATAAAAATACTATTAGGGTTGGAGTCAGCTGATAGTGGAAAGGCAACTATTTTAGGAACAACATATAGTGAGTTAGGAGCTGAGCCAATCTCAATAGTAGGAACTTTTTTAGATAGTTATCAACCTTATCCAAGTAGAACTGGTTATGAGCAATTAAGATGGATTGCACTTTCTTGTGGACTAAATAAGCAACGTTGTACTGAATGTTTAGAAATTGTTGGATTAAAAGATGTTGGTAAGAAGAAAATCAAAGATTATTCTTTAGGAATGAAGCAAAGATTAGGCTTGGCAACAGCAATACTTGCAGACCCAGATATTTTGATTTTAGACGAACCTATTAATGGGTTGGACCCAGAGGGAATCCGTTGGTTAAGAGAGTTTCTCAAAGACTTTGTGAAACAAGGGAAAACAGTACTATTAACTAGCCATTATATGAGCGAACTTGAATTAACCGTAGATAGAGTTGTAGGTATTTCAAATGGTCATGTTGTTCTAAATGACAAGCGTGAGCAAGTATTGAAGCAATATGATAGTTTTGAAAACGCCTATTTTAGCTCTGTACATGAAAGGAGTAGTATAAAATGTTAAGTCAAGTTATTAAGGGGTATTTATATAAATATAGTCATCTAACTTTATTTAAAATGGGATTTTTTATCCTAGTTGTAGTTAGTTTGTTTTTTACCTATCAAAATATTCAAGTTATTAATGCACTACACACTGGTGCTGCCAACTCAGTAAATATTGATCAAAATGTAATTGAGACTCCTTATAGAACGGTGAGAGATGCTATTTTATCATCTCCTTATCAAGCAACCGTGTTATTTTTGCCTATATTGTCAGCATTAATTCTAGCAACTGATTATCAATTTGGTGAGGATGAGTTTTCATCACTAATTTGTGCTAACTGGAAAATAAGGTTGTTTTCACAGATATTTAGTATAATTGTTATTTCAATAATGACGACCTTTACGTTGTTTTTATTAAATGCATTACTTCTAAAATTCATGTTAGTTAGTAAGTTACAAAGTATTCTGTCTATAGGTTTAATGCTTGATGTTATCACTAGAATAGGAGCTTTTACAATTACACTTAATTTACTCTCTCTATTACTTGTAAAAATAACAAAAAGATCAATTCCTTCTTTGATTGTGATAGTTTTATTGTTAGTTTTTTCTTTATCAGGCATACTTAAGGCAATTTCTCCTATTTTAGATAATTTATTACCTTTAATTGGAGCTAAGTCTTTTGCTTTTGGTAGGGTCGAAGCCGGTCAGACAACTCAATTATATGGAGCGATTCTTCTATTATTTGAAACTTTCCTTACTACGATTTGTTTATTTTATTTAGAAAAAATAAAATGGGGGAAGAAGAATGAAAAGCCAATTGCATAGCTTATTATATAAAAAATATAGTTTATTACCTATACAGGTTTATTTATTATTTCAGTTAGTATTTGTTATTATAATAAGTTTATTAAGATATCTAAAATTCGAAGTTAATGGTGATTCTATAACTTTTAACAGTTCTGTTTTATTAACTATAATATCTTTCTCTTTTTTAGGGAATGGAGTTTTAAATGCAAGTGTAGAATTGAGGACACAAAGTTATAAGCAAGTTTACCTGAACAACGGAAGTAGGGTGAAGGCAGCATTATACATATTATTAATAGATCTACTAGAATGTTTAACACAGTCAGTATTAGCAGGTTTAATAGTAATGATGTTTAGTCAGGGTATTCATAGTGAAGTAAATTTTTATTATTACTTGTTTGGTTCAGTTGTATACTTTTTAGCGGGTTACTCTTTTTCCTTTTTATGCGGTAATTCAATGATTGCACTTGCAATTTTGCTATTATTTCCTATACTCGTGTTGCCTTTTATAGATAGGGTTTTACCAATAGCTTCAAGTGTAATAATATATGATTTAGTTTTTCAGCTAATACATACAAACTATTCTATAATGCGTTTTATTGTATTTATAATTTGGCTTTTTGGATTATTCTTTACGAGTTATTGCCTTATTAGAAAGGAATTTTTAAAGTAACCCAAATAAAGATTGTTTTTTTAGATGAGACAACATCGAATTTAGATAGATTGACTGAAAAATAGATACAAGACTTTGGAGCACATATTCTGTTACTTAAAAATGAGCATTATTGAGATTTGGTAGAAAGTCAATTTATTGAACTATCAATTATATGCTAATTTTGAAATGTATTTTCGATTTTTAATTATGTTACAATATATTCAAAACGTACGAGGAAAAAAATGGTAAAGTCTAAAATTCTAGTTATTGACGATGATTTAAAAATTTTAAGATTGATTAAGAATATTCTGGAGAAAAACTCCTATGTAGTTGAAACTAGAAATTCTGTTGAAGATATTAACCTATGTGACTTCATAGGATTTGATTTGATTTTACTGGATATAATGATGCCAGTGAGTGGTATTGACATTTGTAGTAGTATCAGAAGTCAGATTCAAACACCCATAATTTTTATAACTGCTAAAAACCTTGAAGAAGATATTGTTGAAGCTATTGGAATAGGTGCAGATGATTTTATTACCAAACCATTCGGTATGAAGGAGTTGGTTGCAAGAGTCAAAATGCATATTAGAAGAGATAAAAGGCTACTTTCTGTCGGAGATACTGAGACTAGTGGTTTACTTCAATTTGATAGGGTAGGAAAGGAATTAATAGTAGACGGTAATAGTATTTCTCTTTCGAGAAGGGAATTTAATTTATTATATTTGTTGTTTACCTATCAAACTAAAATCTTTAGTGTAGAGGAACTTTATGAATATCTGTACCCTCAAAGTTCAGAAGTTCAGTACCGAAGTATTACAGAGTATATCTATCAGATTCGACAAAAATTGAAACCTTATGGTATTGATCCAATTAAAACTCTTTGGGGTGGGGGATATAAATGGCAAAATCAATAACATTAAAGCAGTTGATAAGAGCAACTTATTTGAAAATTATTTTTCAATTTTTGTTATGCATTTGTTTTTTTTACATTATTCCTGCCCTATTTACAGCGGTTGAAGGAATTAATGCTAACAATGTGAATAGCTTTACTATGTTTTTTAGTGTTAGCTCGTGGATTTATCTTTGTGTCATTTTAGTTGTTATAATTGTAAGAAATGTACAAAAACTTCTATATGAAATTCAGAGAGAGATGAAGACAGTATATGAACAAAGCTTATATTCAGACAATAACAAATACTCTAAGCCACTAAGGTTATTTGAATTTATTGAGACAAAAGAACATATTATGAAGATGCAGGATAAAATTCAAAAGATGCTTGAAAAAGAGAAAAAACAAAAGCAAGAGCTAATGTTCAGAGTGTCTTCCGCAGCACATGATTTAAAGACACCTCTAACAATAATTTCAGGTAATGCTGAGTATCTTCAGACATTTGATTTGTCTCCTGAGTTAACTCAATGCTTATTAGATATCGAATCTTCAAGTCAACAGCTAGATAATTATTTTAATCAATTTATTCAATATTCAAAAACATTTTATAAAGATAATATCAATAAAGAGCATATTACTTCGGAGCAGCTTGCGTCATGTTTGATTAGAGAATTAACTCCTCTGACAACTGGGACTTGTGTTTTAAATGTATTGAATGAAACCCCATCTGATACTACTATTCATATTGACTTAGTATTATTCTTAAGAGCAATTACTAATCTAGTGAATAATGCAATGTCCTATAGTCAATCAATGATGCCAAAGATAGTTATAAAATTATCATCTGAGCAAAATAAGATTGTTTTATCGGTTTGGAATGATGGCTCAAGGTTCTCAGCTAATATGATTGATAATGTAGGATCGCTCTTTTACCAAGATAATCAGTCAGGAAACGACTCTCAAAATCACCATTTTGGAATAGGGTTATCTTTTGTAAAAAGAGTCGTAGAACTTCATGATTGGGAACTGAAACTTTCTAATGAAAATAATGGAGCTATGGTTACAATTTATATTTAGTAATATTTTTTAAGTTGAGATATTTAGCTAGTTTATATCGGTTCGCTTGTGGTAACATCACTTCTATACTACAATATAGGAAAACAACCATAAAAGGAGTATGCCATGCCGACAGAATATGAAAAAATGATTGCGGGTGAGTTTTATAAACCTAGCGACCCTGAGTTACGTGCCCTAGCAGCTAAATCGAGAGAAAACCAAATGGCCTTCAATGCCGAACCTGACCGTCTCAAGAGAGCTGAAATTGTCAAATCTTGGTTTGGTTCGACTGGTGAAAATCTTGCCATGAATCCTCAGTTCGTTACGGATTATGGTGTTAATATTCATCTGGGTGAAAATTTTTATTCTAACTGGAACTTGACTATGCTAGATGTCTGTCCTATCACGATTGGTGACAATGCCATGATTGGCCCTAATTGTCAGTTTTTGACGCCCTTACATCCGCTTGATCCAACCGAGCGTAATTCAGGCCTTGAATATGGGGCTCCAATTACTATCGGTGATAATTTCTGGGCTGGTGGAGGCGTGACCATCCTTCCTGGTGTTACCCTAGGGGATAATGTAGTGGCTGGGGCAGGAGCCGTCGTAACCAAGTCCTTTGGAGACAACGTGGTTCTAGCCGGGAATCCAGCGCGTGTTATTAAGGAAATTCCTGTAAAGAAAGACTAAATGAAGCAACTCAAAGATTTAAGTCCTTGAGTTTTTCTATTTTTTGAAAGAATCTATTGACTTGAGTTAATAATTCTACTATACTGTTAATCGCTAGTTAGCTAACAATATAGTTAAGGAGTCATGTTTTGGACCATTTTGGACGCTTGTTGAAGCAAGCCAATAACAATATGATGCGCCACTTTGATCAGTTTGCTAGGCAGTATGATTTGACTGGAAATCAGATGGCCATTATCGATTTTATAACCAATCATGCTAATCATGAGGTATTTCAACGTGACATTGAGCACGAATTTGAGATTCAGCGTTCGACAACGACAGTTCTCTTACAGCGGATGGAGAAAAAAGGCCTTATCGAACGACATACCTCATCGAAAGACGCTAGGCAAAAAGCGGTTGTTTTAACGGATAAGGCGGTAAAAATCGCGTCTGCCTGTCAATCCTATCTTCGTAAAGAAGAGGAAGAGTTTGCCCAGCAATTTTCAGCTGAAGAGAGAGAAGTCTTTCTCAAAATCTTACAACACTACCGCAATATTTAAGTTTATATAGGAGGAACAAATACTCATGTCAGACGAAAAAATCTCCACAAAAATCCTGTGTGCCATCTTTGCGACAGGAATCCTTTCTTTTTGTGGGGTGGCTGGTGAAACAGCTATGAACATCACCTTTCCTGTATTGATGAAGGCATTTTCGGTTAATACCTCAACAGTACAGTGGGTTACAACCATCTACCTATTAGTCGTTGCTTGCGTGGTGCCCTTATCTGCCTATCTCAAGCGTTCATTCAAGATGAAAACCATCTTTCTGGTCGCAAACTTTTTGTCTATCTTAGGTGTTCTCATTGACTTTATAGCGCCTAGTTTTAGCTTTGTTGTTTTGGGGCGTTTAGTTCAAGGTATGGGTGTTGGTTTTGCCCTACCTCTCATGTTTAACATCATTTTGGAGCAGGTGCCAAGTCGTAAGATTGGGCTCATGATGGGGGTAGGTACACTGATTACAGCAGTTGCACCGGCGATTGGACCAACTGTTGGTGGACTTTTGACAGCGCATTTTGGTTGGCGTTCTATCTTCCTCATTCAGTTTCCTATTCTCTTGGCTTCACTGATTGCAGGGCTTCGCTCGATTGAGCAAAAGAGTGAGGTTAAACGTGAATCTTTAGATATCCTCAGTCTACTGGCTACCATCTTTATTTTCTTGGGCCTGATTTTAGGTCTTCATGGGGTTGCTGAACATGCCTTCTTCAGCTTCTCAGTCTTAGGTTGGCTTTTGATTGGTATTTTAGGTCTTGTCATTTTGATTTGGCGTTCAATTAAATTGGACAATCCCATTATCAATCTTTCTATTTTGAAAAATCGTAAACTGACCGGTCATATCATCGCCTTCTTTTCTTTTCAATTGGGATCCCTCGCGATGAGTTTTATCTTGCCAAACTATGTGCAGTTGGTTAACCACTCTAATACCACTCTCGCCGCCCTGATGCTTCTCCCAGGGGCATTGATTGGTGCTGGGTTTGCTCCTTTCTCAGGTATTATTCTTGATAAAATGGGGGCTCGTAAACCAATTTTGATTGGAGCTAGTCTGATTGTCCTTGCTCAGCTGCTCTTTACCCTGTTTGGTCTCTCGCTTTCAAATACTTTAATCCTCGTCTTTTACATGATTTTTATGACGGGGCTTGGAGTTGCTTTTGGTAATGTCATGACCAATGGACAGAAACAATTGTCACTTGATCAACGCGCTGATGCCAATGCCATTTTTAATACGCTCCAACAATTTGCAGGAGCAGTGGGAACAACGCTAGCATCTCTAATTGTTGCTATGAGTCAAGCAAATCACAAGATTGACTATGCGCAAGCAACGGCTCAGGGGAGTCGAAATGGGTTTATGGTCCTATTTGCGCTAGCTATTTTCCAACTCCTTGTCTTATTTAGTGTTGTTAAAAAGGATGATTAATAACGAGTTTCAAGCAAAGGAAACGTGCTTTCCCTTGCTTTTTTTCTTTCCTTAAGCTAATTACTAATTTTAGTGAAATTTAAAGTTTTTTACCTATAATAGTCTTAAAGAAAAAAATAGTCTTCGATGAAGAGGATAGAAGAAAGGAAAGACCAATGTCTTTACTCAAGAAAATTCGTCCCGAACAACCACTAAAGAATCTGAGGTGGTTTGATATCGGTATTGTTACGCTCATTATGTTTGGACAGTTTATTGTCCGTTCGACTGAAATATATTTGGCAAGTTTGGCTCCAAGCGTTTCCACAGCAATCAGTGAGACATCAACAAATACAGCCAGTGAGGGAGCAGGCTATTCAAGTAATTTCACCTTGCAGATTATTCTCCTAACCTTAGCGATTATATATCTCTGGATACGTCATTTCGACTTTAAACAATTACCTATACGCCTAAAGTGGTCTGTTCTTTTTTGGGCACCCTTTATTTTCGCTATTATGGGCTTGTTCGCAGATATGGTTAGCACCTTGTCAGGACAGTATAATTACTTTAGTCCTCAAGTTTTAGCCTTTGTTAGCCCTATGGCTGTGCTTAATAAGTTTCTGGCTCTCTCACCTATGGCTATTGCCTATGGATTGCTCAACGGTTTCTACGAGGAATTTTTCTTTCTAGGGCTCTTGACCTCAGTTAAAGCCAAGTATAAGTGGTGGGTCTTGCTCTTTTCAACCCTTGTCCGTGTGTCCTTTCATACCTATCAGGGCATGCTATGGGCTCTGGTTATCGGTGTGGTCTTTGGTCTATTCTATTATTTTCTATATAAATACAAGGTCAAAAACCTCCTTCCATTCTTCCTAGCCCATGCTTTAGCGGATATGTTTGGCTCAAGCCTCATTTATCTCTTGGTCAACTGGAATTATTAGTAAAACAACTCCCTTCGTTTAAGTACGAGGGGAGTTTCCTTTTATTATTAGATGTATCTTAATTAGCTTAGTATTATCACTTTTGATTTAATAGTTCTTTGAAGAAGTTTTCTACCTCAGGATGAAGATTATTTTCCTTAAGTGTAACTAGTGAAACATAAAGCGACATGCGTTCATCTTTAACCATTGGGATAGCAATTAAATCTTTATCTTCCTTTGTTATAGCGATTTCAGAAAGAAGACTGATACCAATTTTTTTACGAAGAAGTTGCTTAAGCAAATTAATATCATCTGTTTGAAAGAATGGTGTTGCAGCATGATGATAGTGCTCATTCAAATGTTGAAAAGCTTTTAGATGAACAAAATGTTCGTCTAAAATAATAAAATTTTCATTTAGTACGTCAGAGAAAGCGATAGCTTCCTTATCTACCAATGAGTGACCTGATGGCAAAATATAATAAAGATCACTTGTCATAAGAGTTTTAACTGAAAATCGTTTATCGATAATCGGTTCTAAGCTTCCCATAAAACTGGCATCTAGTTCTCCCATAGATAAGAGGTTTAGCAGTTCAATAGAACCTTCTTGTATAGGGTGAATATTTCGAAGTGCTGAGACATTCTCAATAAAAGCAGGCTCTTTACGAACAAGATAGTCAATAATAAGAGGCGGAAACCCAATTGTATTATAGGAAGAAAGGCTTCGAAGTATTTCTTTTTGGGCACCTTGCATTTCTGGAAGAGCTTTCTTTACATGACGTAATAATATATCACCTTGTGGAGTTAGCTTAAATGTCCTATGTGAGGGATCATGCACAAGTAATTGGCAATGAAACTCCTTTTCTAAACGTTTAATGGCATAAGAAATAGATGGTTGACTCACCCCGTTTTTTCGAGCTACTTCAGTGAAAGATTGTAGCTTGCTTAGGTCATAAAAGTAGTTTAAGTCTTTAAGATTCATAAAATCACACTTTCAAAAAATTGTTAAAAAAAGTTACATAGACAAGACTAGATGAGACGATAAGTAAATATTATCCGTAGTGACGTGTTTGACTATAACTTTTTTATTGAGTTAGAATGTGGTGATGAGTCAGGAGATGATTATAGGTTATCAAGAATATCTTCAAATATGGCTAGGATTTTCTCCCTTTTATCAAGAGGAACTTGTTTCAGCTTCATGTTAACTCTTTTCAATGAGAGGTTATCGGTTTGGTCAGTGGTGGCCTCGAGACTATCGAAATTGAAAAAATCCTCCGGTGTCAAGTTTAAGGCGACAATCACTTTTTCTAGACTGTGAATGGTCAGATTCACATTTTGGTTCTCTAATTGATTGATATACTTGAGTCCGAGTCCTGCCTGTTCCGAAAGTTCCTCCTGGCTCATTTTGTTTTGTTTACGAAAATATTTCACTTTTTGTGAAATATATTTTTGTAGATAATTATTAGTTGTCATATAAACAGAATACAAGTTTTAAATGACAAAAATAACTTTTTAAACAATACAAAGTATACTATAAAATCCATATTATTGTTTATTAGTTCAATATGCTAGTCTCTATTAGTACCATCACAATTGTTGCTACTATATAGCCTGTAAAACAAATGTGTTATACGGTTAGGCACAGATAAAGTGGTTGTCCATTTGTATCTGGAGGAAAGATGATAACTGGTTGTATAGTTGATTCTGTCATAATTCTTTTTGCCCATTATAACATAAAAGAAATGAGTGGACACTATAAAGCACATTGTTCTTTAAAACGACTATTTTAAGTAGTATAATATGAGTAAAAAGGAGGTTGCACTATGACTGCACATGATATTTTAAACAACCCTTTCCTCAATAAAGGTACTGCCTTTACCTTAGAGGAGCGAAAGGAACTAGGCCTTATTGGTTTACTGCCACCGTATGTTCAAACGATTGAAGAACAAGCGGCGCAAACTTATGCACAAATGCAAACAAAAGCCAATGATTTGGAAAAAC
>ERZ772912.294-NODE-294-length-23340-cov-4.499291_pt1 | contig 23340 bp, 15 predicted proteins | sample MGYA00512119_ERZ772912 | MGnify/ENA primary metagenome ERZ772912 (study PRJEB29015, sample SAMEA2738048) | human oral metagenome | biome: human oral; feature: human-associated habitat; material: saliva | place: China | collected 2230 ...
TGATCAGCACGGCGGCCTGATCGACGTTGGCGGCGATGATCTTCTGGCGGAAGGCGTCGCGGCGGCGCACCTGGTTGCGACGTGGCGCCACGCTCTCGATGGCCGAGGGGCCGCTGTCGGCCTGCCGGTAGGTCACGTGGTCGCCCACCACGCAGTCCAGTCGTCGGCCTACCGCCATGGCGGGCAGGTGCGGCCCGCCGTCCGTCGGGGCCAGCAGGAACTGGCGGCCATAGGCGGCCATCACGTCGGCCTGCAGTCGCTCGGAACGGGTCTGGCCGCGCGGCTGGGCCTGGCTGCCGGCCGGGGTCTTGCGGGTGTAGGAACGGCTGCCACCCGGGCGGGGAGGCTGGCGTCCCCGGCCCTTGTTGGCCAGGGCCATGGCCTCGTCCTCGTAGCGGGCGCCCGTGTAGTCGTCGTCGGAGTCGTCGGCGGGGCCGGTGCGGCGCGGGTGATCGGAGGAGGTCATGGCTGTAGGGAGGTCATGGCTGTGGCTGGGCAGCAGGGGCCGCCTCGGCCAGCCGTTGCCGGATCCGGCCGATGCGCAGCGGCGCCGGCGGGTGGGAGTCGTAGAACGCCGAATGCAGCGGATCGGGCGTGAGGGTGCTGGCGTTGTCCTCGTAGATCTTGGTGAGGGCCGAGACCAGCGCCTGGCCGTTGCTGTGCTCCACCGCGAAGGCATCGGCCTCGAATTCGTCACGGCGCGACATCCAGGCCATCAGCGGCCGCAGCGGCAGCAGGAAGACGGGCAGGGCCAGGAAGAAGAGCAGCAGCGCCACGCCGGCTGGCGCCTGGGCCTGCAGCGGGCTGATGGCGATGCCCAGCCCCTGGTAGAACCAGATCTGCGACGACAGCCAGCCCAGCAGCGCAAAGGCCGCCAGGCTGAACACGCCCTGCAGGATCAGGCGCTTCTGGATGTGCTTCTTCTTGAAATGGCCCAGCTCGTGCGCCAGCACGGCCTCCACCTCGTCGACCTCCAGTCGGGCCAGCAGGGTGTCGAAGAAGACGATGCGCCGGCTCTTGCCGAAGCCGGTGAAGTAGGCGTTGCCATGGGCCGAGCGGCGGCTGCCGTCCATCACGAAAAGGCCGCCGGCGCTGAACTGGCAGCGCGCCAGCAGCGCCAGGATGCGTTCCTTCACCGGTCCGTCGGCCATCGGCTCGAAGCGGTTGAAGAGCGGGGCAATGACGGTGGGAAAGAGCAGCAGCACCACCACATTGAAGCCGATCCAGAAGGCCCAGGCCCACAACCACCAGCGCTGGCCGGTGTGCTGCATCAGTGCGATGAGGGCGGCCAGCAGTGGCAGGCCCAGCAGGGCGCCAACGAGCAGCGCCTTCAGGTGGTCGGCCACGAAGAGCGCCGGCGTCATGCGGTTGAAGCCGAAGCGGGTTTCCAGCCGGAAATGCCGCCACCAGTCCACCGGCAGTTCGGCCAGGCTGATGAGAAGCAGCGCGGTGCCCATGACGAGCAGCTGCTGCAGGAGCGGCTGGTCGGGCAGCCAGCGCATCCAGGTTTCGTGGATGAACTGCAGGCCGCCCAGCAGGGTGAGGGCAAGCAGCACCACCGCGCCCACGAACTGGTCGACGATGCCCAGCTGGACGCGGGCGATGGTGTAGGCGGCAGCGCGCTGGTGGGCCGGCAGGCTGATGCGGCTGGCGAAGGGTTCGGGCACGGCGTCGCGGTGCCGGCTGACGTGGCGGACCTGACGGCTGGCCAGCCAGAGGCGCAGAACCAGCGACAGCAACAGGAATCCGACGAACAGGAAGCTGAAGTGCAGGGGTTGCATGCGACAATTAAAGCATGGAAACCCAAGACACAACGGGGGCGGCAGCCGCCCCGGAAAACGATCGGAACGGGATGGACCAGACGTCGGAGGGCGCTCCGCACGGCGTCTCGGCCGGTCATACGACGGATGGCCAGCCACTGGGCACCGTGTTCGTCCCCCCTGGCCGGCCTGACGAGAGCCGCCTGGTCTGGCTCGACATGGAAATGACCGGCCTGCATCCCGACATCGACCGCATCATTGAGGTGGCGATGGTGGTGACCGACAGCGAGCTGAACCTGCTGGCCGAAGGGCCGGTGCTGGCCATTCACCAGCCCGACACGGTGCTGGACGCCATGGACAAGTGGAACCAGTCCACCCATGGCAAGTCCGGGCTCATCGACCGCGTGCGGGCCTCGACGCTGACCGAGGCCGCGGCACAGGGCATTCTGCTGGAGTTCATTCGCGCCTGGGTGCCGGAAGGCAAGTCACCCATGTGCGGCAACTCCATCGGGCAGGACCGGCGCTTCATGGCGCGCTACATGCCCGAGCTGGAGAGCTGGTTCCATTACCGCAACCTGGATGTGAGCACGCTGAAGGAACTGGCACGGCGCTGGGCGCCCGAGGTCTATCGCAGCTTCAAGAAGCGAGGTGCCCACACGGCGCTGGCTGACATTCAGGAGTCCATCGACGAACTGCGGCACTACCGTCAGCACTTCATCGGACCGGCCGGGCAGCCGAAGGGCTGATCCCGAACCCGGGATCAGCCGGGGCCCTGGCGGATGTGCTCAGGGCCTGGCGGGCGTCTCGACAGGCACCCGCCGGTACAGTCCCAGCAGGTGCGGCGTCTTGCCGAAGGGCCGCTGACGCTGCCACAGCGACTGCCAGGGCTGGGCCAGGATCTCGGCGGGTGTGGCGCCATCCAGGCTGGGGTTCTTGGCGCGGCCCAGCAGGTCGGGCAGGTTGATGGGCGTGCCCGGCGTGTCGTCGGCCACCAGCAGCCAGGGGCAGACAGGCTTGGAAGGTGCGTCATCCTGCTGCCGCAGATCCGGCAGCCGCACGAAGCGGGCGCCGGCGTAGTAGGCAAACAGGGCCAGTTCCCCGGCATCCGCTCCGGCATGCAGCACGCAGCCCGGCTGGCTGGCAAACAGTGCCCGCGTGGGAATCACCAGCTCCTGGTAGCTCTTGCGCCAGTTGCCGGCAGGCAGCCACAGGGTCATCAGGAGCAGCCAGGTCAGCACCATGCCACCCGACGACAGGGCCATGGGACGCCAGAAGGGGCGCGGCCGGCGCGACACGCGCCACACCACCAGCAGCACCCAGGCCCCGGTGGCCAGCAGCCCGATGATCAGCTCGATGACCGAGACGTGGGCGACAAAGCCCGGCAGCGCGGCTTCGGCCCGGGCTGCCATGCGCGGCGGCCAGCCCGACATGAAGGCAATCCAGTAGGCCCAGACGGCCAGGCTGGCCACCGAGAAGATCATGACGGCGAACCAGTCCACCACGCTGACCAGGTTGCGGCGGATCATGGGCAGCGTCATGCCCGTCAACACGGCCATCGGCAACACCATCGGGGTGAGCGTGGCTTGGTGGTCAGCCGTCTGCGGGTTGCACAGCGAGGCCAGCAACATCAGCAGCAGCGGGAAGAGGGGCGCGGCAATGGGCGCCTCACGGCAGCCGGCCCGCCAGCGCCACATGCCCCACAGCACGAAGGGCCACAGCGGCCACAGGAACCACGGCAGCGTGCCGCCCAGCTGGGAAAGCGCTTCACCACTCGGTGCGCCGAACATGCCGGCATTCCAGGACAGCCAGCCGTGGAAGAACTCCGCCACCTTCTGGCTGGCGGCCGGATCCACCGGCAGGTTGCTGTCACCCTCCATCAGGGGCAGGGCCTGCACCACGGCGTCCGAGTGGCTGAAATAGGCCAGCAGCGCCGGCCAGATAATGCTGCCCAGCACGGCCACCGGCAGCATCGTCAGCAGGATCCAGCCCGCCACCAGCCGGAAGGGCACCACCAGCCACAGGAGCAGCAGCGTGGCCAGCAGCATGACGACGGCCAGCGGAATGCCGTAGGTGAGCAGGCTGGCAGCAATGGCCAGACCCACCAGCAGCCCGCCGCGGCGGGGACGATCGATGGCGACCGACAGGCCGAACAGATGCAGCGCCACACACAGGACCTGGGAGGCGTTGGCTGTGGTCTCGTGGATGGGAGCGATGAGCCCGAAGCAGGCCAGTACGGCCAGAAGGGCCGCATCGGCCACGGCATGGCCGAAGTCCTGCGGACTGGCACCGGCGCCGAACGGATCCTGCGGCTGGATCTCGGGCCGAACGGCCAGGTTGCGCGCCGCATACCAGATCAGGGTCATGGCCAAGGCGATGCCGGCAGCCGCCGTCAGCCGCATGGCCAGGTCCGGGGCGATGCGCCAGCCGTCGGCCGCATGGCCGAAGAAGCTGGCCAGCAGCGTGTTGAAGAGCCGTGCGGCGTGCATGCCCAGTGCGCCCACCCAGAAGGGTAGCGGGCCACCCTCGTCGGGCACCAGCTGGCCCTGCACGTTGGGCAGCAGCCAGTCGATGCTGTTGCCGGTGGCCATGGTGTGGGCGATGCCGAAGCCGATGGCGTCGTCGGTCCGCCAGGGGTCGCGTCCGAACAGGCCGGCCAGGACATAGACCGCGCAGAACAGCAGCGGAATCCAGCGTGGCAGGCGCGCGGCGTCTGCCGAGGTGACCAGATAGGGTCTGACGCGCGACCCGGAACTAGAGCTTGTCATCGTCGGATCCTGTGGGGCCGATCAGTCATCGTTTGGGCTCATTGTCCGCCAGGGGCGCATCGGACGCACGAGAGACCATGGAAAAAGAAAGCCCCGGCAGTTGCCAGGGCTTTTCTGGGGCCACGGCGAGCCGCGGCCAGTGGCCGTAGAACGGATCAGGCCTTGGCGGCAGTGGCGCCGGTGCGGGCGAACTTCTGACGGAACTTCTCGACGCGGCCGGTCTCGATGATGCGCTGCTGGGCGCCCGTGTAGAACGGGTGGGACTCGGAGGTCACGTCCAGCTTCATCAGCGGATATTCCTTGCCGTCGTCCATCTTGATGGTTTCGCGCGTGTGCACCGTGGAACGCGTGATGAACTTGAAACCGTTGGCCATGTCCTGGAACACGACTTCGCGGTACTCGGGGTGGATGCCTTCTTTCATAGGGGAATCGGTTGGGTGTTCAGCGCCGAAGCAGGTGGTGAAAACGCACGCAACGGTACGACAAGTAAACGTCCATTATAACGGTTTGGCATGCCCGTGCAACGATTCGCCCCCGCTGGTCGGGCTTGGGCTGCCGGCCGTCGGGGACTTCGGGCAGCGCTGGCCGACGGATGGCGGCCCATGAAGAAACGGGGACGGGTGGATCGAAATCCGTCCCGTCCCCGTCCGGGGCCGCCCATGGCAGGGCGGCCGGTGGAGCGAAGCCTGACTCAGGCGCTGGCGGCCTGGCTGGCCGATCCCTCGTCGCTGGCTGCCTCGCTGCCGGACTGGCCGGATGTCTTGCGAGGCTTCTTCTCGAGGTGCTTGGCCTTGGAGGCCGACAGCAGGGCGCAGACCACGGCAGCCATGTAGGGCACGGCCTGCAGCACCAGCACCACCATCCACATGGCCGATTCCAGGTGGTTGGGCAGCCGGGTCATCGAGATGCCCAGTGCCGCCACCAGCAGGCCGATCAGCAGCAGGGCTTCCTCGCGCACGCCGCCCCAGGCCATGCCCGCCGGCTTCTTGGGCTTGGCGGGCTTGGCCGGCTTGGGTGCCGGGGCAGGGCTCGTGGTCACGGTGTCCACGGCAGCACCGGCTGCAGCGGCATCGGCTGCCGGCGTGGCCGACGGGGCCGAAGCCGACTCGACATCGGCGGCCTGCGTGCCGGCGCCACCGCCTTTCTCGGTCACCTCGAAGACGGCCGTCTTGTTCCACAGGCCCGAGAACACGCCCTGGGCGATGCCGTGCGACAGTGCCATGCCGGCCAGCGCGGCGCCCCAGACATCCTTCTGCTCGCAGCGCACGCGGCGCATGTACATCAGCGGTCCCATCAGCGCCTTGAAGAAGAAGAAGGCGATGAGCGGGATCATGAACAGCAGGATGGGCAGGCTGAACAGGTGGGGCGCGGCGATGATGCCGATGCTCCACGCGATGGCAGCCAGCGCGAACAGCAGGTGCAGCGCGTCACCGATCCACGAGAACCAGCCCGTGATGAAGTGGTAGCGCTGTGCTGCCGTCAGGTTGCTGCGGCCGAACAGGGTCTTCGCGTGCGCCTTCATGATCTGGATGGCACCCTGTGCCCAGCGCTTGCGCTGCTTCTTGAAGGCGAAGAAGGTGTCGGGCGTGAGGCCGCGACCCATCACCACGTCCACGTAGCGCAGCGTGTAGCCCTGATTCATCAGGCGCAGGGCCAGCTCGGCGTCCTCGCAGATGGTCCATTCCGACCACTTGCCCTCCAGCAGCGGCTGGGCGCGCACCAGCGTCATGGTGCCGTGCTGGATGATGGCGTTGCGCTCGTTGCGGTGGTGCATGCCGATGCGGAAGAAGCCGTCGTACTCGTAGTTCATCATCCGCCGGAAGGTGTGGCGGCTCCAGCCCCGGTGGGCCTGCGGAGACTGCACCACGGCGGTGTCCGGATCATCGAAGTAGCTCACCACATCCTTCAGCCAGCGACGCACCACCACGTAGTCGGCATCCACCACGCCGATGATCTCGGCATCGGGCGCCGTCTGCGTCAGCCCGTAGTTGAGCGCGCCAGCCTTGAAGCCGGGCCACTTGGGCAGGTGGAAGAACTTGAAGTTCTCGTGCAGCGTGGCCATGAATTCCTCGACCGGCTTCCAGAGTTTCTCGTCCTTCGTGTTGTTGTCGATGACCAGCACCTCGAAGTTGGTGTAGTCCAGCGCAGCCAGGCTCTTGATGGTGGCGATCACCATGTCGGGCTGCTCGTTGCAGCAGGCCAGGTGCAGCGACACCTTGGGTTCACGCGCACCGGGGGCCAGCGGACGTGGGCGGTAGACGTGACGCAGGTTGCCCGGCCAGAACATCTCGACGAACTCGAAGAAGTTCGTGAGCAGGATGGTGGACATGGCCAGCAGCGACGGCACCAGGATCACCAGGAAGGTCCAGTCGATCGGGCGCATGTAGTAGTCGAAGGGCAGGGCCACCAGCCAGGCAAACAGCGAGATGACGGCCTGCAGCACCAGGCCGAAGGCGATGCGGCTGGGCAGTTGCAGGTTGGAGAAGCTGAACATGAACCAGAACAGCGCCACCACGCCGATGGCCGACGCCAGGGCGGCCTTGGTTTCCCAGTTGGGATCACGCTCGATGGGGCCGGTCAGGCTGTACTTGGGCTGGCGGTAGGCGTCCAGGTAGCCCCAGTACGGGCCGGCCCGGCCTTCCAGCTCGATCTTCCAGGGCTGGTCGATGCCCTCCATCAGGAAGTAGTCGATGTTCTCGGCGGCGGCGCGCACCAGAAAGCCCCGGATGAACTCGGCCTGGCTGGCCGGCGAGGCACGGGAGGAGTCGCGGCGGTCGCCCTGGCTGGGCCAGCCCACCTCACCGATCACGATCTTCTTGTCGGGGAAGCGGCGCTGCACCTCGTGCAGTCGGCCGAAGGTGTACTCCAGCGCCTGCTGGACCGGCAGGCCTTCCCAGTAGGGCAGCAGGTGGACCGTGATGAAGTCGGCGTTGGCGGCCAGCTCGGGGTAGCGCAGCCAGATGTGCCAGGGCTCGGCCGTGGAGACCGGCTTGCGCACCCGGCGCTTGACCTCGCGCATGTTCTGGATGAGCTCGGCCGGGGTGCGGCCGGCGTGCAGCACCTGTTCGTTACCGACGATGACCCGCTCGATGGAGCTGGTGTCATGCACCGCCTTCTCGATGGCGTCGAATTCCTTCTGGTTGCGCTCCTCATCCTTGCTGACCCAGACACCGGCCGTCAGGTGCAGGCCGGCCTTCTCGGCCAGGGCAGGAATGTTGGGCTGATCGACGCTGCTGTAGGTCCGCACCCGCGTCGTGTAGTCGGACAGGATCTTGAAGTCCTTCTCGATCGAGGACTCATCGGCGTTGCGGCCATCCAGCGGGTTGTCCCAGCGCTGGGCGGAGTTGTAGGCCAGGCCGCTGATCTTGCCGTAGAAGGCCGGCGCGTCCACCAGCGGGTTGATCTTGTCCCAGGTCACGAAGTTCAGCACGGCCAGCGACAGGGCGAGGAACGCCGCGCCCACCACGCGGCCGAAGGTGACCGGATGGTGGTTGCGGAAATGCTCGCCCAGCGGGTTGTCGGGAATGGGGTGGCTGGGGGGGGCCTGGGTGGACGAAGGGGAGTCCGGTCCGGACATAGGGGATGCTTCCTGTCGGGATTGACGAACGAGATGCGATGCGTCGACGCGGCGCGCCCCGGACATGCCGGAGGCGGGCGTGCGCCGGGCATTGTGCCCGATCCCGCAATGATGAACCTTCGCGGGACCAAGCAGGCCGGTCAAAGTCTGCCGTACGTGCGGAATGTCATGAATGACATGCAGAACGTCCGACACGACCTTTGCGCGGACAACCTGAGATTCTATGCGTTGTCGGCTCTGGCAGAATTACGAGGCTGTCACGTCACTTTGCAGCCTGATACACATGGCGCCAACGGCGCATTTTCTGGCCGCCTGATTCCTCGGCGGGGCCGGTATCATCCTTCTGTGCCCGCCCGGCCATCCTGCCGTTCCGGCATCCCAGGGCCTGCCGGGTGCTCCTTCCCATCGATCGTCACAGACCATTCCCATGTTCGATTTCCTGTCCCGCAACCGTTCCCGCTGGATGACCCTGCTGAGCGTGCTGGCGGCCCTGCTGGTGCTGGCCTGGTGGCGCGCCCAGGGCACGCCGCAGCCGATGGTCGAAGCGGCCGACAACAAGCTGCAGTGCGTCTCCTATGCGCCGTTCCGCAAGCCCGGCGAGACCCCGCTGGATCCCGGTGCCATGGTCTCGGAAGCGCGGCTGCGCGAAGACCTGTCGATCCTGGCCGCCCGTTCGCAGTGCGTGCGCACCTATTCGGTCATCCAGGGGCTGGACAAGGTGCCCGAGGTGGCCAAGTCGCTGGGCATGAAGGTGCTGCTGGGGGTCTGGATCGGCCGTGAGCGCGACAAGAACGACATCGAGATCCAGCGCGCCATCGAGCTGGCCCGTGAGTACCCCGACACCATCCGCGGCATCGTGGTGGGCAACGAGGTGCTGCTGCGCCGCGAACAGTCGGCCCAGCAGATGGCCAAATACATCGATCAGGTGCGCAGTGCCGTCGACGTGCCCGTGACCTACGCCGATGTCTGGGAGTTCTGGAGCGAGAACGCCGAGCTGGCCCGGCACGTCTCGTTCGTCACCGTCCACATCCTGCCGTACTGGGAAGATCACCCGGTGGGCATCCACGCCGCCATCGACCACATCACCGGCACGGCCGAGCGCATGCGCCAGATGTTCAATGGCAAGGACGTGCTGATCGGCGAGACCGGCTGGCCCAGCGAAGGCCGCCAGCGGGATGCGGCCGTGGCCAGCCGAGTCAACCAGGCGCGCTTCATGCGCGAGTTCAGCCAGGCTGCGGCTGACCACCACCTGAACTACAACTTCATCGAGGGCTTCGACCAGCCCTGGAAGCGGGGTCAGGAAGGCGCCATGGGCGGCAACTGGGGGGTCTTCGACAGTGATGGCCAGGCCAAGTTCCCGGCCACCGGCCCGGTCGCGGAAGATCCGTACTGGTATCTGGGCTGGCTGGGGGCCGTCATCGGCCTGGCAGCCGCCCTGGGGCTGTCCCGCCGCTGGAAGCTGACGGAACGGCTGTCGCAGGTGCAGATGCTGGCCCTGGGGGCGGCAACCGGAGGTCTCGTGGTGGCGCAGCTGCGCTATGGCGTGGTCTGGAATCGCAACGCACTGGAATGGGGCGCCACCGTGCTGCTCGGGGCGGCATCGCTGGTGCTGATGTTCCGGGTGGCGCAGCTGCTGGCCCTGGGGCGTTCCGACCGGCCGGTTGGCCAGGGCGCCTCGTCGCTGGTGGGCCTGACCGTGCCGTCGTTCAACACGCTGTGGCGGCGTCGGCGCGCGCACTTCGATGCGCTGGACTGGCTGGGCGTGTGCCGCAGCTTCCTGCTGTTCGCGGCCGCCATCATGACCCTGCTGCTGGTCTTCGATGCCCGCTACCGGGGCTTCCCGACGGTGCTGTACATGCTGCCGCTGCTGGGGCTGGCCATGGCGCGGCTGGCCGGCCTGCGGCTGGCGGGGGCCGTGGAAGAGCGCGTGCTGGCCGCTGTCTGCGTGCTGGGCAGCATCGCCTTCGTGCTCATCGAGGGCTTTGCCAATGGCCAGTCGCTGACGTTTGGCGCCACCGTGGTGGCGCTGGCTGCGGTGGCTACCGATGGCCGCTTCTGGATGCCGGCGCAGGACGAGCACTGAGAAAGTGGTGGAGCCGGGCGCTGCCCGGACATGAAAAAGGGCCTCATGAGAGGCCCTTTTTTTGCGCCTTCCGATGACCGGAAGTGGAAGTGCTGTCGGGGTGAGGCCTATCAGGCGGGCTGCGCCAGACGGCGCGCCTTCACGTCCAGGCGCGCCAGCAGCATGGCGGCCACCAGCGCGGCGACGGCAGCCGGCTCATACGAATAGAGGATGAGCCCGGCCACGGCCAGGGCCAGCGACAGCCGCGCCATCAGCAGGCTCTGGCGCCAGCAGGCCAGCAGCGACAGCACCAGGGCCACCCAGCCCAGGTCCTGCCGGAAGAACGAGAGCACCAGCGCGGTGCGCACGCCGCACCAGCCTTCCCATCGGTGCATGTCGCAGTGCAGGGCCAGGTCGGTGGATTCCACCACCAGGTAGCGCAGCAGCAGGGCCACCACCAGGGCGATGGCGGGATAGGTCAGGTCCTTCAGGCGGATGTGCATGGGGCTCACTTCTTCATCATTTCGAAGAACTCGGTGTTGTTCTTCGTGGCCTTCATTTTATCCAGCAGGAACTCCATGGCCTGCAGCTCGTCCATGTCGTGCAGCAGGCGACGCAGGATCCAGACCTTCTGCAGGATCTCGGGCTTGATCAGCAGCTCCTCGCGGCGGGTGCCGGAACGGTTGATGTCCATCGCCGGGAAGATGCGCTTTTCCATCATCCGCCGGTTCAGGTGGATCTCCATGTTGCCGGTGCCCTTGAACTCCTCGTAGATCACCTCGTCCATGCGGCTGCCGGTGTCGATCAGCGCCGTGGCCAGGATGGTGAGCGAGCCGCCTTCCTCGATGTTGCGGGCCGCGCCGAAGAAGCGCTTGGGCCGCTGCAGGGCGTTGGCGTCCACACCACCGGTCAGCACCTTGCCGGAGGAGGGCACCACGGTGTTGTAGGCACGGGCCAGACGGGTGATGGAGTCCAGCAGGATCACCACGTCCTTCTTGTGCTCGACCAGGCGCTTGGCCTTCTCGATGACCATCTCGGCCACCTGCACATGGCGGGTCGCCGGCTCGTCGAAGGTGGAGGAGACCACTTCGCCGCGGATCGAGCGCTGCATCTCCGTCACTTCCTCGGGGCGTTCGTCGATCAGCAGCACGATGACGACGGCATCGGGGTGGTTGGTGGTGATGGCATGCGCGATGTGCTGCATCATCACCGTCTTGCCGCTCTTGGGCGGGGCCACGATCAGGCCGCGCTGGCCCTTGCCGATGGGGGCGATGATGTCGATGATCCGGCCGGTGACGTTCTCGTCGGTCAGCAGGTCGGGGCGCTCCAGACGCAGCACCTCGTCCGGGTGCAGCGGCGTCAGGTTCTCGAAGAGGATCTTGTGCTTGGAGTGCTCGGGGGGCGCGCCGTTGATGCGGTCCACCTTCACCAGTGCGAAGTAGCGCTCGCCATCCTTCGGCGTGCGCACCTCACCCTCGATCGAGTCGCCGGTGTGCAGATTGAAGCGGCGGATCTGCGAGGGCGAGATGTAGATGTCGTCCGGGCTGGCCAGGTAGGAGGTCTCGGGGGTGCGCAGGAAGCCGAAGCCGTCGGGCAGGACCTCCAGCACGCCGTCCCCGAAGATCTGGTCGCCGTTGCGCGCCTTGCGCTTGAGGATGGCGAACATCAGCTCCTGCTTGCGCAGGCGGTTGGCAGCTTCGATCTCCAGGCTTTGCGCTATTTCGATCAGGCGCGAAATATGCAGGGCCTTCAGCTCGGACAGGTACATAGGTTGGAACGGATGAGGGTTGGTCGGAATCGGCCCCGCCGGAAACGATGCCGGCATGGCAAGACTTCGGAGGATGGAATGGGGGTGTGGCCGCGCGCCGGGCGGACCTGACAGAGCAGGAGCACCTGTGGGCGACGGTGGCAAGAGCGGAGGCCGACCGGGAAACGCAGGCTCGGTGGCCGGGAGATTGCCTGCTGGGCGCGATGGCTGGAAAGCCGACGGGCAGAGCCGGGATGTTCCGGAGAGGTCCGGAAAACCGTGCCGGCACCTTTGTGCGCCGTTCCTGCCGGGCTTCTGGCTCGGCGGTCGGTTCTTCCGGAGGATCCGGGCAGGCAGCGCGTGCACGCGGTGCAGAGCGCTGCGGCAGATGGCCCGTTGCGCATCGGACCCGCAGCCGGCAGATGCAGTGCCGGTCTGTCAGGGGCGAGTGCCCGATCAGGTTCGGGTTCGCACTGTACTACGAATGACCTGCATGTGCAAAAAAATCACACAAACCGGCCGCAGATTTCGCCACGCCGGTCACACGGAGCGACGCAGGAGCGATGAGGCTGCCGGCGGAAGGCCGGGGATGCAGGAAGCTCCGCGCGACAGGGCTGTGCCAGGACGGTGCCGCCGCGTGACTGCCGGTCAGGCCGGCGCAGCGTGCAGGCACCGCGCTGTCGGCACCCGGGATCAGAGGTTGCTGTCGAGGAAGGCGGTGAGCTGGCCCTTGGAGACGGCGCCCACCTTGGTGCCCACCAGCGTGCCGTTCTTGAACAGCATCAGCGTGGGAATGCCACGGATGCCGTACTTGGCGGCAATGGCCTGGCTCTCGTCGACGTTGACCTTGGCCACAGCCATGCGGTCGGAGTAGTCGTGCGAGACCTCGTCGAGGATCGGGGCGATGAGCTTGCAGGGGCCGCACCATTCGGCCCAGAAATCGACCAGAACCGGCACGTCGGACTTCAGCACATCGGTGTCGAAGGAATCGGCGGAAACGTTTTTGATACCCATGGGTTTTCTGGAACTCTCCTGTTCGGACGCTAAAAATAACACGGCTGGCCGCCGGGAGGCGCAGGGCACGCAAGCCTGGATGCCGCCGAATGGCGGGGGCGGGGGCGCGAATGCCGTTGCCCCGTACCGTGCCAAAGCCCGTATCCAGGCCTCTTTCCGTCAGATCGGGGTGGATGGCAGGGAATCAATGCCATCCGTCGGCCCGATGGCTGCATGCATCGTCTCGGGAATGACACATATGTCGATACGACATGATGCCGTGCCGGAGCGCCTGTCTTCGAGGCCCGGGCGGCCGCGCCGGGGGCCCCATGCCGGGGAGGGGGCGGTGGATCCCGGGCCGGATGCGTGCGGGCATGCCCGAACTTGCCGTTGCGGCGCCTTGAGATACAATCTCCAGCGGACGGGCCTCCTCGCATTGTGGCTCGGGAACCTGGTCAGGTCCGGAAGGAAGCAGCCATAACCGAATCCCGCAAGTGCCGAGGGTTCGGCTCGTCCCCCTCATATCTCGCCGGTACAGGGTGCTACAGCCCCTGCGGCGCCTCCCGTCTTCCAGTCTTTCCGCCCGGTGTGCCCCCGTGGCTCCGGCAAGGAACCCGGTGCAGTCACTTTCTCCCTCCGGCAGCCATCAGGTGCTGGCCCGCAAATGGCGCCCGCGCGATTTCGATTCCCTGGTCGGACAGGACACGGTCGTGCGCGCGCTGCGCCACGCGCTCGACAACCAGCGGCTTCACCACGCCTACCTGCTCACCGGTACCCGGGGCGTGGGCAAGACCACCATCGCCCGCATCCTGGCCAAGGCCCTCAACTGCGAAAAGGGCGTGAGTTCCCATCCCTGCGGCGAATGCTCGGCCTGCCGGGGCGTGGACGAGGGACGCTTTCCCGACTATCTGGAGATGGACGCGGCCTCCAACCGCAAGGTCGAGGAAATGGCGGTGGTGCTGGAGAACGCCGCCTACCTACCCACGGTGGGCCGCTACAAGGTCTTCGTCATCGACGAGGTCCACATGCTCTCCACCCACGCCTTCAACGCCATGCTGAAGACGCTGGAAGAGCCGCCGCCCCACGTCATCTTCGTGCTGGCCACCACCGATCCGCAGAAGGTGCCGGTCACCGTGCTGTCGCGCTGCATGCAGTTCGGTCTGCGCAACGTCAGCCCGGCCACCGTGGCCGGACACCTGGCCAACGTCCTGCAGGCCGAAGACATTCCCTATGAAGAACGGGGCCTTGAGCTGATCGGCAAGGCCGCCGGGGGCAGCATGCGCGACGGTCTGTCGCTGCTCGACCAGGCCATCGCGCTGGGCGCGGGGCAGGTGAAGCAGGCTACCGTGCAGGAAATGCTCGGCACGGTCGATGAAGACCTGGCGCCCGAACTGCTGGCGCTGCTGGCCGCCGGCGATGCCGCTGCCGTGGTGCAGCAGGCCGACAGCCTGGCGGCCCGCAACGTGGCCCATGCCCAGATCCTGATGGCCATGGCCGCCGAGCTGCAACGGGTGGCGCTGGCCCAGGTGGGCCAGGGCGAGCCGCATGTGCTGGCGGCACAGATGGATCCTTCCGATGTGCAGGTCTGGTATCAGATCGCCATCCATGGTGTGCGTGACCTGCCGCTGGCGCCCGATGCCCAGACCGGCTTCATGATGACCCTGCTGCGGATGCTGGCTTTCCGTGCCGACAATCTGGCGCTGGGCGCGCTGACCGCCGTCGACGATGGCACCGCCGCGCCGGGCCATGGCTTGGCGGCAGCGCGTGGCATGGCGGCACCGGGCGGCGCGGCGCGGTCGTCCTTTGGCGGTACGCCGGATCGTGCTGCCGGCCAGACAGGCGCGCAGGCACCGGGGCAACCGGCCGCCGCCAGAGGGGCGCTGCATGCCGATACCGCGGGCGGCCCGGATGCCGGCCCGGGCATGGCGTCATCAGGGCAGGGGGGCGATGCCGCCATGGATGCGCGCGCCCGTGCCCGCCAGATGGCCGCCGCCATGGTGGCCCGTGGCAGCAACGGCCCAGGGGCACCGCGACAGGCGCCCGTGTCGGGGGCGCCGGCCGCCGCCCCGCGCCAGACAGGTGCACGCCAGCCTGCAGGCGGTGAATCGCCCGCCCGTTCCTCGGCTGACGACGACCGGCCTCGACCGGCCCGGCAGGATCTCTATTTCGACACCTCGGCCGACCGCCGGTCGCAGGCATCCCGTGGTACCGGGCCTGATGCTCCTGCAGCGTCGGCTCCGGCGCCCCATGCGCCCGCCACACACGCGCCTGTCACGCGTGAACCGGCCGCGTCCACACCGGCCATGCAGGCACCCGCGTCGCGCGCATCGGCTGTGCAACCGCCCGTTTCGGTACCGCCTGCCGTGAAGGCCCCCGCTGCGGCAGCACCCGCCGCGGCACATGCCGCTGCAGCAGCACATGTACCTGCGGCCTCGAACACCCCAGCTGCGTCCCAGGCACACGCTGAGGCCAACGTGCCTGCGGTGCCGGGTGCTCCCGCAGCGGCCGATGCGCCCGCCATCGCCACCACGCTGGATTTCGACGGTGACTGGCCGAGCCTCGTGGCGCGCCTGCACGCCCAGGGCGCCGTGCGCCAGCTGCTGGCCCAGAGCGAACTGAAGGGCGTGCAGGGGCAGGTCTTTCAGGTGCAGGTACCCATCCGCCATCTGGCCGAGCCCTCGCTGGTGGAGCGTGCCCGCGAGCTGCTGGCCGACCACTTCGGTGCCGGGGTGCAGCTGCAGGTCACGGTGGGCCAGACCGGCGGCCAGACCGCGGCTGCACGTGCGTCCGAACAACAGGCGCGCCGCCAGGCCGAGAGTGAAGAGGCCATCAAGGCCGATCCTTTCGTCCGGACATTGCTTGAAGAGTTCGGAGCCACCATACTGCCGGATTCGATCAAACCCCTCGATGGAGAGAAATCGTCATGATGAAGAACCAGTTGGCCGGGCTGATGAAGCAGGCCCAGCAGATGCAGGACAACATGAAGAAGGTGCAGGACTCGCTGGCCGACATCGAGGTGGAAGGCCAGTCCGGCGCCGGCCTCGTGAAGGTGGTGATGACCTGCCGCAACGATGTGCGCCGCATCGCCATCGACCCCAGCCTGCTGGCCGACGACAAGGACATGCTGGAAGATCTGGTGGCCGCGGCCGTCAACGATGCGCTGCGCCGTGCCGAGCAGACCGCCCAGGAAAAGATGTCGGCCGTCACCGCCGGCCTGCCGCTGCCTCCGGGCTTCAAGATGCCGTTCTGATGGCTGACTGCGCGTGAAGGACCTGGCCGCCCTCGACGAACTGATCCTCGCCCTGCGTGGACTGCCCGGCGTGGGGCCGCGCTCGGCCAGGCGGCTGGCCTTTCACCTGCTGCAGCGCGACCGCGATGCTGCCCGGCGCCTGTCCGAGGGGCTGGCGCACGCCCTTGAGCGGGTGCGGCACTGCAGCCGCTGCAACACGCTCACCGAACACGAGCTGTGCGATATCTGCAGCGACGAGACGCGCAATCCCGCACTGCTGTGCGTGGTGGAAAATCCCGCCGACCAGCTGGTCATCGAGCACACCCGTGCCTATCAGGGACTCTATTACGTGCTGATGGGCCGGCTCTCGCCGCTGGATGGCATCGGGCCGTCCGACCTGCAGTTCGAGCGCCTGTTGGCGCGCGCCACCGACGGCGTGGTCCAGGAAGTGGTGCTGGCCACCAATTTCACCCAGGAAGGCGAGGCCACTGCCCATTACCTCAGCGAGGTGCTCACGGCCCGAGGGCTGACGGTCAGCCGTCCGGCCCGGGGCGTGCCGCTGGGTGGCGAGCTGGAATACGTCGATGCCGCCACGGTGGCCCAGGCATTGCGCGACAGGCGCAACGTGTAGGGATCCTCTGAACAAGTCCACGCGGCCGTCGCATCCCCGTAACGGGCGCATGGCTGCGTTGCCATTTGCTGTCAATAGCGCCGCTATTGACAGCAAATGTCGCCTTGTCCTGCATCCCGTTCCGTGGCGCGCCGGTTCGCGGGACTTGTTCAGAGGATCCCTAGGTCCGTCGTCGCAGACACCGGATGCCCCGGCCCGGCGCAGTGCGTGCATGTCACGCCTGCCTGGGCTTTTTCGTGGGCGCCGCACCGCCACTTCTTCCATCGGTGACAAGGGGGCTTTCCCCGCGCATGTCCCTGCATGTCTGAGCCTGGCGTATGGGGGGGCAGGTTCAGACGTCTCGGTCGTATCGTTTATTGGAAAAGCGTGACCGTTTGTTTCGTGCGGGCGTGTATCTTCTTAATGTATTCACCATTCATGGGTGTTGTGGCGATGGATGTTCGGTAAATATCCGGAAATATCGCCCTGCAAACCGTATCCGGCTGCGTTTCTGCAGCGTTTTTGCCAAGCAATGTCGGCGCTTTGTTCGGTTTGCGTATCAGCCGGAGTGATCCTGCAATAAAGGGTGGGATGTGGCGCTGCTACACTGCGCGCCACTTTTCAACCTGCCCCGGGGCCACGAAAGGCCGGGACGATTCCTGCAGGATGCTTCATGAGCCGGCATGGCCGCCAGCTCCTGGTGTGCAGCCCTTGCATCGAACATGTCCGGGTCCGGTCCGGGCCAGCCCTTCCGAAGGCATGGCTCATGGGCGCTACCGATTTATCCATTTCATGAAAATCTCTCGCGCAGTGCCCACCGCCGGGCTTCTCGCCGTTTCCCTCGTCCTGGGAGCCTGCGGCTCGGACAGCAACGACAACAACACCGCCAGCACGACCAATGCCGGTACGACCGGAACGACCACGGGCACGACTGGAACCACCGGCGCGACCACGACGGCCACGGGCGCGGTCAACTCGGTGGCAGCCATCAAGGCGGCCCGCACCGGCGCACATGAATCCACCTCTGCCGAGCTGACCGCGGGCTACTACGCCACGGCAGCCGCGGCCCAGAACGCCACGGCGCCGGCCACGGCCACTGCACTGGGCGCCTATGGTCAAGTCTTCACCGCTGCCGACAACACGGCCACCAACACCCGCGTGCAGCTGCGCAACCTGGAAACCTACGTGCGCAGCGGCGGCAAGTGGAGCCGCGTGCAGTACAGCAACCAGGTGCGGGGCGCCTTCTACAACGCGGCCTACAACGGCGACGCCCAAGCCTGCGAGCTGGGCACCTGCCTGCGCGCCGAATCCAGCGGCGGTGTCTCGGTCAAGATGACGGCCGGCAAGCTGTTCCGCTTCTGGCCCGAAGCCGCCTTCACGCAGAGCCTGGTGAAGCCGGCCCAGGTGGAGGCCATCTTCACCACCGCCCAGACCCGTCTGGTGCAGGATACGGCCGGTGGTGCCGATGATCGCGCCAACGCCAAGTACCTGGTCAACACGGCCGCTGCCTGGGCCACCGACGCCTGGGTCCAGTCGGGCACCGCCAATGGTTCCACCGGCGCCTACAGTGCTGCGCTCACCGACGTGGGCAACGGTCAGCTGCGGCTGGCCACCAATGACTGGAAGGCCGTCAACTTCACCACCGCCACCGATACGCAGGTGGACGAGCTGGGGGTTGCGCCTGCCGGTGGCCGTGCGCCCATTGCCAACAGCGCCGACAACGATGACGACGTGGTGCGCATCATGTACATCGGCGATTCGATCACCCAGGGCAGTGCCCCGCAGGCCGGCACCGCCCAGGACAGCTTCCGCCGCAATCTCTGGAACGGCCTGATGACCGACGCCAGCCTGCCGCAGGTGGACTTCGTGGGCACCCGGCTGGGCACGTCCACGGCCGACGTGAACTCGTGCGCCAACAACACCACGGCGGTCGATACCGGCGTCTACAAGCTGCCCGAGTTCGATACCGCCCACCAGGGCTACTGGGGTGCCTGCGTCGATCAGGTCAACACCGCGCTGCCGCAGGCGCTCAGCACCCTGAAGGCTGCCGTGCGTGATCAGGAGCCCGACGTGGCCGTCATCCACATCGGCACCAACAACCTGCACAACGACGCGGCCAATGGCGTGGCCAACGCCGTCACGCAGCTGCGGGCGATGATCGAGACGCTGCGCGCCGCGGACGACGACATCACCATCCTGGTGGCTCAGGTCATTCCCTACCTGAACACCGAAGGGGGGACGGAAGAGGCCAGCGTTGCGGCCTACAACGCCCAGATCGTCTCGCAGATCGCGCCGCTGTCCACCGCCAAGTCCAAGGTTGTCGTGGTGGACCAGCACGCCGGCTTCGCCACCACCATGCTGCGTGACCGCTTCCACCCCAACGATCAGGGTGAAGCCGTCATCGCCGACAAGTGGCTGGCTGCGCTCAAGTCCAACAACCTGCTGAAGGACTGAGTCGATCCTTCCCGGCTGGACATCAGCCCGGTGCAGTGCGTGCCTGTCACGCCTGCCCGGGCTTTTTTGCGGGCACGCTTGCTGGGACAATGCTGTCTTTCCCGATCCAACGAGCCGAGGTGGACATGAAACGACGCATCGTCGTCCTCAGTGGTGCAGGCATCAGCGCCGACAGTGGTCTGAAGACCTTCCGTGACAGCGATGGCCTGTGGGAAGGGCATCGGGTGGATCAGGTGGCCACGCCGGAAGCCTTTGCCCGCAATCCGCAGCTGGTCATCGATTTCTACAACGCGCGCCGACGCCAGCTGCTCGAGGCGCAACCCAACGCGGCGCACCACGCGCTGGCCAGGCTGGCCGACCACTACGACGTGCGCATCGTCACCCAGAACGTCGATGACCTGCACGAGCGCGCTGGCAGCCGCCAGGTGCTGCACCTGCATGGCGAACTCAAGAAGCTGCGCAGCAGCGTCGACGATGACTACGTGGTGGACTGGACCCGCGACCAGACACTGGCCGACCTGGATCCGGACGGCTACCCCATGCGTCCCCATATCGTCTGGTTCGGCGAAGCCGTGCCCCTCATCGATCTGGCGGCCGAATGGGTGTCGCAGGCCGATGCGGTGCTGGTCGTGGGTACCTCGATGCAGGTCTACCCGGCAGCCGGCCTGCTGGAATGTGCGCAGCCGGGTACGCGCTGCTACCTGGTCGATCCGCGCCCGCCTGCCGTGGCCGGTGTCGAGGTCATCGCGGCTCGTGCGGCCGAGGGCGTGCCGCCACTGGTCGACCGCCTGATTGCCGAAGCCGAAGCAGGCTGATGCCGCGGTTGCGCTGCAGCAAGCCTCTTTTCGCTGTGGCATAATCGGGCAGTTTATCTACCGGGTGGGATATGCCGAATCCATTTGCTCCGAAGCTGCCCCGTGCGGCTCTCGTTCTTGCGGACGGGACCGTGTTTTCTGGATATTCCTTCGGTGCGGCGGGGCTTTCCGCCGGAGAGGTGGTCTTCAACACCTCCATGACCGGCTACCAGGAAATTCTGTCGGACCCAAGCTACGCACGACAGATCGTCACGCTCACCGCCTCCCAGATCGGCAACACCGGCGCCAACACCGAAGACATGGAATCGGTGGCGCTGCACGTCGCTGGTCTCGTCATCCGGGCGCTGCCACAGCAGGTTTCCAGCTGGCGAGCCCAGCAATCGTTGCCTGACCTTCTCAAGGAACACGGCAAGATCGGTCTGGTCGGCATCGACACCCGCCGGCTCACCCGGCTGCTGCGCGAGCGCGGCGCCCAGAGCGGCTGTCTGGTGGCCGCTGCCGGCGTCGACGATCCGCTCGACATCGATGCCGCACTGGCTGCGGCACGCGCCTTCCCCGGCCTGGCCGGCATGGATCTGGCCAAGGAAGTCAGCGTGCAGGAACCCTATGTCTGGGAAGAGGGCAGCTGGTCGCTCACCGACGGCCATCGTGCCCAGCCGCACGAAAAGGCGCCGGGTCCGGACGGCCGACGCCTGCGCGTCGTTGCCTACGATTTCGGCACCAAGCGCAACATCCTGCGCCTGCTGGCTGACCAGGGCTGCGACGTGACCGTCGTGCCGGCCACCACGCCGGCGGCCGACGTGCTGGCCATGAAGCCCGATGGCGTCTTCTTCTCCAACGGTCCTGGTGATCCGGAACCCTGCACCTACGCCATCGACGCGCTGCGCACCTTCCTCGATCGCAAGGTGCCGTTCTTCGGCATCTGCCTGGGGCACCAGCTGCTGGGCCTCGCCGTCGGTGGACGCACCGTCAAGATGAAGTTCGGCCACCACGGTGCCAACCACCCGGTCAAGGACCTCGACACCGGCCGCGTCAGCATCACCAGTCAGAACCATGGCTTTGCGGTGGATGCCGACTCGCTGCCGGCCCGGGTGCGCGTCACCCACGTGTCGCTGTTCGACGGCTCGCTGCAGGGCATCGAGCTCACCGACGCGCCGGCCTTCAGCTTCCAGGGCCACCCCGAGGCCAGCCCCGGCCCCCACGACGTCATTCCTCTCTTCGAACGGTTCGCCCGGCTGATGGCCGAGCACCGCAGCCTGTGATCCTGCCATGCCCAAGCGTACAGACCTCGAAAGCATCCTGATCATCGGCGCCGGCCCGATCGTCATCGGCCAGGCCTGCGAATTCGACTACTCCGGAGCCCAGGCCTGCAAGGCGCTGCGCCAGGAGGGGTACCGGGTCGTGCTGGTCAACAGCAACCCGGCCACCATCATGACCGACCCGGACATGGCCGATGTCACCTACATCGAGCCCATCACCTGGCAGGTCCTCGAACGCATCATCGAGAAAGAGCGCCCCAGCGCCATCCTGCCCACCATGGGTGGTCAGACCGCGCTCAACTGCGCCCTCGACCTGCACCGCAACGGCGTACTGGACAAATACGGGGTCGAGCTGATCGGCGCACGCCCCGAGGCCATCGAGAAGGCTGAAGACCGCCAGAAGTTCAAGCAGGCCATGGAATCCATCGGCCTGGGTTCGGCGCGTTCAGCCATTGCCCATTCCATGGACGAGGCCTGGGAGGCCCAGCGCGACATCGGTTTCCCCGTCATCATCCGTCCCAGCTTCACGCTGGGGGGCTCCGGCGGCGGCATCGCCTACAACGCCGAGGAATTCGAGACCATCTGCAAGACCGGTCTGGAACTCTCGCCCACCAACGAGCTGCTGATCGAGGAAAGCCTCATCGGCTGGAAAGAGTTCGAGATGGAGGTGGTGCGTGACCGCGAGGACAACTGCATCATCGTCTGCTCCATCGAGAACCTGGATCCGATGGGCGTGCATACCGGCGACTCCATCACCGTGGCGCCGGCGCAGACGCTGACCGACAAGGAATACCAGCTGATGCGCAACGCCTCGATCGCGGTGCTGCGCGAAATCGGCGTCGACACAGGCGGCTCCAACGTCCAGTTCGCCATCCATCCCGAAACCGGGCGGATGATCGTCATCGAGATGAACCCGCGCGTCTCGCGCTCCTCGGCACTGGCCTCCAAGGCCACGGGCTTCCCCATTGCCAAGGTGGCGGCCAAGCTGGCCGTGGGCTACACGCTGGACGAGCTGAAGAACGAGATCACCGGGGGTGCCACCCCGGCGTCGTTCGAGCCCGCCATCGACTACGTGGTCGTCAAGATCCCGCGCTTTGCCTTCGAGAAGTTCCCGCAGGCCGACAACCGCCTCACGACCCAGATGAAGTCGGTGGGCGAGGTCATGGCCATCGGTCGCACCTTCCAGCAGGCGCTGCAGAAGGCCATGCGTGGCCTGGAGATCGGCGTCGACGGCCTCAACCAGATGACGACCGACCGCGAGGTCATCGAGAAGGAGCTGGGCGAGCCCGGTTCCGAGCGCATCTGGTACGTGGGCGATGCCTTCGCCCAGGGCTTCACCATCGAGGAAGTCCATGCGCTCACGAAGATCGACCCGTGGTTCCTCGCGCAGGTGAAGGAGATCGTCGACATCGAGCTGCAGCTCGACACCATGACGCTGGGCGACCTGGATGCCGAGACGCTGCGCACGCTGAAGGAAAAGGGCTACTCCGACCGCCGGCTGGGCTACCTGCTGGAAACCACCGAGCACGAGATCCGCAAGCTGCGTTACAGCCTGGGCGTGCGGCCGGTCTACAAGCGGGTGGACACCTGCGCGGCCGAGTTCGCCACGCAGACCGCCTACCTGTACTCCACCTACGAGGACGAGTGCGAGGCACAGCCCACCGATCGCAAGAAGATCATCGTGCTGGGCGGTGGCCCGAACCGCATCGGGCAGGGCATCGAGTTCGACTACTGCTGCGTGCATGCGTCGTTCGCGCTGCGTGAAGACGGGTTCGAGACCATCATGGTCAACTGCAACCCCGAGACCGTCTCCACCGACTACGACACCTCCGATCGCCTGTACTTCGAGCCCGTCACGCTGGAAGACGTGCTGGAGATCGTCGAGCTGGAAAAACCGGTCGGCGTCATCGTCCAGTACGGTGGCCAGACCCCGCTGAAGCTTGCCCGTGCGCTGGAAGCGGCCGGTGTGCCCATCATCGGCACTTCGCCCGACTCCATCGACGTTGCGGAGGACCGCGAGCGCTTCCAGAAGCTGCTGACCCGCCTGGGCCTGCTGCAGCCGCCCAACC